>Ga0164318_10002269_pt1 | contig 17762 bp, 12 predicted proteins | sample GuaBasSedimGuay9_FD_113734 | JGI IMG/M metagenome (GOLD analysis project Ga0164318, IMG submission 113734) | Subseafloor sediment microbial communities from Guaymas Basin, Gulf of California, Mexico - Guay9, Core 4571-4, 0-3 cm | ecosystem: Environmental > Aquatic > Marine > Hydrothermal vents... | reverse complement strand
GGCTGCTGTTGTATTCCACGGCGAACACCCTTCTTGCCGCCTCCCTCGTCCTTGCCATCTACAGCACCTCCAGCTGTTCAATGAGTTCACGTGCCTCCTCCATGTATTCCTCCTCATGGGGGTTCACGGTGTTCGGGAGTACCGTCGGTCCGAAATCATCACGTATGACGTTTCCCCGCATCTCGAACTCCCTGCCCAGCAGCTTCTGGTTCAGATGGTCCACGACCCTGGACTCATCCTCGCAGAACCGGGACTCGCATTCCTTGACACTCATTCCCAGGATATTCTCCGTGATCTCGGTGTTCAGTATGGCGAAGAGAGCGCCTGTCCCGTCATCGAGGATGATCTTGGTTCTGAGGTCGGGCGTCCCCTCCTGCTGTCCGTGAACGGAGCAGTTCCCGTTGATAAGGGATCTGTTGCATTCGGGGCATCTGAATATGAGGCCGGAGCCCTCCCTCACCTCTATCACCGTTCCAACCACCTCCACATCGGAGGCACCCGCCTCCATGAGCTCTTCCGCCAGAAGTCTCGGGGTCTTCATGATATCAAAATCGACATCCTCCAGAACCTCGATCTCGGCCCTCTCGTCGAAGTTTATCTGCGGGATCCCCCTCCATTCCTTCACGTAGGCACCTTTTATGGAAACGACCTGTCCTATCTCCATCGGGAAATCCCCCCATGACGTGAACCTGATCCTCTTGGTGTCATCCGCTAGCATTCCGTCGAAGATGGTCCGGGACCCCCTTTCGGTCTCTATGACGCGTTTCTCTATGTTCATTATCTTTCCCCTGACATGGATGTTGGACAGCCCGGCCTTAACATCCTTCAGGGTCAGCTCCAGGAGGTTGCCGAATCGGGGAAGTTTGGAAACATCGAGGTCCTTCAGTGCGTCTTCCTCGGCCTCCTCGACGTTCGTGAACGCACCTAGATTGATCTCCACCTCGCCCCTGTATGTTCTGGCCTGGGCTCCCTTGATCCGGTAATCCTTTCCCTTTTCTAGAAAATGCCCCTCCCAGGAGACATATTTCCTTATCATCGTGGTATCGGCAACCAATCCGGTTATCAGGGTCTTTTCTCCGTTGGATGTGTGCTGCATCCTTTCCGTGGACGATAGACATCTGACGGTCAGGTCCACGTTCATCTCGTTCCCCTTGAGTTCGACCAGCTTCTTTTCCCCCGATGATTCGAAGTTCTGCTGGGTCCCCCCGAACTTCTTTATTATTGCCTTCTTTGCCTCTCTGAGTACTATCCCGTATTTCATGTAGCGTTCCAGTTCTTCTCTTATCCGAGCCTCTTCCACTTCCGGAAGCGCCTCCTTGATCTCATCGATAACAGGCGCGATCTCTTCTGACATGTGAGCACCTCCTCACCCTAGAGGGTCCCGGGACCATCTCGGTCTATGATAAAAAGATTTGTTATCCAGAGGAAAAGGACCCCTGTCCGCTCCCGAAACCCTGAAAGGGGTCCAATGCTTGTCGGGTCCCGCCTCATCGGGGAGGCTGCGGTTCCTCTGGACGAGGGGAGATGGGGATGCCGAGCCTTACCTTGTCCTCATCGGAGAGGTTCTCAAGGTCAAGGGACAGCATCACTCTCAGCTCCTTCTTCTTCTGGGTAATGACGTAGACCCTGATGATCATCAGGGGGAGCATTATGATGAAGGCGACGATGAAGAAGACGGGTATGAGGGGAAGAAGGGGTTCGTAATATGTTTTCATTACCACCTCGGAGGCAAGGTTGTCATACGGGTCGTCCGGATCATCGGGGTTGTAGAACACGATATGATAGGTTGTTGTATCCGCATCCCGGAATGCGAGCTCCCATTCAAGTTCGGGTCTTGAGTAGGTCATTGAACCGTTCCGGAACGATGTGGATCTGAAGTATGCCCTCAACTCCTCAGGCTGGGTGCCGGTAACGTCCACCGAAAGGTCCGGAAGCTCATCCTTGTAGAGATAGACATAGACCTTGTTGTGCTCGTTCGCAGTTGACAGGTCCATCTTGAACTCGAAATACATCCAGTAAGTGCTGGGTATGGCAACGGCCGTCACACCGCCCGAGACCTCGAAGGAGTCCTTTCCGATGGAATACCTGTTCGACCTCTCCGAGGTTATCTCGGAGACGGGCAGGATGAAGAGCAGGAGAACCGTTCCGAAAAAGAGAGCCGAGGCGATGAATGCAAAGATCCATCTCTGTTTTGCAACGTCAAGATCGGCAGAACGCTCCATGAGCTTCTGTTTGATGATATCGTTCTGGTCCATCATATGCGGGTCCCCCGAATGAACATCTCATCCGGCTAATCAACAATATCCGTTAAAAACCCTTTCCAATGCGCACGGCATGTGGGGGAGGAAAGGTTAATAAGTTTCCAGCCATAAACTGGTGGTGAGGTGTTCGATTGAGGAGCAAGATATCGTTCCTATTCCCCCTGGCTGCATTCATGTTTCTCGTTCTCCTTATGCTGAATGTTTCCGCCCAGACAGCCGTGATAGACGAACAGAATATCTCCTATGATAAGGAGAAGCTGGCATATTCCGATACGTTGACGGTGACCGCACCTGTGGTCTTCGTGGATGCCGAGCCGGTCACGGACGGGGTGGTACTGGAATGGAAGCTCTGCACCGATAACAAGTGCGAGATCCCCACCAGAACGGTGATGACGGATACCGGGAACGGCACATTCTCCGCCACCATAGGCCCGTTCCCCGAGAGGGATGATATGGGCGACCCCTATGTTGACGTGGGTTTCACGGTCGAGGTCACCTATGTTCCCACCGGAGGCGGTGATGAGCAGAAGATAGAGTCCGCCGAGATCACCGTGTATTTCGACCAGAGCTCCGCGGGGACCGGGAACAACGGCACAACCGATGATGATGATACGGACGATGACGATGACGGAGACTCCAGCGACTCTCCCATGGGATTCGAACTGGCGGTTCTCTCCCTGTTCGCCGTGCTGTTGTTGATGATGATAACGGGAAGAAGGAAGCAGTGACCCCTTCAGGGACCGGAGCCGAGGCTCCAGCCCATTTCCATTATCTCCAGTATCTTTTCCTGGAGTCCTTCATCCTTCAGCAGGGCCATACCGGTGCCGTCACCCTGAACATAGTAGGTGAACCCGTTGTTCTCCCCGTCGGCTTCCTTTGCAGCCATGACGGTGTCGATGGCCTTACCCGCGATGGTGTCCCCCTCGGAAGCTGCCAGCATAACGGGTCTCACGTCCCCAAAGTCCTGGAATATCTGCGGGACATCGAGATCGTAACAGGTGAGGGTTGGCGAGATGATGGTGGCCGACAGCATCTTCTCCCGTGACATTCTCGCGACCTGGGACAGGGCGAACAAGCCCCCTCTTCCCACCCCTATCATGGCTCCCATCTCTCCCGCATCCGTGTTCCTGTTCCCGTCAATATCTTCACCATGCACCCATTTGTATGCTCCCTGGACGTCAAGCATTATTCCCATCATGTCCTCATGATCCATGACCGTCCAGTCATAGGTGATATCGGAGGATTTTATATTGAGCGTGGATGTTCCGTGCCCCCTCAGATCTATGGCAAGGACATTGTATCCTTTTTCCTGGAGCTTCATTGCATAGTCGTTCCATACCGTCCTGTCTTCGCCTATGTCATGGATGAGATACACCGTTTCGGCTCCCTTTTCCGATGACGGATAGAACGTGCCGTTGATTATCGCCCCGTCACTTGCGGTGTAGAACATATTCCTTGAAGGCTCGAGGGATTCTCCCCCCCTCTGAAATACGGAGAGGGCCAGCAGGCCTGCCGCGATCAGGATGGCCGCCACGAAAAGAATAATGAACACCCTTGCCACGGTTGAAGAGGGGATCTCCCTGATCTTCCTCGGGGGTCTCTCCTTTCTGGCCTCCTTCATACGCTCGTACGGGTCCAGATCGGGATGGGCCCTTCTGTAGTGCTTTGCAAGGTTCTTCCTTTCGATTCTCATGCCGCAGTCAGGGCAATCGATTCTTTCACCGTAACCCATTATATCACTCCTTGGAGGCGGGTATGTCCCATATATTGTTTTTGAGCCACTTCCGGATTCATCCGTTCACCCTGGAGGATGCAAGGATGGAGAGAACCGCCTCATCCCTTTCCTTCGTCATCAATTCCTCGATCTCCCCGGATCCGAGACCCAGTACATATTTCAGGACGTCTGCACCCCCCCGGCTCGCATCGAAGAGGAGGATTGACAGCTCATCATCCAGGCCCTTCTCCCTCAAACGTTTAAGGAAATGGTCCCTCGAGATGCCGTGAGCCCTGATGACTGGTCCGTCCACTTCACCCTCGAACGAGGTCGTCATTATCAGGGGTATCTTTTTCAAATCGGGGGGCCAGTCCCCCCCCCTTGGATCGGAGGGTGTCATCTCTCCCAGAAGAAGCTCCCCCGGTGCGGGGTCCGCTCCACCCGTGAGAACCACAACATCATACGGCCCGCCCTCTATCGGTGAATCCCGATCCTCCGCCTTTTCGAGGAAGAGGGTCTTCTTCTTCCTCGAGCGGGCCCAGTGCCAAATGAGATCGTTCTTCCCGTATCCCTCGGGGCCCGCGATGATTATGAGCCCGCCACTCTTCAACATCTCATCAATGGAATCCAGCACCGCCCTGGAGAAGGGGGAGCCCTCGAGTTGGCTCCTGAAGTCGACGGGCCTCCATCCCTTCAATGTCAATGAATGCTCCTCCATCCTTCCGAGCGAGGCCGAGGTCCACAGGACATCGTTCCATGAAAGGTTCTCGAAGGGCAGCGATGCAAGCAGTGAGAGGGGGATCGCCCTCATCGATTTGGATGTTAGATGGGAGTTGATCTCGGACAGACATCTCTCCATGCTGCCGGTTCGTGCGGCCCCGGATTCATCGGTCCATCTCATCTTCATGGAACGGACCTTCTTCGTCAGTGACAGCGCAGTGCGGGTGCCTTTCTCCGTGAGGGAATAGACCTTAACCCTTCTTGAGCGCTCTGGACGCCTGCCGGATCTCTCATCGACCAACCCATCCTCGATTAGGGGTTTCAGTGTCCTGGTGACATGTGTTCTCCCTATACCGCACATGGAGGAGATCAGGTCCTGATCGGAAACGCCTCCCACCCAGCCCCCATCCGGCCTTGTTTCCAGAAGGTGGATAAGTACCCTGTCCCCGGAGGTGACAGGCATCTTCTTCATCCCTCCCTCTTCCTCTTGAAATTCTTTGCGGCTTTCACGAGACCGAGGAACAGCGGGGCGGGTTTCTCGGGTCTTGAAAGGAATTCGGGATGGAACTGACATCCGATATGGTAGCGTGCATCCGGAAGCTCCCCTATCTCCATCTTGATCCCGTCCTCCGAGATCCCGGAGAATACCATCCCCGCATCCTCTATCCTTTCTATCCAGTCCGGATTTATCTCGTAGCGGTGGCGGTGTCTCTCGTATATCTCCCCGGCGTCGTACAGTCCGTAAGCAAGCGTGTCCTTCCTTATGATGCATTTCTGGGCACCGAGCCTCATGGTTGCCCCCATCTGCGTTACCCTGAGCTGTTCCGGAAGTATGTCGACCACCGGATATCTTGTCTGCTCATCGAATTCGGTGGAATTGGCTCCTTCGAGCCCCATGACGTTTCTTGCGAATTCGGAAACGGCAAGCTGGAAGCCCAGGCAGATACCCAGAAAAGGTATGTTGTTCTCCCTTGCATACCTGATGGCCTCTATCTTTCCCTCGGTCCCCCTAACGCCGAATCCTCCCGGGACCAGTATGCCGTGGACGGATGACAGCTGCTCCCTCATCCCGCGGAGCTCCTCCTCGAAACCCACCCCTCTTTCCGGAGCGTCGATCCATACCACATCGATACTAACTCCAGCCTTCGCACCCGAATGCTCGAAGGCCTTGTAATGGGAGATGTACGAGTCCTTGAGTCCGGTGTATTTGCCCACGAGCGCAATCTTGATTGTCTCCTTCGGTCTCTCTATCCTCTCGACGAATTCCCTCCAGGCATCAAGGTCGGTAACGTTCTTTTTCAGTTCCAGCCGGTCCCTCACGTAATCCGTGAGACCCTGCTCATGCAGCAGGATGGGGACCCGGTAAACGGTGGAAACGTCGTGGGCAGTGAATACCGCCTTAACGGGGACATTGCAGAAAAGTGAGATCTTCTCCTTGGTAGTCTGGGCAAGGGGTTCGGAACATCTTCCGATTATGATATCGGGCTGAATGCCGATGGACCGCAGCTCCTTGACCGAATGCTGGGTGGGTTTTGTCTTCTGCTCCCCCACAACGCCCATGATTGGTATTAGCGTCGTATGAATGAAGATCACATCCCCGCCTCCGAGCTCCATGTGGAGCTGTCTCGCCGCCTCGAGGAAGGGCATGGATTCCATGTCGCCCACGGTGCCTCCGAGTTCGATAAGGCACACATCACATCCGGACCCCTTTCCAACGTTGGTGATCGTGTTCTTGATCTCCTGGACGATATGCGGGATTATCTGCACGGTCTTGCCCAGGTAATCCCCCCTCCTCTCCTTCTCTATGACGGAGCGGTATATCTTTCCGGTGGTGATGTTATGCTCGGATGACAGTGTTATATCCAGGAACCGCTCGTAGTTCCCCAGGTCCAGATCGACCTCTCCCCCATCGTGGAGAACGAAGACCTCTCCGTGCTCGTAGGGGTTCATCGTACCGGCGTCACAGTTGAGGTAAGGGTCCACCTTGATGGCGGTCACTTTCAATCCGGAACGCTTGAGAAGAAGTCCCAGAGACGATGTTGCAATTCCCTTTCCAAGACCAGAAAGCACCCCACCGGAAACGAAGATGTATTTCATCCTGAACCACTTCTAGGTGTATGCCTAACATATCAATAAAGGTTCTCTCGGGGTCCGACAATATCGGGGAGGAAAGAGTTCACTGCCCCCTTCACTGCTGTCCGGTCCCAAGGGGGATGTAGCGTCCGAGGTAGGCATCGACCATCCATTTCTTCCTCCCGTCCACATCTTTCTTCACCCAGAAAGGTATCACAACCTTCCTGGACCATCTTATGTCGAACGAACTGGGGTCGAACAGGTACCTGACCTCCTGGTAGATCGTCGACATCAATGTCTCCCTGACGAGCCGGTCCTCGGAATGTGTTTCCCTTGAGAGCCTGTCCTTCAATGCTCTTATGTGTCTCCTGTCATCCTCGGGAACGTTCCCGGCTCCCAGTTGCTCCCTCTCTCCATTCCATACGGCAAGCGTTGATCTCAGCTCCTCCGCCACGGTCCCGGGAATATCCAGGAGACCCGAGGTTGTCGGGTCGTAGAGATAATGTCCGCTTCTTGGGACCCTTTCACCGGTCTCGGATCTCAGCGCGTACGAGACGCCAACAAGAAGGTAAGGAGCATGTTCTAGTTGAAGTTCGGTATCCGGGGGCACTCCCGCCTTCTGACATGCCTCCTCCCTGGAGCATCTCGACGGAGCGAGTATGCTCCCCTGCCACGGGTCCTTGTGTGTTTCCTCTTCCTCGCCCTTTTCATCGAAGATGGGCATGTCGAAGGGGATGATCGCGGGTTCTTCCTTCTCATCGGTCACTTCCTTTTCGGCGTGCGTATCATCGCCTTCGTTCCGCTTGCCTTCTGTCTTTCCCCCATCTCCCGCTGATTCCTCCGAAATGGACCAGACATTGAGCAGCACCTCTTCCGATACCTTGTGACGTGCCTCCCTCTCCTTCTCCTCGGGGAACGTCAGCTTCTTCACGACGAGTTCCTTTTCCCCTTCCGTTTTTCCGGGACCCCCGGAAGGGATGGTTTCCGCCGCATCGTCCGTTCCACCGCGCTCCGTTTCCATCCCCTCTCCTCCATGTCCTCCCGTGGAGGCCCCATCGCTGATCTCGTGCGCTTTCATGATACGGTCGGGATCGAAAAGGTCTGCCTCCCTCGGTCCCTCGACACCGCCCTCCGACATCAGGCTCTGTTCGCCGATCGCGATGGCAAGTGCCATCCTGTCCCACGTGGCGGCCTTTGCCTCATCCAGTATCCTCTTCTGTTCCCGTTTCATCTTTTCGGGGGATATGAACAGCATGGAGTCCGCATCCGCGCCCTCTGCCATGGAGATGAACATCCTGATCTCGTCCACCGTGGGGGCCTGCCCGGGGTCCGAGTATCCGACTGCCAGGGTGGAGCCGTTCTTTCTCAGCAGTAGATAGCCGTTCTCATCCGACGAAACAAGGATCTCGTACCCCCTTGCCTTGAAGATCCCGGTAAGGATTCCTAGAAGTCTCATCACCATCCCTTCCGGTCAATGCACGGGAATTTTATTAAAGGTGTCGAAGGTCCCTTACAGCTCCTCGAGAACCTCTTTCAATTCCTCCTCCGTCCTGCCGGGTCCCTTCTTCCGGCCTGCCCTGGAGAAGAGAGACCTTCCGGCACCCTTTCCCTTCTTCCCTCTCCGATCGGGTATCACGATGTCGAAATCATCGCTTTCCACCTTTTCTGTTCCGGATCCGCGTCTCCCCGAAGGGCCGGAGTCGGTGAACGTCAGATCGAGCTCCTCCACCTCCTTTCTCCTGAGGTCCAGAAGGGGCGCCCTCTCGATCTCCCTTTCCGTGGAGGGTGCCCTTTCTTCCTTCGCCGTTTGTTTTCTCTCCGCGGCTCGAGCCCTTTCCAGGCGTTCTCTTTCCCTCCTCTCCCTGCGCTCCCTTCCAGCCTCCTCCCTTCTTGCCTTCAGGCGAGCCCTTCTTTCCGGTCTTTCGAGAAGTGCCTTGAGTGCCTTGAAACCCGGCTCCTTCCCTCTGGGAAGTCTCCTCCTTCTCATCACAAGAGGGTCTATGCCCATATTGAACAGTATGAGAGCGAACACAACCCAGAATACGAAGGCCCATGCCCAGGGAATGAAGGTGAAGTCCATGCCGAAGATGTAGACCATGAACGTCATCTCGTAGCTCAGCGGCTCCCTTCCCTCGTCCGTTGACTGATATTTATCATAATAGGATACCGCCAGGACGGAGAAGTCCTTTGTCTCCATGTGCCAGCTCACCGTATTTCTCGGGGATGTGACCCTTATTCTCGCCCTGGCCTCGGATCGGGGACCGATCGTGAGGGTCGTGGTGTTGAATTCGAATATCCACCCTTCCTTGGCATAGGTGTTCTCGTTGGGGATCGTCAGATCAACTCTCTCCATACCGTTACCCATGTTCATTACTATTACATCGATCTCCCCCGTTCCGCCCGGGCTGATGTCCAGCATGGCAGGATCGAACGACATCTGAAGGTAATGGTAGGGTTTGATATGAACGTAGATGTAGTATGGTTCTATGATCCCGCTGTCCCACGTGCCGTTGTTCTTTGCACTCCACTGGGCCATCCATTCTCCCCAGACCTTGACCCGGACCATGGGGTTCAACCCCGTGGAGTAAGCCAGCATGGGGGATGCAAGCTGAATGTTGACCACGAACCCCTGATAGGCGATTTTCCCTCCCGGCTGGACGTCGAATACCCGGGGAAACACGGAGCCTATTACAAGGCTCGGATCCTCGGTCTCGAAGTAGAGGGTGCACATTATCTTGTCCCTGAGGACCTTCGATGTTCTGTAGATGGTGACGTTGCCGTAGAACTGATCCATGAAACCGACGGTTCCGGGACCAGTTGTCAGCTCCACGACGTTCCCCCGCTGGTTCGAACCGCTCGGGTCGAGTGTTATGTAACCTTTCACGGGCCTGATCCCGTCCGCCCCCCCCACCATTCCCGTATGGAACGTCCCTTCACCGACGAGTATCGAACCCATGATAAGGATAACGAGGACCATGAGAGGTCCCGTTCTTCTTGTCATACCGATGCCCGTACCTTTCCCCATGGAGAGACCCCCCTAATCCTGTGGTGTCGAAACCTCTTCTATGATCTCTTCACCGGCATACACTGCGTCCACCGAGTGGACCGACCCTGCCATGTCCTCGATTGTCTTTCTGATTATCTTGTAATTGAGATTGTAGCCTTCGATTATCACCTTGATGTTCTCTGTTTCCTGGTCAACCTCGTTGAGGAATATGGAAACCCCCGATACCTGCTTGATCTCCGAGAGCTTCTCGGAATAGTCGATGATATCGGGTTTGTGCGGTTTGAGGACATCGAGGACGATCTTTCTGATATTTGACAACCTTTTCGCCTCCGGTCCGAAACTTATTTTACCCGGTGAAATGGTATTGGGGGTGCCGTATATATAGATTGGGTAAATCAGGTCGAAAGGTACCTGGCCAGTCATGGAAGGTGCGGGGATAATGAAGAAGGACGATATCACGGAACCATCCTTTTCCAGGGGTCTTCTCCTCTCCTACCTGATACTCCTGTTGTCCGTCCCCGTCGTTCTGATTCCGCTGATAGGCCCCATACTGTCCCTTACCCTTGTCCCCTATCTTGCGGGGGCGCTCGGCACCAGGTTCGCCCATCCCAAGGAAAGGATCCCGCTTGCCCTGACATGTTCGCTCACCTGGTCCATCCTGGAAACTGCGGTGCTCTTCCTTCTGCTTTCCGTCATCACCAAATATACGCCGATGGGAATGGTGATAGACCCCCTGGGCCTGCTGGTTGTCGCCATCGTTTGGGCCCTAAATGTGATATTCATGGTTCTTGGAGCCTCCCATCCGTGGAGAGACCCTTTCAAGGAAGCGGACCTCTCCGTTTGAGATTCAACCCTGCTGAGGTGGTGTGTACTGCGGTGTTTCCTGACCGGAAACCCCGGAATCCGGTGCAGCCTGCCCGGGTCCGGGAATCTGTTCCTGGACCTGAGGGACCTCGGACGGTGCCTGGGAGGGGTAACCGGGCGTTGGCGTCTGCGTCGGTTGTGTTTGTGTCATCTCCTCTCCACCGGCCGTTGGCTGGTACCCCGACTGGGGGGAAATGCCCCCTTCCCGCCACTGTCTCAACCGCTCCTGCTCTTCCATCTGTTTCTTGGCGGCCTGCCTTAGCATCAACTGCTGCTGTCTCAGTTCCTTGTCCTCCGCAAGAAGCCTCTCCATGGACCGGTCGGCCCTTCCGATGAAACCCACAAGGAACATTACAACCCCGGCAAGGGTTGTCAGAAGACCCGGCATCAACCATATCCATCCGGCACGGTATCCATGACCCCCCCAGGGGGCGAATCCGGATGAGACCGCCCTCTCCTCGCCGAAATCGTTGGCCCTTGATTCGACCTTTATCAGGACCCGGTCACCTTTTTCTCCCAGATCCTTGTCCGAGTAGACCCATACATCCGGTTCTATGTTCACATCTCCCTCTCTCAATGCAAGAACACGATTGTCCACTCCATCACCGTTTATCTCGTAAGCCGTGTAATTCTTGTATCCGTGATTGATATTGTTGTCCCAGTTCGTTTCCTCTGCCGCGGTCACTCTGGTGATCTTCCCGAAGACCATCTGTTCCCCGCCTTTTACCACGTAGACCCATGCCCCCTCCGTGTATTCCGGTTCCACGCCGGTGGGAGAATACACGATGAACATCATCACGACAAAGAGAAGGATCATGACCATGATTCCCGCCATAGCAACGATACCTCCGGCCCCCCAGAGGATGGGGTTCTTTATCCTTTCGACCTTTATCTTGGACATCTTCTCCTGGATGTCCTCCTCCGTGATGGTCGGGATCTCCTCCCCGGGGATGAATGTTAGCGGAGCTCCGCAAAAAGAACACTTCTTCACATCACCGTAGTTGTTCCTGCCGCATTTGGCACATCTGGTCATACCCGCACCCCCCTGGGGAACTCCTTAAACCTAAAATATCTTTTTGGTCAGGCAGGGCGGGGGTTTCCGGATCGGGGTTGTTGATTCCTCCCGGATCCGGTATGAAACAACCATGACGGATCTATCCAGGCTCCTATTTGACACTCTCGAGTATGGAGGTGGCATTCCAGATGAGGGTCCTGGCATGAAGGGGTATGTTTGGGTCGTTGGAGAGTTCTTCCAGCACGGAAACAACGCTTGCACATCTCAGGTCGAGTGCCTCTCTATCGTCGAAAAGTCTTTCCTTCGAATCCTTGGCACCCTTCCTGATGTTCCTCGGGACCGAGGTATCCTCCGCAAGCATGTCAAGGTATGCGGCGACCTGGGCCAGCTTCTTCTGGTTATCATCCGACATGTTTCCAACCTCCATTGGTCAATCGATACGGAAGGAGTGATTGGTATGTGGTATTTAAAATTTTCATCATATTGGAATCTCGATGTACACGATGAGAATTGAAGATATATGGGCGGATGGATTGTTCCGAGCGGGCCCTTTCATCGAACCGGATTGGGTCCGGGTGCGGGGTATCGAACTTAGCCTGAAGGGGATGGAGATCCGGCGTGATGTTCACCGAACCTCCGTTCCGCGCTTGTTTTCATGGAGCCGCCGGAGTCTGGGCGGTGTATCTGCGATCACTTCTTTTCAGGGATCAGAAGTGTCACTCCGCATTCCTTGCAGGGGACCTCTGCGGGCCTCTTGTCTATATGGACGACCTGCTGGGTCTTGCACTGGGGGCACTTGACCTTCACGGCTTCCTTCTTTCCCTGCGTCTCCTTCTGGAGCTTTCCACCGGTGGGGGCGGGTGCTAGGGCCCCGGGTGCCGAGGGGAGGCCGGCAGCGCTCTTCGGGGGCATTGGCGCCCCGGCAGCCTCCTTGATGACCTTTCTGGGGCCTCCTCTTCCGGCTCCCCCTTCGGCCTTCAGCTTGTCCACCAGGGCCTCGAGCTCCCTTATCTCCTTGTTCCTGTTGTATGCCAGCCCGATTATTATGATGAGGGCTATCACAGCCAGAACGATGAGTATTATCATCAGCGTTCCGTACGACAGGTAGTTCTTGAGATTGAAAGCCGAGATTGACCTCTCGATATCCTTCTCGTTGTTGTCCTCATCGAGTTCGATGAGGTTTCCCTCGATGGAGGCCTCGATGGTGAAATCCCCCGTGCTCTTCGGCGTCCACTTGACCTTGAACACCTTCTCGGAACCGTTTCTGATGTCCTGGGATTCGGTGGTGATGGTCTCGCCTCCGATCTTCACGCTGACCGCAACGTCCTCCGCATCCGCCTTGCCCGAGTTCCTGACAGTCACCTTGATATCCACAGGATTGCCCTTGGACAGGTCGGATCCCTTCGGGACATCTATCTGGGTGATCTCGAGTTCGGGAACCTGTGCGTTCACGTACAGGAGAACGGTCTGTTTGGCATTCCTTCCCGATACGGACCCGTCGTCGGGCCACACATCGAATTTGAGGCTCTTGGTCCCGTCCTCGAATCCTGAGGTCTGGGAGAAGGTGATGGTCACCGTGATCTCCCTCTGTTCCCCGAGGGGCACCCTCGGGTGATCCGGGACAACCAGGATGTCCCATCCGGTGGGTGCGGTGTACTTCTTGATATAGAACGTATCATCCTTGTTCCCCTGATTCTCGATCGTGAACCTTATCTTGAGGTCCTCCCTCTTGTTGTTCACATCCCATATCTTGGCATTCGGTAGGGAATCGCCTTCTTCAACCTCGGCGATGAACACCCTGAACTCCTGCTGTACATCCACCGTAAAGGTGAGGGTCACGGGATCGGAATCCTTGTCGCCTCTTGACTGCACTTCCACATCGAAAGCGTATCTGCCGGCCTCGACATCCTTTGGATCGTTGACGTAGGGGAAGCTGGTATCGAACGGATCCTGCTCGAGAAGAGGAACGGTGACATTGAGGTAAACATAGACCTCTTCCTCCGGGTCAAGGGTCAGGAAGTAGGTGGAAAGCTCCGCCCATTCCTTCCTCTCTCCCTTCACCTTTAGTTCGTAATTGTCCCTGGAGTTCCCCTTGTTGATCACCTTGAACCTGTAGGAGACCCTTTCGCCCACATCGGCATCCTTCAGGTCGTCATCCGAGGAGAGATCATGTGAATACTTTTCCTTTACATTCACGGACACGATCGTGAAGTCCTTCGCCTTCTCCCTCTCGAACCTGTTGCTGGAATCCCTCGTTACGGAGATGTTGAAGCGGTAATTGCCTGCGATCGCCTTCTCGTTATCCTTTGGCACGCGGATCGTCAGCGTTATCTCTAATTTATCATTCGCCGACTTTCCCTGCGCGTCCAGGGTGACCTTGGTCTTGGAAAGGGATGCCCAGTTATCGGTATCATCCATCTCCTTAACCTCCATCCTGAACGTGTCATCATCGTTTCCGAGATTCTCGAGGGTCAATTTGAACTGGATGGTGTTCCCGACCTCCACATCCTGTTCTTCCGTATTAGGATCGATGCTCACCCCGTATACCTGGTCAACCTCGACGGTCATCTCCTTCCAGGAGGTTACGTAATCCTTCTCGGCGTTCCATTCAGAATCATCACCTCTGGAGAGCCATCTCAATCTGAAGTTGTATCTCCCGGTCAGCGTGTCGATCGGAGCCTCCACCTTGATTAGGACGGATGCTTCATCTCCGGCACCCACATTCGTCATCGCAGGCGCGGACACCGAGTAGGTCGCTCCCATGTCGGTTGAGAAGTATATATCGAAATCATCCGGCAGTGATGTCTCATCCACCTCTATCTTGAAATCATCGACTCCCGTCCCGCTATTCTCGACCCTGGATGTGAACACGGCATAGAGTTTGTTGGTATCGGTGTCCTCCTTGGTCTTTATGTAATCATCACCCAGAACATTGGCGCCGTATGCCTGCTTCACCTTGGTCTGGAGGATAAGGATATCCGAGTACTTGTCATCGGCGTCGGTGTCACCCTCGCTGTAGGCCCAGATAACGGTCTTGTGGGTCGCCGGTTCGTAATGATCCTTGGGGACCTGAACGGTAATGGTGATGGTCTCCTGACCGTTCTTGGGTATGGAATTGGTCACGGTCTTCGATAGGACCACCTTGAAGTTGTGGTCGGTCTTGGTGATGTTGGACCAGGTAGCGGAATCCACGGCTTTCGGTTTCGATACGGAATTGTCAAGCACCTGGACTTTGAAGGTATCCGAGGACTCTCCCTTGTTTATGACCTGAACGTCGTATTCGACCTCTGTGTATTCCAGGTCCACATCGGGAACGACCTCTTTGGTCTGTTCAGCGCAATTGAGCTCCACATCCCTCCTGGGTTCCACTGAAACCGTCAGTGTTATGGAATCCGAAACCGCCTCATCGCCCTTGGAAGTGGCCTTTATGGTGAATGTCTGATCGCCGGCGGGGGCGTTCTCCGCAACGGCAATTTTCACGGTCATCGTCTTCGTCACATCTATGCCGACATCGTCAACAACCTTGTCCAGTGCGGAACCTACACCCCATTCCTCGACCCAGTCGGCCTTGGCGGATGTCAGGGTGAGTTCGAATCCGTCGATGGCATTGCCGGTGTTCTTCAGAAGAACCTCGAAGTTCACGGTCTGGCCGGGTTCCGCATCCTTCTTGGTAACGGAATTGGGAACCCTGAGGTCCACACTGTAATCCTCCTTGACGGTCACATCGAAAGGCGTGATGGTGAATGCCTTGTCATCGGTGGTGGACACGTTGAAGTATATGGTGAATGTCACGGCCTCGGCCGATGAGGGGGCCTTGATCGAAGCATAAACGGAAGCCGCCTGATTTGGGTCCAGATCCGAGAGGGTGGATGGCGAGATCGTCACCCAGCTCCTGTATTTCGATGGCGTCGATGTGTCCACCTTGACGTTCATCGTTGTGGGTTCGTTACCCTTGTTTGTCACGTTGAGTTCCACATTGGAAAGGGTCTTTCCAGGCTCAACCTCCGCAGATCCCAGTGGGACCAGGAACTGGATCCTGGCAACCGGCATCACCTTGATCTTCAGTGTTATGTTGTCTATTGTGACATCATCCAGCTTCTGGGTCGTCTCCCCATCAGAGATGGCCTCGAAGACGAGTTCATAGGTTCCCGTGGGAATTATCTTGTCCTCTATGGAAGGCACGGATACGGATATGCTGATGTAGCTCTTCTGATAGGGGGCCAGTGTCAGGGAGGAGGGAGAGACGATGATGTCCTCGAATTCGAATTCATCCCTGATCTCTATCCTGAAGGTGTCCGTGCTCCGGGTTCCCCAGTTCTCGATGGATACGTTGAATGCCGCGGATTCTCCAGGGGCCGCCTGCTCGTAATTATCATCCGTTGAAAGGTCACCCGCGAACTTGTCGGCGAACACGGCAGTGAAGTATTTCTCGTCCTTGATCGTGAGGTCCGTGGAATGGGTGGCGGTCACTTTGACCCATACGGACCCCCAGTCAGGATCGGCCCCTGTCTTGATCGTTGCTGTAAGTATTATCGTCTCCTGCTCGAGGGGCTGCAGGACCTTCGTTGTCAGATTTGAGTTTGGAATCGACCAGTCCACGTTCGGACCGTAGTTGGGATGCTCGAGTGAGATCTGGTAGTAGTCCGATGTTGTCCCCCTGTTCTGGATTATCACGCTGAAGGTGACCGAGGAGCCTATATTCACCTGGGATGAGTTCACTCCCGAGAGTATCTTCACCCTGTGAACGGGTTCCAAGACCAGAGAGAGGTTAATGGAGGCGATCTTGTCATCCGATGTGTCCGAGATCGTTCCGTTGTCGCTGGAAGCCTCCACAACGAAGAAATATGTTCCTGCTGGAAGCCCTGATCCTATCCGGGGCATCTCGATATCGAGTGATGCCGTTTCCGAGCTGTCCGAATCGATGGTTATCTTCGACCTGTCATTTGCCGTGAAGTAGACAGAATAGAGTCCGGCAAATGATGAAGGGGCCTCCTTGACCTTCACGGATATGGAATCATCCTGACCCGAGCCTCTGTTGTAAACATCCAATGTGAAGGAGACCGTGTTCATGGTGCCGGAATCGTTGGAGAACTGACCCTTGATGCTCTGCTTGTTTGCGGAAATATCTATGTTGTATATCTGGGGGATCCTGACGGACAGCCATATGGTCTTGAATACGTTGCTGTTCGTGGAGCTCGCATTAATCTGGAACCTGTAGGTTCCCTGCGTGGCATTGGACGGGGCACTGACGGTCAGGTTGAAATAATAGTATTCATCGGATTCCAGAAGCGGTGTGGTCGCTGCGGAAACCAGCGGTGACCACTCCGTCTCCACGGAGGAGGTCTCCCCTTCGACCGAAAGGTCGAAGGAGTCGGCTCCGTTCCCCTTGTTCTGGAGACGGACCTGCATCTTGTATGTCTGTCCCGGCTGTCCGGATGCTATTATCGCTCCGTTCGGTGCATCGAGGAAGGCACCGTACTGTTTGTTCACCACGGCGAAGAAATCGGAGTGCTTTGACACGCCGTGGGTGGAGTTCACATACAATCTCAGCCTGTAGGACTGTGCCTTGACGACGTCGGAGTCGGGGTTCAGGGTCACATTCACCAGGGAGCTGGCGCCGGAAGCAAGAGTGAGCGAGGAGGGTTCGATGGATGAGTCCTGGAACCCCCGGGGGTAGGAAAGACCGAGATCGAAGTCATCCTCGTCATTCCCCTTGTTCGTCACCTTGAATGTGTATATGACGGATCCGTCGGGGTCCACGGTCTTTGATGAAGGACCGGTGTTGAGAACTGTCAGGTCATAGTACGGTTTAACGACGCATGATACCTTTACCTGCTGAGTGACCGAGCTGTCGCCCACGGATGTGGCGTTTATGTAGAACTCGCCTTTCGAGTTCACCGGCGGGCTGTAGGATTTGGAAGGGGTATATGCGAAGAAAGTGACATTGACACTTCCGTCTGCGGCGATCTTTGATGTTGTCGTTGTGGATATGTCCGCTCCCCATCCCTTTGCAGTATAAGCAGACGGAACATAGTACTCCAGATCGAACTGGTCCTCTCCGTTTCCGAGGTTTGTGACCTTGACATTGAAGTTGACGACCCTCTGGCT
>Ga0164318_10002268_pt1 | contig 17768 bp, 17 predicted proteins | sample GuaBasSedimGuay9_FD_113734 | JGI IMG/M metagenome (GOLD analysis project Ga0164318, IMG submission 113734) | Subseafloor sediment microbial communities from Guaymas Basin, Gulf of California, Mexico - Guay9, Core 4571-4, 0-3 cm | ecosystem: Environmental > Aquatic > Marine > Hydrothermal vents... | reverse complement strand
CCCTCAGAATATAGGTGGTATCTAGATCTCAGGAAATTTGGAAGCGTACCTCACTCTGGGTTTGGCCTAGGGGTAGAGAGGTTTGTAGCGTATCTTTGTAAATTGGATCATATAAGGGATGCGATACCATTTCCCAGAACTCCTGCGAGGGTTTATCCTTGAATTTTTCGAGGTTTATACACATCAGAAGAGCACTCGATGACTTCTTAGAAGAAAAACAGATAGAGATTCAAGACATACTTAGTGTTATGGATGAAGAAGTTAAAGGAATAGAGAGATATTTAAGGGAGAAGACTTTATTGAGGGAGGAAGAAATAGAGAAATTGGTTAGGAAATATAGCAGTAGAGAACTGAACTTGCTTATATTCGTTTTACAAACTTTCTACATTGTAAATATGGGTGGGCTTTATAAGGGGAGACTCATTCTTCCCCTAAGAGGAGAGATATTACAGGGTAATAAAGCAACTCTTGAGGGTATTAGTAAATTACTTAGAGCATTAGGAATATTCCGAATATGAGATTAGAGAATGGTGGACCGGGGGGGACTTGAACCCCCGACCTTCCGGGTGCAAGCCGGACGTTCATACCAGCTGAACTACCGGCCCTATATCATTTTTATCTTTGAATGAACTAAATAAAGGTTAATATTAGGGAATTATGAGAGAAAGAATTAAGGCCGCCGTGGCGTAGACTTTAGGAGACGTAACCTGGTAGCGCGCTGGCCTGTGGAGCCAGTTGGCAGGGTTCAAATCCCTGCGGCGGCCTCCATAAAATAGAAAGAATAAAGTTAATATCCCTCCTTCCGACAAATTTTATCTTGCGCCGCCGTAGCTCAGTCTCTGAATAGGGGAGAAACAGGTAGAGGGATGCCGACAGCGGCGGAGGTAATACGCCGAAGCTGTTAAGGACATCACAGAAACCCGTGGGTCATAGCATATGCGACTAACGGTTCGAGAAGAATGTTCGGAAATCCGATCGGCGGCGCCATCACTAATATTTTTAAACCTCTATTTATACCAGATATTTTTGGGGCCCGTAGCTCAGCCAGGTAGAGCGGCAGGCTCATAACCTGTTGGTCGTCGGTTCGAGTCCGGCCGGGCCCACCATATTTTCGCCAAAGAGTTACTCTCTAAGTCTAGAGAAGGTGAGAATAAAACCTATGGATAGTAGAAAGATTCCACATCCGAGAAAGAAGATCCAGTAGGGTCCTACACCTAAAGGGGGAGGAGAGCGATCAAGTTGAAGGGAAGCATATGTAAGCAGAATGCCTAATACCAGGACTGCCAGACCAAATAGTTTTACAGATATCTTCTTGATCTTAGTGGACATTATTGGATTCAACTTCACTGATTTCTGTATATAAATTATTTTGTGTTATAAGAGAGATGTGAGAATTGGCATAGTAGAGAAAAGGAGGGCTATGAAGTAGGGAGGTAAACGGGACAGGTATTTCATGAAAACAAAAATCATGATTACACTTACTATTATAGATACAGTGTATGAGAGAATGAGATGGAATGTGAGAGAGCTCAGTATGAGATCTGAGATAAAGTACTCAAGTAAAAGAGAGCCAAAGAGAACGGGAATACCCATCAGAAAGGATAAATAGATAGAGTTCTGTGTATTGAACCCCAATAAAATGAAACCTATTATAGTGATCCCCGAACGACTTACACCAGGTAGAACGGAAAATGCCTGAAGGAATCCTATAATAAGTACATCTTTAACATTTAAGCTAGTAATAGATCGATCAGAGGTTCTTAGATAATACCTTGTTATGCCTGTTATGAAGATGAAACATCCAGCTAAAAACATTAATTGACGGTAGTAGTCTATTAGGAGAGGCTTAACTAAGAAGTAGAGAGACAATCCTATTAGACCGGTGACAAGCGTTACAAGGAATATGAAGTACAACATATTATATTCTGGCGAGTTTTGATCTGATCTTTTGCGAAGAGAGATAAGTATTTGGTAAAGGTCTCTCCGGAAGAAGATGAGCAAAGCCACCACACTACTGCTTTGCAGAAAAAGGGAAAGATCATATGAAATTTCCGAGGGTATTCCAAGGACTTGATGGGAGTATATTAAGAGGAAAGTCTTGCTGCTTATTGGTAACCATTCTAAGGATCCTTGAAGCACTCCAAGAAGGACCCAAAGAAAAAAAGAAATTATGCTATTCATCACATGACACACCCCATGTATGTTTTTTATTAGTGCCCCCTAAAGGCTCTCCAGCTCCTCCAGTCTTGCCTTTAAATATTCATCAACTATGAAGGACAAACCATATTTGCTGAAGGCTTCCTGTTCGGCTTTTTTCTTCACTTCGAAGAAGTATGAAATTTCGGATTTCCATGGTTCAGATTGATATCTCGGATCTCTTAATAACTCTTTTAAACGCTTTAAGTCGACCTCACTTAACTTCTCAGATGGAAGGTCGTATTTGGTAATGTCACTTGCATATACCCCAGCCCATTTAGCATCTGGTGTGGCCAATTCAGGTATATGGGCTGCGTTAGCAGACCCAGAGATAATGACTTGGCATATATGAAGACCCCAAGGATCGGCATCTGCAAACAGATATACTGGTAAGTTGAGTTCTTGATTCAACCGCCGTATGAGAACTCTTGTTGATCTCGGCGCCTGACCCATAGTATGAATCAATATGGCATTAAATTTCCGCCATGCTTCCTCCTCTATAAAACGTGTGAACATTGCAGATTTCTCTATCACGATTACTTTATCAGCTGATGTTTGAATGAAGTTAGAGGAAGCGAGGGCAGGACCGATCACCACACCATCTGGAAACATTGTTAGATTTATCACCCTTCCTTCATACCCTTTGACGGTATATTCGATATCTAGGTCACCAAAAATTGCGCTTCTCTCTTCAGGATATATATTGAAATGCTCCCTCGGATGTTTCAATATGGATTCAAGCTCAGTAATAATTCTATCTGACTCGTCTTGGGAGGAGAATGGAACGTCGCTTCCACTAGCCATGTAAAATACGTCTCGTAGGGTACTGGATTTTCCCTCTTTGATAAGCATGGAGGCTATGTAGGCGACCCAAGTGAGCTGTGTTAATGGACGTAAATGCTTTACATTACTGGCTCGTCTCCTAATGACTTTATTACCAAGCACATATTGCCGTAACCTCTGGTCATAGACAATGTTACCAGTAGTTCTAGCAGGTAATTCTATTGTAGGAAACTGTCCTTTTTCGATCTGTTTCAATATCTCTATAGCAAAACTCTCTATGAGATATAGAGTCTCCTTTTTAATTTCCGGTGCACTATGTTTCTTCATCATTTATAGGGCTTCGCTTCAATAATTTAGATATATCGGGGATGGGGCGATTAACCGTTAGAGCCGCATACTTAACCATTACAGGGAGATATTTCTTGAAGACATTAAAGCGTTTGGATTGATATTTTATCTTCTCACGCTTAGCTATGAAGCGTGAGAGTTTTCTTGTCAGCTCACGCACAGCATTAAGTATCTCACGTTCTATTTCAGGCCTATCAGCGATGAATTCCTTCCCTACAGTTTTATAGGGGATCTTTGTAGAGGCTATATGTATAGCTACTGCTACTGGATCGTTATTGGGATCAATTTTGTAATATTTCCAATTTATCAGCTGAAAGACAACTTTCCAGGACACGTCACTTGATTCGTCATAAAGCAAGGGAATTCTATTGGCAAACCTATATAATTTAATGCCAGGAGGAATATTTCCACCATAGGCTATTGCAGCTTCTACTATGAAAGGATGGCCAGAATAGGCAGATGGTTTTCTAGCGATCGCCTCCACAAACTCAGGTTTCAATTCTTTCTGAATGCCCTTCTTTAGTAGTTGTGGCCCAATAGGTGACAAGCAGGATGCATCAGGCAGGAGAAAACCATCATAGGAGTGGAGACATCGAGCTAACATAACCAATTCTTCATGGGTGAGTTTCTTGGGATTCAATTTTTTCAAATTATGCTTCTTCATAATTTTGGAGGCCCAACTCAGAAAGGAGTTTGCTGTAGCGGGGCCTATTCTGTGAAATGAAGTAGTCAGAAACGTTTTCATATCCTTCGCATTCGACGTAGAAATGAGCCTCCTTAAGCCCTCTACATCCACGCCGTGAGGGTGGGGTAATGTTTCTCTGGGGGGTGTTGGCATTTCCCGTGTAACTCTGTAAAACCGTATGAGCCTTCCATCAGGATCTATGAAAGTTATGTTGGCATAGGGAGTAACCATTGCAGTTTCTTTCAGATATTCGAGAATTTTTGCACTAGCGAGTCTGTAATTCCCCTCTAAATTAAACTCTAGGAGCACACCATGCCATTTTGAGCGTTTAACAAAACTTTCTTTCAATATGATAGGTTGGTTCCTTTGAATGTCTATTCTAAGCAAATATTCATGGACTTTACCATGATAGCCAGTTATAACATGAAGAGGAGTATGGGTTGTTATTTGACCATACAAGTATGCCATCTTTCCTCCTAAGCCGAAGGTTCCACGAGATTGACGTAGAACATATTTTGAACCAAAAAATACCTGGCCAAAGGCTTGAGGCACATATTTGTGTGGAACTCCAGTCCCATTGTCAATGGCAGTTATCTTGAGAATCTGAGTCCCAGAAGGGGTATATTCTAAGGTCTCTAATTTGATGAGAATATCTGGAGGGAAACCACCTATTTCGCAAGCATCTAAAGAATTTTCAAGAATTTCTCTTATGGTAGAATAGACAGCTCTTGATGGATTTGAAAACCCAGCAATATCTCTATTCCTATAAAAGAAGTCTGCAGGGCTTATCTCTCTAAATGACTCCTTACTTAACACACCTTAAGATGTAAAGTAAGTAATAGATAAATTGTAGGTGTTAAGGATTACCCCAGAGCTCAAGCTCTTTCTCTTTAAGCTCTCGCCTAACAGATTCTAAGTAATGATATACGGTATTATGTTGTTTTCCTTCAAGAAGCATTCTTACAGCAGTTTTCGCAATCTCACAGGAGGATATAGAACCAATGAATGAGACATAGTAACCATGTACAGCCATACGAACACCTGTGAGTTGCTCAATAAATTTCCAGGCCTTACCTCTTTTCCCAATCACTCGACCTTTCAGCCTTTCTATATCCTTTTCATTTCGTGCGTAGCGTCGGATATCAATACTGTCAATAAAGAAATCATCATCAAGCAATTTGAGAGCATCTTTTCCTGAAAAACCCAGAGATATCGCAGTAATAATGTTCTTAAGGTTCTCTCTTTTTAGATAATCGTTTAGAACATCTTCTGAGAGAACTGCATACACTTCCCCAGTTTCACTGTTTATCTTCAGCTTCACGCCGAAGAGGTTCTCTATCCTTCTTTTGAAATTTCCATTACGGCCAATAAGCACACCTACTCTGTCTAAAGGCAATGTACCAATTAATTCCTCAAATTCACTCAACCTCGGTACACCTCCTTAGGATTTCCTCATCAGATATTATTTCAACCCCTAACTCTGCAAAATAATTGTTTATGTTCCTTATATCTCTCTTCAGCAATTCTATTGAGATAGGCAATGTAATAGGGACAGCTTGTGACACATCAATGATATATATGGAATCGTCTAGGATCATTACGTTATACTCGCTGAGATCGCCGTGGACTAAACCAACCTCTCTCACCATTTTCTCGATGGCGTTTAGAAGGAGAAAATAAATCTTCTGAGGATTGCTAAGAGAGGCTTCTCTTAATAGAGGAGCTCTCAAACCATCTTTTCCTATAAATTCCATCACCAACACATTATTATGTAGAGCAATTGGTTTAGGAACAGGGACTCCCTTGCTATACATTTCTTTGAGGTTGGTATATTCTTTCTTGGCCCATAATTTAACTAAATAGAGGGTGTCATGCCTAATTCTCGGAAACCTTGGATCCACCATCAAATATTGTATCAAACCTTTTTTGAACTCAAGACTAGTGGTCAAATAGATTTTAAGGGCGAGCTCACCTTTCCAACCCATCGCATAATATACACGAGATTCCTTTCCTGAACTTATTATACCATCTACCCACTTTATTACCTTCTTATTCATAAGTTTGTAAATACTCATCAAAGTTGGTTTGTTAAATACCTCCTCAAGAGATTCATACTCCTCTGAATGTTTCACTAGAAGTTTTGACTCCCGTATATACTCCTCCTCTTTATGAGATAGCTTCTTTTCTATCTTCTTCAGTCGATCCATACTAATTCACACAGTAGGCTATGGATCCTCAACCAAACTTTTCTCAATATACTTATTATCTATGAGATACTCAACTTGCCCAATGGTATATCTAAATAGAATTTCACCCTTACGTTCTTCAAAAGGCCAAGGTTCCACCAAAACAATATCACCCATCTTCACCCAAATTCTTCTCCTTAGCTTACCTCTAACTCTGCAATTTCTCACTTTCCCATCGCTACACATAACTGAAAACCATCCGAAGCCGTAGAGACCAATGACTTTTCCAAATAGTTGACCCTCTCCTGGGAGAACCAAAGTTTTAGCAATTTCCTCTTCTGAATAAACTCTCCGCTTACCCATTTTTAATCGTCTAAATGAATAGAAAGATAATCATCTATTTATCTCTTTAAAAGAGCCTCTATAGATGCATAATAATGAGATGAGGAACTCCACCAAAAGAAATCACAGAGTTGGGATGAGCGAAACCATTATCTATTGCAATCTTAACAGCTTTCTCTCCTAAGAGATTGGAGAAAGAGGCCTCACTAAGTAATCTAATCAATTCTTCTTCATCGACTTTTTCGCCACCATAAAATTTCTCAGAGACCTCAAGCTTTAAACCATCTTCTGCTTCAATAGTTTTCCCCAGAAGTTCAGCATCACATACGGCAAGCACGACACCATTAGGAGAAGTATGTAATTTAATGAAGAACCAGGACAACTAAAGTTTCCTCACAGAAGATTTGGCACCACATACATCACATAAAAGGAAATAGAAGCCCTCCTCTTTGACTATATGAGTGTCGAGCCGCTTGCATACAGGACACCTCACATAAGACTCCACATACCTCTGGAGAATGCCATTCAATTGAGAACGCTGAAAAACACCCTTGAGGATCAATGCTCCCTCCCTCATGGCGAAGCTCGTGGCAAGAGATTTTGCAAAAAAGAGGGCAAGATGTTTAGGGTCACGGTTGAGTGTCTTTGCAATCTCACCTAGATTTCTAATCACAGTTCTCATTCCTATTCTAAAGGCCCTGAGTTCAGGAATTGTAATACGCTCCTTCAGCTCACCCTTCGCAAGCACATCTTCAACTCTACTAAGCAATTTAAGATACTCATCGGAGGATGTAGACATTATTATATTTGAAAACAAGTAGAGAGATTAAAAGTTTTAACTCTATCTGAACACATAGGAATAAAAAATAATTTACACTCAGAATAAAAGAAGAATGAGGAAATGAAGGTAACTGTAGTAGGGGCTGTAGGAATAGATGAACATATAAAGATAGAAGATGTAAGATATTTGCCTTCTCCCTTCAAGAAATATATCAAAAAGACTCTGGCATATTCACAAATTCAGGAGGTGTATGGTCCTGAATGGACCGTTGAGAAGGTATTTGGGGAACTAAAAGAGAGGGCCATAGAACCAGTAATATACAGCTATGGAGGAAGGGCACCACATGTAGCCTATGGATTGGCAAAACTGGAGAACAAGGCCAGTTTAGTGACTACATTTGGAGGCGACTATAATGAAGCATATCCAGGTTTCTTTGGAGGAGGATATTTAGAGCATCTAATTAGAGCAGGAGTGGAAATACAGCACAGAGAAATAGGAATACCCGAGAAAATATGGAGAAAACCCGAAATAGAAGATTATCTTAAAGAAAAATTAGGAAAAGAACTCTATGAAATAGGCGTTCTAGTAGTAATAAATAAAAAAACTTCAAAAATAACATGTGTAAAGGATAAAAAGGGAAACGACTTTTTCTATATTGATGATATAAATGGAGCAAGCATCGTAGAGAAATGGAGAGAGGCACCAACTCAACTTATCTCAAACTCGGATATGGTATTCATCACCTCTTCTGAGACATCGTTCATGCAAAGAAATGCAAAAGAGGCATATACGCAGGGAAAGAGACTCCTTGTAGATATCGGATCATATGGAATAACATCAGAATATATAAAGGAGGTTGTCCCGAAGGCGGAGATCATAATGGGAAATCCCTATGAAATAGAACAAATCCTTCAAACGGACTCATTAAAAAGCATAGAGGAAATATTTACTATTGACACAAAATATCCAAAATATATTCTTATAGAAAACAAAATAGAGGGATATGTGGACATATACGCACGAGGAGAAATAAAGAAAAGAATTGGGCCAGTAAAACTCCAGAAAAAAGGAAATAGTGTAGGATGTTGTGATGCAATAGCAACAGGTGTAATTTCTGGAATTGCAAATAAGATAGATATAGAAACCTCTGTGGCCATAGGATTACTTGAGGCTTCCTCTGTGTGGGATGTAGAGGGAGTACAGGAGGGAATGTTAGATAAAAATGGACTTATAAAAAGAGCGAAAGAGAACATAGATAGATTGGGAAAAGATATAGTACAAACTATAATAGAAAGATACTCTTGAACTAAGATAGGAGGATCAAATGGAGAAGAAGTATAGAGTGAAGGATTTAAGTTTAGCAGAGGAGGGAAAAAAGAAAATAGAATGGGCAAGAGAACACATGCCCGTACTAAAATTCTTAAAAGAAAAATATAGTAAGACAAAACCACTAGAGGGAATAAAAATTGCAGGATGTATGCATATAACAAAGGAGACAGCTGTTTTAATAGAAACGCTCAAAGCAGCTGGTGCAGAAACATATTGGAGCGGATGCAATCCTCTATCTACACAAGATGATGTAGCAGCAGCACTAGCAGAAGAAGGAATTAGTATCTATGGATGGAGAGGACTCTCAATAAAGGAATACTACTGGTGTATAGATCAGACAATAAATGTAACACCTAACATAACAATAGATGACGGAGCAGACCTAGTAACAAGGTTACACACCTATAGAAAAGAGATACTGGACAAGGAAGAAGTAATAGGAGGAACCGAAGAGACAACAACAGGAGTACAGAGACTCATAGCGATGGCGAAAGAAGGAAAGCTTAGATATCCAATTATAGCAGTAAACAATGCAGAGACAAAATGGAATTTTGATAATGTATATGGTACAGGTCAATCAACAATTGATGGAATATTGAGATCTACAAATGTCCTATTGGCAGGAAAAAATGTTGTTGTAGCAGGATATGGACATTGTGGAAGAGGAATAGCAATGAGAGCAAGAGGAATGGGAGCACATGTGATAATAACTGAAGTGAATCCAATACGTGCGTTAAAAGCTGTTCTAGATGGATATAAAGTGATGTCGATGAATCAGGCTGCAAGAATAGGAGATATATTCATAACAGCAACAGGATGCAAAGATGTCGTAAGAGAGGAACATGTAAAGAGAATGAAAAATGGAGCAATATTATGTAATTCAGGACACTTTAATGTAGAAATAAACATAGAAGATTTGAAAAAATTAAGCAAAAAAAGAGAGAAAATAAGAAAAGATGTAGAGAGATATGAACTAAAGAATAATAAAAAAATCTACTTACTTGCAGAAGGAAGACTTGTAAATTTGGTGGCTGGAGAGGGACACCCCTCAGAAGTTATGGATATGAGCTTTGCAAACCAAGTTCTTTCAGTAATTTATTTAGTAAAAAATAAAGGAAAAATGGAGCCAAAAGTTTATTCTGTTCCAATAGAACAAGATATGGAAATTGCATCTATAAAATTAAAAAGTATGGGAATAAAAATTGATAAATTAACGAAGGAACAAAAGAAATATTTAGAAGAATGGAAAGAAGGAACATAACTTGGACCCCTTTATTTCTACTGAAGAAATATTATTCATACTATTTTTCTCATCAAAAAAGAAGTTATTAAATAAAGTAATATCAGTAAAAATAAGCTATTTTATTAAATTATTCTTATATTATAATACTATCTAATTTTCTTAAACTTTTATGATCACTCTCAAGAAAAATTCCATAAGAAATTATGGGGTTATTGTTTATTCATTTATTCACATTTTTCCTTCTTTTATGACCCCTCTATTTCCTATGGAATTCGTTTTCTTCTTTATTTTTCATTTTTTACTTCTTCACACATTTATACATATTTTGTTAATATGTGATATTTGGAATTTTTCTTATTTTTCCGTCTTTCTCTTTATTTCTTTTTTTATTTTTTCCACAGGAAATTAAGGTTATTTCTTTTTGTGAACAATATTTATTTACTTCCCTCTTTTCTTTTTTGTGATGGTCAGGAAGGCTAAATTACGCTTTGAGTTTTACGATGAAGATGGTAATAAGATCGTTCTATCTATTCAAGGTAGAATAACTCCTGACCTTATTCTTCGTTATGCTTCTCTTTTTTCTTCTCCTCCTTCTACCGAAGATTTCGAGACACATTCCTCAATATTTAAGAACATGCTGCGAATACTCTCTGAACTTTCTTCGAGTAGTGAATGGTTTACTTCTGAAGATGTTCAATCTCTTTATGAGGCACGATATGGTGTCAGTATAAAGTTATCTACGGTTTCCACCTATCTTCAGAGGCTTACTGAGCAAGGTGTGTTATATAGAAGAAAGACTGGAAGGTTTTACAACTATAAAATTTTAAATCGTTCTCTTCTTGTCTAGTGTGATCTCAAGCTATACAAGTATTTCTTTCCTATTTTCCTTCTTTCTATTAGGCCTTCTTCGCTCATTTTCTTTAGTAATCTGCTCGTATGTTCTCTCGTTCTGTTTATTATTTTCTGTATTTCACTTGCAGTGGCCTCTCCTTTTTCTCGTAAAATTTCCATAATTTTTTCTTCTACATCTTCTCTTCTTACTCCTTTTTCTTTTCTCTTTTTTATTTTCTGTGTCAGTTGTAATTGGGCCTCCAGACAAGTTCTCAATGATTCTTTAATGCTCTCTAATTCGCCCTCTAACAACTCTATTTTTATTTTCAGTATTTGATTTTCTTCTAATACTTTTTCTATCTCTTCTAATATTCTTTTATTAAGTGATGTGATGTTTTGTGACATCACAGTATTTATATCATCATTTTATTTATACCTTCTCTTCATTGAGTCTTCAATTTTTTGGGATATAGCTTTTAGTATTCTATATTGCTCTTCTATTTCTACTCTTTGAAGTTCCTGACCTATTTCTATCAAGCTTAGAATGTCCTCTTCATTTATTATATTTAACATTGCAAGAACTGCTATTGTGACTAGTGTCTTTGCGATGTTCTGTCTTGCTTGTGAGAGGATTCTGTGATATGCTCCTTTTGATATTCTCTTTTTATCCAAAATATAGTCTCTTTTTTCGTTAGATATATATTTTAATAGAGCTTCTAGTTGTTTTCTGGTTAAATTAGTGAGTTTTATTATATTTTTGTCTATTTTTAGTTTATTTCCTCTTCTTTTTATCTTTCGTTTTTCCTCTTCTTCTTTCCTCATTTTCTATACAATTTTGTATTACTTATTTATTTGAATAATGTGGATAGGTTTATCTTTTAGTTATGGGAGTTTGTTATTTTAGCATTGGCGAGAAGAAAAAGACGTAAGATCAAGGTCTACAAGAGAAAACTTCCTTCCATTTTTGTCTGCCCTCAGTGTGGGCATCAAAGTATTAGTGTAAATTTTGAAAATTCTTCTAATTCTGGAGATTTAAAGGTTGCAATTGTTAAATGTGGTTTTGAGGAATGTGGTCTTTCAGATACTTTTGAAGTGCCCAAGCGTTATGAAAAGGTAGATGCATACTGTAAATTTGTTGATAGATTTAATAGTGGTGAAATAGGATGAACGTCAAAAATTCTACCTTCAATTACTTGATCGAAAAACTAAAGCAAAAGGGTGCCCTCTATTTCATACTGGTTGATCCTGATAAACCAGATCATTTAGACAAACTTTGCGATATTGCTGAAGAGGCCGATGTTGCAGCTTTTCTTGTTGGTGGATCTACTGTGATATCACAATATTCTATACATAATGTGATACAATACATAAAAAAGATCACAAAGATTCCTGTCATCATTTTTCCAAGCAATGTATCCAGCGTGGCGAAAGGCGCAGACGCGATCTTTTTCATGTCTCTATTAAATTCTAGAAATCCTTATTATATCTCTAGAGTTCAGGCAGTTGCAGCTCCTACCATCAAGAAATTAGGGTTAGAACCCATATCTCTTGCCTATATAATTGTAGGCGATGGTGGTGCTGCAGGATATATCGGGGAGGCTGATCCAATTCCTTTTGATCATCCAGAATTAGCTGCAATGTACGCACTTTCTGCTGAGCTGATTGGATTCAAATTAATTTATTTGGAGGCAGGCTCGGGAGTTAAAGAACCTATACCACCATATTTTATTTCATTTGTTAAAAAAATTGTAAATTTACCAATTATAGTTGGTGGTGGACTTATTAATTCGGAGAATATCAAAAATGCTGTGAAAGCTGGTGCTGATATAATCGTTACTGGAAATGTCATGGAAAATGATCCTAATTGCCGAAAGAAGATATTGGAATTTGCGAACGCTGTAAAAGAAGGAGTGAAAGAGAGAAAAATAAAATGACATGCTTTGAGAATCTTTTTCTTGCTATTAAAAAGATACTGAAACTTGAAGGATCCTACGATATTTGGCCGGATTTTGTTCCACGTTACGAGTTTGACGAGTTTACCATCGCCACTGTGAAAGGAGTGGGAAATGTTCTGATACTAAATTGTGGGAACTGTGATGGGCCAAGTGATGTACGTCATCACATTTGTAGGGATTGTGTAAAAAAGCGAGTTTCTTATGCTTTTGATGTTTATACCCACAAAATTGGTGTGAAGAAACGGCCTTGGAACGTGATTCTTTTAAGCAGAACTGTGACAAATGGTGAGTTCCATGTCACATGATGAATTACTCAAATCATATCACGATATTCTATTAAATAAATTCGAGGAATGTCTGAGAGTCGCAAGCCAAGCGAAAAAAGCTCGAATAGATCCTGAAGAGAAAATAGAAAGTCTTGTTGTATATTCTCACGCTGAGGCTATAGAGAAACTTATAGGCCTCCCCTCCCTCTCTAAAACTATTCAAAAACTATCAGAAGAATACTCAAATCCACTGTTGGCCTTCAAATTGGCAGAGAAAATCATTGAAGACAGTCTTGGAGCTATGTCAAGGGAGAAAGCTGCACTTTTGGCGATTAGGGCGGGCCTCGCAGTATTAACTCCACCTGGTACAACATCTGCTCCTATAGAGGGTATTGTAGAAGTTAGGATAAAAAGGAATCTGGATGGTTCAGAATATCTTGCAGTATATTTTGCAGGACCCATGAGGTCTGCTGGAGGAACTGAGCAAGCTGTTGCAGTTCTCCTAGCTGATTATATTCGAAGAAAGCTTGGATTGAATCGTTATATCCCCACTCGAGATGAAATATATCGGTTTATAGAGGAGCTTCGCCTTTATGAACGTGATGTAGGACGTTTCCAATATAAAATTAGAGATGAAGAACTGAGATTTACATTGCAGAATATACCTATCGAGGTTACTGGTCATGAAACTGATCCCATTGAGGTATCGCTTTACCGTGATCTGCCTCGTATCGAGACCAATCAGGTGAGGGGTGGAGCCCTCAGAGTTGTGAATGATGGAATTATCGGGAGAGCAAGAAAGGTGATGAATTATGTTTCTTTACTCAAATTTGATGGATGGGAATGGTTGAATTCCATACGTGTAGAATCAAAGGTCAAGGAAAGTTACTTGGATCAAGTCGTAATAGGCCGGCCTGTTTTCTCTGTGGAAAATTTTGGAGGTTTCAGAATCCGTCTGGGAAGATGTAGAAATACAGGTCTTGCCTCTGTAGGTATTCATCCCTGTACCATGTTTCTCTCAAAATCCTTTCTCGCAATTGGAACTCAGTTGCGGTTGAGTAAACCATCTAAATCTGCCATAGTTATGTCCGTTGATACTATTCATCCTCCTGTAGTGTTGTTGAAAGATGGCTCCGTTCTTCGTGTTGAAGATATCTCGATGGCGGAGGCCATTGAGAAGAACATAGAAAAAATACTTTTCTTGGGAGATATCTTGATTTCCCTAGGCGATTTCATCGAGAATAATATGCGTGTTCCTCCATCCCCTTATGTGGAAGAGTGGTGGGTAGAAGATCTTAAATCTGCACTTAAAAAAACTCATAAATCCTTTGATGAGGATATAATGAGGTATATTAAAGACCCTTTTTATAGCCGTCCATCTCCTGAAGAAGCAATACATCTCTCAAGGACTTATCATATTCCTCTACATCCTTATTATACCTTCTTTTGGAGAAATATATCCAAAAATGAACTTATCATCCTGTCAAAAGCTATTAAGAATTCCCGGAAAGAAGACAATCACATTATACTCATTGATCATCGAATCAAAAAAATTTTAGAAAAGTTATGCATCCCCCACAAATTATCAAAAAACAAAGAAATTGTAATTGATTATCCATATTCTCTCGTTCTTGTCTATTTATTTAGAAATCCATTAGATACTGGTTATGATGATGTTCTTGAGATTCTCTCTAAATCTTCAGGTATCTTACTTAGAGACACTATCGGGGTATATGTAGGTGCACGAATGGGCCGTCCAGAGGCAGCTAAACCTAGAAAACTTAATCCTCCTGTTCATACTTTGTTTCCAGTTGGTTTAAAAGGTGGTCCTTCAAGAGATTTGATGAAAGCCTTCAAAGAAAGAATTCTAATTGTAGATCTGGCTTATAGATATTGCAAAAATTGCAAGTCAACTACCTTCTTTCGATATTGTGAAACATGTAAAAGTGAAACAATTCCTTTGTATTATTGTCCTAACTGCCATAAAAGAAACATTCAAGGTGGTGTATGTAATGTGTGTGGTGCAAAGCTTCTTCCCTATATGCCCAGAAACATAGATCTTAAATCCCTCCTAGAACGCTCTGCCAAAATGGTCAACATATTATCGCCTCCTAAGGTTATTAAGGGCGTTAAGTCTTTAATGAATCCTGAACGTCTACCTGAACATCCTGTTAAAGGGATTTTGAGAGCTTTATTTGATCTATTCGTCTTTCGTGATGGTACTACCCGGTTCGAGGCATCTAATGCCCCCCTAACCTCTTTTAAACCTTCAGAAATAGGTATAGACATTAGAACTGCTCTAGAGCTTGGTTACCGTAGAGATATATATGGTAATCCCATAGAGTCTGAAGGACAGGAAATATTCCTTTATCCACAGGACATAATTATCCCTAAAAGTGCTGCAGAGTATTTAGTTAAGGTATCAAAATTCCTGGACTCACTTTTGAAATATGTTTATCACGTTGACTCATTTTATAATCTAAATGAACCCAAGGACCTAATTGGCCATCTGGTTATAGGCATCTCTCCTCATACATATGGGGGCATTATAGGAAGGATAATTGGATTTACTGATTGTGAAGTTATATTTGCCCATCCATTCTGGCATCAAGCTAAAAGAAGGGATTGTGATGGTGACGCTGATTCAATCATTCTTCTTATGGATGTCTTTCTCAATTTCTCTAGACACTTCTTGCCTGAAAGACCAGGTGGGATGATGGATTCTCCCATTCTTCTATTTCCAATTCTTAATCCTCATGAAATCGATGATCAAGTATATAATATGGAAAATGAAGCTACCCTAAGTTGTGATTTCTACAATTCTACTATGAAAGAGGATTCTGCCCCCTTGGCTCGAATAAATACCGTGGGACGTTCGCTACTTTCTGATTCTTATTTCTTTAAGATATTTGCCACACATTCCACTTCCTCTATACAAAAAGGTGTTTTAAGAAGCTCATATAGGGAATTCTCCATTCAGAAAAAACTTGAGTTACAGCTCTCTATAATGAAAACATTGAACAATTTCCCTATTGATAAAATTGTAGAAAGAATTCTTGATTCCCATATCCTGCGTGACATTGCAGGAAACCTCAGGGCTTTCTATAGTAATTCTGTGAGGTGTAAATACTGTGGTTTAAACCTCTCTCGCCCCACTCTCTCTGGCCGATGTCCCAATTGTGGCGGTGAATTAGTAAGACGTGTGTACAGCAAGTCTGTTATAAAATATCTTAAGATTGCAGAGTTTTTAGTTAACAATTTTAATTTATCGAATTACTATAAACAGTATATAGATCTCTTGAAAAAGGAATCTGCTCTACTTCTCTATCATTCTGAGGGAAAACAGAAACGATTGACGCAGTATTTCTAACCTTAAGATACCTCACCAATAGAAAGATTGTGTATCCGTCCTTTAGTAAAATCAAATACTCCAAAAATCCCTGGAGTGGGTTGTAGTCCTAACCTTTCTTGGTAAGGAGTCATTTCCTGCCAAGTTCCACTATTAATAATATGTACATTTCGGTATTTTTCATATCCATAAACATGGATATGGCCCATATGGAAAACATTAGGAACGGCTAATATAGTGAATAGGTCATTAGGTTGTATGTTCACCATGATTCTTCCTTCTGAGATTGGAGCAAAGTTTCTCAGCCTTAGGAAATGAAGCATCAATCTTGCTGGTTCATTATGGCTCACATTCTCTAGATTATTACTTACACTCTCTAACACTTCTCCATGTTCTATAAGAAAACGTTTGCCAAAAATTCTTACAATAGCAGGGTTGCTCAGAAATTTTATTGGAAGTCCATCGAAAACTTCCCTGAACTCCTTGAAGATTGGAGGTTGTGGAATCTCTCTATACGTTGCATCATGATTTCCAGGAATTATAATTATAGATATATAGTCAGGTATGGCCGAGAGGATCTCGGCCACATTCTGGTACTGCCTATGAAGATCTGTAATTGATAATTCAAATCGTTGTGAGGGGTAAATACCTATGCCATCTACCAGATCTCCTGCAATTATGATATATTTTACTTTCCCAGCTAACTCTTCTCTTCCTCTCCTCCCCTTCAGCCATTCGATCAAGATCTCGAACTTTTTTCTATTGAAATACTTGCTACCTACATGTAGATCAGATGTCAACAGTACTGCAACTTCCTCATCTTTCCCCTCATTAGGTGGTTCTTCAAACTCTGGAAATATTACATCTTTATAGAAAACCTTACCCCATTTCTTTAGTATCTGAAAACCGAGAACAGCATCCTTAGTAACAAATTTTAACTTCTCTCTATTACCTCTATTCAAAATTCTTTCGGAAATTATGATATCACAATTGTCTGTAGGATCTTCTACCAATATTCTCTTACCTTTAACTATGGTGAGCACCATACCAACAATATATCCAGTTTTTCCATCTTCAATCTTCTTCAAATCTGAAATCTCATATAATCCTCTCGGAATTCTCTTCCTTAAAATGGAATAAATCTTTCTATATCGGTCTCGAAGTGCTTTTATGTTGTTCTCGATACTATCCGATGGTTTTGTAATGTTCTTATCGTCGAGACTTAGTTCTATTTGCAGATTCTCTGCTAACTCTTTTGCCTTCGGAGTAAATGTCTTTATACTTTGAAATATTCTTTTAGTGTGGATTCTTCTTTCTATATCTTTCTCTGAAATTATTTTTATACCATTTTCTATACAATTTGAAACAATATTTTCTATTGTTGCTTCCTCAAGACCTTTTTCTTCGATAAGTTTGATGGCACCATACGTAAAAATTACCGGATACCTTCTCGTAATATTCTGTATGAAGTCCT
>Ga0164318_10002267_pt1 | contig 17773 bp, 19 predicted proteins | sample GuaBasSedimGuay9_FD_113734 | JGI IMG/M metagenome (GOLD analysis project Ga0164318, IMG submission 113734) | Subseafloor sediment microbial communities from Guaymas Basin, Gulf of California, Mexico - Guay9, Core 4571-4, 0-3 cm | ecosystem: Environmental > Aquatic > Marine > Hydrothermal vents... | reverse complement strand
TCCTTGTCATTTCTTCTCTCCTTTATTATTTAATTCTTTTGCCTTCTTTTATTACATCGCTCTTTTATACTTCTTCTTTTTCTTTAATTTTTATTCCTCCTTACACAATCTTTGAAGCACTCCTTATTATGAATATAAACATTATAAATTACCAAAATATCAGATAACAGCACATTGTGTTGGAATCGTTATATATTAGATTTCAGTCCTATAATCGTAGATAATAAACTTGCCAGATCATTTATATTTTGATATAAAATATAAAGAGTGGCTAAAATGTCTTTTACCAGTTGATATAAAATTATATAGTTGACAAAAAAATTTTTTTTCTTATATTCTTTTTAAATTTTAAAAGGAGGGAGTTAATGACAAGAAAAAATTTTTTAAAATCACTGATGTTGGGACTGGGTTCGTTTGCCTTATCGAAAAAAATATTAAAACCTACTATTGTACAAGGAGATGTTATGCTTTCTGATAATAATGAAAAGCCTAAAATAACATATAAAAAAATAAAACTTGAATTATATCATACTTGGACAATAGCAAGAGGTTCAGCTTCTTATAAAGAAAATGTTATTGTATACTACACAAAAGATGGAATTACCGGCATTGGTGAAGCAAGCCATATGACAGCTGCAGGGCAAAATGCAGATAGAACTATACAAGAGTTAAAAAAAATAATTCCTTTGTATGAAAATTTTGATCCATGGAAGTTTTTTTATTTACCTGATAAAGCTTTTGATATTTTACCTGAATTATCGCCTGCAAAAGCGGCATTGGATATAGCATTAGTTGACTGGATTGGGAAAAAATTAAATATTCCTATTTATAAATATTTTGGTTTAGATCCAGAGAAAACTATTTACACTTCTTTTTCAATTGGGATTGATAAAATAGATATTATGAAACAAAAAGTGAAAGAAGCAAAAGATTATAAAATTATCAAGGTTAAGCTCGGTCATGGTAATGATGAAGATATTATAAAAGGTATTAGAGAAGTTACAGATAAGCCTATAAGAGTTGATATAAATCAAGGATGGAAAAATAAAGAAGACGCAATAAAAAAAATAGAATGGCTGGCTAAACATGGTATTGAAATGGTAGAACAACCAATGCCTATTGACATGTTAGAAGAAACAAAATGGCTAAAAGAAAGATCTCCATTGCCAATTGTTGCAGATGAAGCTGTGGAAACAACAAGGGATATTCCTAAATTGGCTGAAGCATATAATGGAATAAATATTAAATTAATGAAATCTGGGGGATTGCTTGAGGCGTTTAGAATGATTCTGCTTGGGAAAGCTTTAGGGCTTGATATAATGATTGGCTGTATGATTGAAACATCAGTAGCTATTTCTGCTGCTGCTGCTTTACAACCTTTAGCAAAGTGGATTGATTTAGATGGAAATTTATTAATAAAAAATGACCCATTTGATGGCGTAAAAATGAAAGATGGTGCATGGATTCTTCAAAAAAAACCTGGCATTGGGGTTGTAGAAAAATAGTTGTAAAAATAAGAAAGGACTAAGAAACGATTGAAGTTTTTTTATATATTTATTGGTGGTGGTATTGGTTCTATATTACGTTTTTTAACTTCCTATTGGGTAAATGAAAAATTTTATAATACATTTTTCCCATGGGGGACTTTTACTGTTAATATAGTTGGGTCTTTTGTTATTGGATTTTTATGGGGGGTAATTCCTGTTGAGAAATTGCCCCCTGAATTTAGAGATTTTCTATTTATTGGAATGTTGGGCGGTTTTACTACTTTTTCATCTTTTATGCTTGAGACATTAAACTTAGTTAGAGACTCTGAATTTAAAGTAGCATTCTTGAATGTTGTTTTAAGTGCTTTGTTCGGTTTTTTAGCAGTATCCGGAGGATTTTTACTCAGCAAATCTATGTTAAAATTAAAAGGAATTTAATATGAAAATTCAAGAACAGTGGATTTTAATGAGGATTTATATTGGAGAAAGTGATAAATGCAAACATGGAAAGCCGCTATATGAAAGTATCGTGAAAAAAGCTCGTGAATTGAATATTGCTGGGGCTACTGTTTTAAGAGGAATTTTAGGTTTTGGAAACCATAGTAGAATTCATTCTCTAAAATTTCTTTCACTATCTGAAGATTTACCAATTGTTATAGAAATTGCGGATAAAGAAGAGAATATAAAAAAAATTATGCCTTTTATCGATCAAAATGTTAAAGAAGGTCTTGTTACAATAGAAAAAGTCAATATAATCAAATATTCATAAAATAATAATACAATTAATAATACAATCTTTTTTGAATAAAATACTTTGATGAAAACTTTTAAAAGTATATCTGTAATCAATACAAGTGAAAATTATTTATATATTTCTTTAAATATTTAAATAAGTGTATAAAATTTAATTTTTTGAATTTAAGATGGGGAATAATTTAAAATCCAAATATTTATATTATTTAATTAATTAAGAGGTAAATAGCTTCATTATTAATCATAATATTCTACAATATGAAGATTTTACCCAACCTGTAAATCCGTTTTCAAGTTTTATTTCATACCAATCATTTCTTATATTTAAAATCTCAATTTTTAACCCCGGATGAACAATAAAAGCATCTTCATCATCTTCTCTTGGAGCTACTTTTACATTTATTGTTTCTAAAGAATTTTCACTGTATAAAATTGCTGTTTTACTATTATTATAAAAATCATTTCTTTCAAATAACCAGATTATTTCAATAATTAAAAATACTCCCAATAATATTGGTAAAAATATTTTTATAAAAAATCTTGTTCTAAAAGCATATATGTTATAGATTATAATTACTAATAGTAAAAAGAATGTAATTGAAAAAAGATAAAATACTTCTTTTAAAGTTAAAGAATTTTTAATATTTTCTATCCATTTTATAAAAAATGTCTTTTCCATAGGTTTTATTTTATCTGGTAAAAGTAAATTTGCTTTTTTCAAATTAAATATTATATCTTTATCTCGTGGAAGATATTTTTTAGCTTTTTCATAATAATATATAGCATCTGGTATTTTATTTAATTTAAAATAAGTATTTCCTAAATTATAATATAAATATGGATTTATTATATTTGTATTTTCTATTTTTTTATAATATACTAATGCACTGTCATATTGTTTTTCATAATAAAATTTATTCGCTTTTTTGAAATCTTCTGATATAATATCAGCTATAGCACTTATTTTTACAATTACTATTATAAAAATTAATAATAATAATATTCTTTTCATGATAATCCACCCTCATTATTTTAAAATTTTATTAATATTATCAAGAATTTGTTTAGCAGACTCAAAATCTTCATGTTTCTGTTTATCTTCAGGCTTTGTAGGTAAAAATCGTGCCATCTGACATTTATTTAAAAAGTCAATAATCTGGTTAATTTGTTCCTCTTCTAAATTTTTATTTAATAATATTTGTTTTATATCATTTGTATTAAGATCTTTAGCAGGTATAGCAAGTTTATCACATATAAAACCAACAATTGCTTTATATAATTCATTGTAATAATCATCAATATTATCAGTATTTAATAATTCTTTTGCTCTTTTTAATCTTTTTTTAGAGATTTTTCCTGCACTAAATGCTCTTGCATAATTAATATCCATGTGTAATTTTTTCAAATGTTTACTATGAATATAAGCAATGGGTATAAAAACCAATGATAAAATAAGATAAATAATGATTAGATAACCTGGTATTTGTTGAGGTATATTAATAGTTGCAAATTTATCTGGTTTTATATATTTAATATCTTCATTCAAAATATTTATTTCATTTTGTGTTAAATTATTTGAAAATGCTAATGATTTATTTGATTTTTTAACTGTGATGATTATAGGTTTTGTTTGTATTGTTTTATATCTTTTTTCATTAAGATCAAAAAAATTAAACTTAATTGGTTTAATTGTAAATTTTCCTGGATTTTCTGGAATTAAAGCATATTCAATAATTTTTTCACCATAAATTTTGCCGTTTTCAATTTTTGATTTTATATTGCTATTTGATTTATAGACATTAAAATTTGAAGGGAAATTTATTTCCGGCTCCCCAATCATTTTAATATTTCCCATTCCTGATATTATTAATTTAAATGTAACTCCTTCATTTTGTTTTACTTGTGTTTTATTAACTGTTGCTTTTATATCAAAAGAGCCAACATTAACATCAGAAAAATTTTGTGGTTTATTGTCTATTGGTAGAGGTTTTACATTAAATATGATAGAATTTGAATTTAAAGTGATTGTTTTTGTTTGCTCAAAAAATGGGGAAGAGAAGAAGTCATCAAAAAATGGATCTGAATTTTGAACTCTAACTTCACAATTAATTGAAAGAGGAGTTAGAGTTAGCTTACCTGCTCTTGTAGGAAAAACTATTATGTCTTTTAATTCAGCCACTAAATATCTTTTATGATTTATTATTTTATAATATTGTTTTATTCTATTGTCTTTTTTTTCTATATTTTCTATCCAGAAATCTTTAGCTTTGGGTAAGTCTTTAAAATTAAAATTATTAACTGGAATTCTTGTAAAGAGTTTAAAAGTAACATGTACCGGTTCATTTACAAAGCAAGTATTTTTTTCAGGTATTGCTTTTAAAAATATTCTATTATCCTGTTGTTTATTAGATTCTTTTTTAGAATTAGAATGAGTCAGTGATTTAACTACTTTTATGTTTATTGTATTGCTTTTATATAATTTATTATTTATTTTTACTTGTACAGGACCTATAACAAAATTGCCAACTTTTGCAGGATATAAAGTTAATCTTCTTGTTTTTGTTGAAGTTACTTTTCCATTTACTATAGAAACACTTGTACCTTCAGATTGCCCTGTTACCTGGAAGTTACTTGTTCCTAATATGTTAAATGATGTTATCTTTCCTATTTGCCGTGAATTAGAAGAAATATTTACTGTAATCTGAAATATTTGTCCTACTTGAACCTGATCTGTTTCACATGATAATTCTACATTTATATCATTAGCATAAATATTTATAAGTGTAAACAAAAGTAATATTATCAAAAAAAATCTTTTCATAATAAAATCCTTTTTTACCAATCTTTTTTCAATTGTCTTTTACCTTTAACAGGGATTTTCATTTTTTTCATATTCTTTTTTTCCTGATCTTCAAGAGCTTTTAAGATAGCCATTGCTTTTTTCTTTTTTTCTTCTTCTTTCTTTTTATCTTTTTGACTTTGTTCTTTTTTCTGTTGTTTTTGTTGTTTCTGTTGCTGCTGATCTTGTCTTTGCTGTTGCTGTTTCTGTTTATTTTGATTTTGTTTTTCTTTATCCTGTCTATTTTCCTGCTGTTGCTGCTGTTGTTTTTGTTGTTTGTTTTGATTTTTATTATTTTTTCGATCCTGTTTGTTTTGCTGTTGTTGTTTTTTCTGCTGCTGATTTTTTTGATTTTGTTGTTGTGGTTTTGATTGATCTTTTATTTTTTTTCTAACAAATTCTAAATTAAACTTAGCATCTTTATCGTCTGGATTATATTCCAATGCTTTTTTGTAAGCTTCGATAGCTTCCCGGTATTTATTCAGTCGATAAAAATTATTACCCATGTTATAATAGAATTTGGATTTTAAAGTATCTTCCTTTACATAAGGCAATGTTTTATTAAGAATTTCAATAGCTTTTTCATATTTTTTCAATTTATATAAAGCATCAGCTTTGTTAAATTTGATTATTGGATTTGCAGGAGCTTCAATTTCCGCATTACTGTATTTATTTAAAGCTTCGCTAAATTTATTTTCTTTGAATAATTTGTTTCCTTTCTTTACATTTGAATAAATTTTATCCCCCAGAATATATGAATTAAATAACAAAAGTAATAATATTATTAATCTCATTTTCATGTGTCAAATCTCCCTTTCCATTCACCTTTTATTTTTCTTCTTTCTGGAATAAAAAATTCTATCAGTATCAAAAGTAATCCAATTCCCAATGGAACATAAAATCTTTCTTCATATTGCGAAAACTTTCTTGCCTGAAATTCTGTTTTTTCCATTTTTTTTATTTCTTCAAAAATTTTATGAATCTCTGCATTACCTGAGCTCGCATGTAAATATTTACCATTAGTCAATAATGCTATTTTTTGTAAAATCTCTTCATTTAATTTAGTAGTTACAATATTACCATTTCTGTCTTTTTTTAAACCTATTTTATTACCATTTTTGTCATAAACTGGTATTGGGACACCTGTAGGAGAACCAATACCAACTGTAAAAATTTTTATCTGATCTTTTGCCATTTCTTTTGTAATTTTTTCTATATTTCCTTCATGATTTTCTCCATCAGTAATTAAAATTATAACTTTCGATTTACTTTTAGAATTTGAAAATGATTTTTTAGCAAGCTTTAAGGCATCTGTAACATTTGTTCCCTGAATAGGGATCAAATCTGGACTTATAATTTCCAGCATCATTTTAGCTGCTGCATAATCTGTAGTAAGAGGACATTGAACAAAGGGTATACCAGCAAAAATAATAATACCTATTTTATCTCCTTTTAAATTATCTATAATTTTATTAATTTCCATTTTAGCTCTAATTAATCTATTTGGACTTATGTCTTCTGCAAGCATACTTTTTGAGACATCTAAAACTATAAATAAATCTATACCTGCTCTTTTAACAACTTCCATTCTTGTGCCAAATTGAGGCCTTGCCAGAGCTATAATAAGAAAAGATATAGCTAAAATAATTAAAATTGCTTTATAAATCTGATTTCTAATACTTAAATGTGAAATTAGTTTATTAAGAATTTCCCTTTTAGCAAAAATTTCTAAAGCTTTCTTCTTACTTTTAAAAGCATATATATAAAATATTATTATAAAAGGAATTAAAACCAATAAAAATAACAATTTTGGGTACAAAAACTTAAACAATTTTTACTCCTTTTATGGAAGTTTTCGTAATAGAGTATTAGATAATATTATCTCAATAAGTAAAAATAATAAAGCAATAGCTATTAGATAGTGTCCTAATTCATTGTATTTCATATAATTTTGAACTTCAATTTTAGTTTTTTCCATTTTATTTATCTCATCATATATTTTTCGTAAAGCTTCAGTATTTGTTGCTCTAAAATATTTTCCACCAGTAAGTTGAGCTATCTGCTTTAATAAATCCTCATCAATATCAACCCTAATCGGCACATATCTTCTTCCAAAAATTGGATCATCGATTGGATACATAGCATTACCTTGTTTTCCCATTCCAATAGCATAAATTTTTATATTAAATGTTTTGGCAAGTTCTGCTGCAGTAATAGGATCTATTGTACCAGCATTATTTCTTCCATCTGTTAATAAAATTATAATTTTACTTTTAGCTTTACTATTTTTTAATCTATTAATTGCAGTTGCAAGCCCCATACCAATAGCAGTTCCATCTTCAATCATACCAAAATCAAGTCTTCTTAAAAATGAAATCAATACCCCATAGTCTAAGGTAAGAGGGCATTGTGTAAAACTTTCAGACGCAAATACAACTAATCCTATTCTATCATTTGTTCTTTTTTTTATAAATTCTTCTGCTACCAGTTTTGCTGCCTCTAATCTATTTTTAGGTTTAAAATCCACTGCCTTCATAGATGTAGATAAATCAAGGGTTAATACAATATCAATACCTTCTGTATATATTTTTGTCATTTTATATCCTGCTCTCGGCCTTGCAAGAGCAAATATCAACAAAATAACGCTAATTAACCTTAAAATAAATGGTAAATTAATAAATTTAATCTTTTTTGAATACGATTGAAGTTTTTTTAGTTTTGAAACATCAGAATATTTTATACTTCCTGCTTTTTTTTTATTTTTCTTGTAATAGTAAAATATCATAAAAGGAATTATTAATAGCAATGTAAAAAAATAGGGAAACTGAAAAGAAATATTCATTATCTATTCTCCATTTCCATTACTTCATTTGGTTTATTTTTCATAGAAGTTTGAATAATAAAATTTTTTACAAAAAGAAAATCATTTTTACGTTCATTTCTATCTTTAAAAAATTTTGCAAATTTAACAAGCTCACTTGTTTTTATAAATTCAATTAAATATTCTTTGCCTATACTTGCTTCAAAATCAATTTGTTTTATTTCATTTATTAATTCCTCAGAAGATGATTCCAGAGCTAAAATTTCAAACCGCCTTTCAATATACCGTCTAAATATAAAAGACAATTCAAAATAAAATTCTTTGCATAAATCATCATTATCTAAATATTCTTGCTCCAATTTTTCTAATGAACTTAAAGCCTCTACATCTGCTGGAACAAGAATTTCTTTTTTTGTAAAAATTACTTTTTTCTTATTTTTTAATTTCCTAAAATAAATATAAGCAATTATGCCAATTATTAGTAATAACAATCCAGCAATTATAAATGGTTTATAATTGTATGCGATAGAAAGAGGCTCTTTGATATCTTTGATATCTTTATCTTTACCAGATAATAAACTTTTGACTTGAATCAAGATAGGGGAGGATCTTAAAGAATATGTTTTATCATTTTTATCCTTAAATTTAAATTCAATAGAAGGAATTTCAAAATTACCTACAAAAAAAGTAGTCAAAAGATAACAGTATTCTTTAACCCATTTTCCATCTTTATTTTTATAAACTTGTTTCTCAGAGAAATCTTTAATTTCAAAATGCATCAATTTTGTTGCAATATCAGGTAAAAAAATTTGAATAGAATCATCATATATAAATTGATAAGTTAAATTAAATTTATCTCCGATAGTTATAATTTTTTTATCAACAATTGTATTTAATTTCACTTCTGCTAATAAATTAGATGCAAAATAAAGAAAAAATATTATAGCTATTTTAGAATTTATTTTCATAGATTTCAACATTTTCTGCCCTCATTAATTGTTGAATGTAATTATTATAAATCACATTTTGTTTTTCTTTCAGATAATCATTTAAAACTTTATCTTTTACTTGATCATAGGGGAGTATGTTATTATTTTTATCTTTGTACCTATCTTTATTAGCTTTATAATATAACAAAATTTCCTCAGGATTAATATTTTTTAATTGATTTCCTATTTTTTCTTTTAAAAGCTTCTGGACAAGTATTGCTTTTTTGGCTTCTGACAAAGCCTTTTGGACATCTGGAGATTTTTCAAAATCAGCCCTTTTTGCAGATTCATATAATAATTCTGTTATCAAATATTCCTTGAGTAATTCTATTTTACTCTTTTTATCTTTTATTGTACTTTTTATAGTTTCCGGTAAATTATTTATATAAGATAAAAATTCACTATAAGTAATTTTTCTATCACCTATTTTGGCAATAACTTCTGAGTTATCAATATATTTAGGTTTTGATTTATTAATTCCTGTAAATCTATCAAGTTCTTCTTTCGCATCTAAAGATTGATTTAATCTCTCAAGACATGCCACAATACGTTTATTAACATCATCCATCAATGGAAATTCAGGATATAATATATTTAATTTATAAAGATATCTTAAAGCATTGGCATAGTCTGATAAATTATCCTGGTAAATTATAGCTATTTTATAAATTATATTTGCTTTTCTATTGGTATTTAGTTTATAATTAGTAATAAGATTTTCAAATTCATTAATAGCCTGTTTATAAAGATTTTTATTTAATAAAGTATTAGCAAGTTCAAGATAACCATCATATTTTTTATTTTGTAATTTATTTTGTGGTGAGTAATAAAAAAACTGATAAATAAAAATAATAAATAGCAATAATAAAGAAAAGATAGGAACCCAGGTAGAAATTATTTTTTGTTTCATAATATCATCCTTTTAATTATCTAAATTTTTTAGATCTCTTTCTAAAAAAATCAATAAGAATTGGAATATAAGATTTGTCAGAACGAATATCTACAAAATCAATATCATTTTTTTTGAAAAACCTTATAAGAGAATCGAGTTCATCTTTTGATTCCTGATAAAATAATTCTCTAATCAATGGATTTGAAGAATCAATAATAATCTGTTCACCTGTTTCAGCATCTTCTAATTCTATAAAACCTATATCTGGAATCTCAATCTCTCGTGGATCTCTTATAGTCATGGCTATTACATCATGTTTAGAAGAAGTTATTTTTAAATTTTTTTCAAAATTTTTATCAATAAAATCGGAAATAAGAAAAACAACTGATTTTCTCTTTTGAATTCGATTAAAAAACTCTAATGCTTCATTAATATTAGTTTTTTTATCTTCTGGTTTAAAGTATAACAATTCTCTAATAAGTCTTAAAACATGGCTTTTACCTTTTTTAGGAGGGATAAATTTTTCTACTTTATCTGTAAAAATTATAAGTCCTACTTTATCATTATTTTTGATAGCACTAAAAGCAAGCAAAGCACATATTTCTACTGCTAATTCACCTTTCAAATAATTAAAAGTGCCAAATTCTCCAGAAGAGGATGCATCAACCAAAAGCATTAAAGTCAACTCACGTTCTTCATTAAAAATTTTAATATAAGGGTGATTCATGCGAGCAGTAACATTCCAATCTATATTTCTAATATCATCTCCTATTTGATATTCTCGTACTTCAGCAAATTCCATTCCTCTTCCTTTAAAGACACTATGATATTCACCGCTGAAAATATCATTTACAATAGCTCTTGTTCTAATCTCTATTAATTTTACTTTTTTAATAATCTCTTTTGGAATCATAATTCTATGGTACCTCTATATTATTAAGAATTTTAGTAATAACATCTTCAGAGGTTATTTCTTCTGCTTCTGCTTCAAAAGATAATATCACCCTATGACGTAATATATCATAAGCTACAGCTCTTACATCTTCTGGGATAACAAAACCACGTCTTTTTAAAAAAGCATGAGCTTTTGCTGCTTTTGTTAAATTAATTGTAGCTCTTGGAGAAGCCCCATAAGAAATAAGTTCTGAAATATCTTTTAAATTATATTCATCAGGCACTCTTGTAGCAAATACTATATCTACAATATATTTTTCAATTTTTTCATCCATATAAACAGTTTCTACTAATTGTTGAGCTTTTATTAAATATTCTGGAGTAACAACCTGCTCTAAATTAAAATTTTTAGTAACAGACATTCTTTTTAATATTTCTAATTCTTCTTCCTTTGTTGGATAATCTATTTTTAATTTAAGCATAAATCTATCAACCTGAGCCTCGGGTAGGGGATAAGTACCTTCTTGCTCAATTGGATTCTGGGTTGCAAGAACAATAAATAATTCAGGCAATTTAAACGTTTCTTTACCAATAGTAACCTGACGTTCCTGCATCGCTTCGAGTAATGCACTTTGAACTTTTGCCGGAGCTCTATTTATTTCATCAGCCAAAACAATATTTGTAAATATCGGTCCTTTCTGTGTAATAAATTCACCTGTCTTTTGATTATATATCAAAGTACCTACTAAGTCTGCTGGTAATAAATCAGGAGTGAACTGTATTCTTTGAAAATCTGCCTTTATAATTTTTGCAAATGTGCTGATAGTCAAAGTCTTAGCAAGTCCTGGCACACCTTCTAATAGCAAATGACCTTTAGTCAATAGCCCTATTAAAATTCTTTCTATCATATAGGTCTGTCCAACAATTACTTTACTTACTTCTTTAATAATTTTATCAACAAATTCACTTTCCTGATTAATTTTTTCATTCAATTGTTTAATCTCTTCTGAAGTCATCTGTTACCTCCACAATATTTTTAGTAAGTTCAAAATTTAATATTTCTTTTGCTATAGATAATATTTCATTCAATTGATTAAGATCTACCTCCGCACCTGAAAATTTTATTAAATCACACCTATCAAAAAAATTTTGTATATCAATAAGATGTGTATCTTTTATCTTAATTTTCTTTAAGCTTTCAACAACCTGTCTTGAAGTCATACCTAATGGTAAATTTAATTCTGACTTTAAATATTTTAATACTGTATTGCTAATTCTTTCAACTTTAGTCTTATTATTAATTTTTTCATTTTTTATATTTTCAATGTCTTCTAATGCAATTTCTTTATAACTTTTTTTATTTTCTTTTGTTTCTATAATTTCATTTCTTTTCATTTTATTCTTAATTATTATTAAAGTAACAATCCCTATTATAGCCAGTATAAATATTAAAATAATAGCAAAGGTATAAGAAGTCTCCTCTTTGTTAACAGGTTCTACAACCTCAATAGATAATCTTTTTGTCGAGAGATGATAAATTTTATCTGTGCTTTTATCTGTATATCCAGCTTTAACAGGTTCTATATAAGCCATACCAATAGAAGTAGGGACTAAATAATAAGAGTATTTTTTCATGGTTTTATTTAAAGAAACACTATTTGAAGAGCCTGAACCAACAATTCTTAAATTTGTTACTTCTGGGATTGGCAATTCAAAAATATCAAGCTTATTAATATCATCACCTGTAGCAGTTAAAACAATATCCACCTTTAGAGTATCATTTAAATGAATTTTGTAGTGATTTGCTATTATTTTTATAGATACATCACCTAAAAATTTTTCTGTATTATCCTGTCCACAAATATTCAATACAAACAAAAGAAAAATAATAATTTTTCTCAATCACTACTCCTTTTTTAATTTTTTTGTGAATTAAACTATTCAAATATTGCAAATGTTCCTAAAAAAGCTAAAATTTATTTATAAGTATTAACTAAATCTTGCTTAATTTTTCTTGATTCAGGAAATAATCCTAATCTATTCGCCTCTTCACAAAACCAGTAGCCGCTTGTAATATCTCTGGACAAAGAATATGATATTGCTACACATGCTCCGAGACATTTAGCTTTAAAAATACAATTACTACATATGCCTTTCAATTTTGCAGGTATATCTTCTCTTATTTTTTTAAATATTTTCCCATTAATCCAAATATCTCTAATGTCATCTGTTTTAATATTTCCCATAACAAGTTCAGGTTCCGTTCTTCCAATACCACAGATTGAAATATCACCATTCCCCATAACTCCACATATAGTATGGATGTGACATTCAGCAGAATTATTGATTAAATCATCAAATCTTTTTAATGCAGTGGGAATAGAAAAGAAAATTCTATGACGGTATTTTTTTGATAATTCTAATGTATAATGATAGAGTTTAATTAATCTATCAACAGGTATAGTTCTCGACTCCTTTTGTACCAATAAGGCTCTTCCAGAAGGGATAACAGGATTAATTTTAAAAGAGTTAGTTTTTAATTCAATTGCCAGTCTTAATGTATCTTCTATTAGATGTTCATTATCAGTATACAATGACATAATTATTTGAACATTTAATCCATATTTTTTACAATTTTTTATACCTTCAACAGTAGCATCGAAAGCACCTGGCTGATCTCTTAACATATCATGTGTTTTAGCATTAGGTCCATCGAGACTTATAGCAATATGCCGCATATTTACATCTTTTAGTAATTTTGCCATTTTTTCATCAATCAATGTTCCATTTGTTTCAATTGTCATATTAATATTATTTTCATGTAACCATTTCATCAAATCTGGAACATCTGGCCTTAATAAAGGTTCCCCTCCTGTCAATTTTACTGAAGATAAACCTATGTCTTTTGCTTTTACTATTGTATCCTTTATCAAATCTATAGAGACTTCTTTTCCTTTAATTTTTGCTATATACTCTTCTATATTTTTTATTTGTTGGGGTGCAACCCAGCAGTGTTGGCAATGAAGATTACACCTATCAGTAGGATATAAATATATTACATTTAATGGTGGGACTCCTGGAGGGAGATTAATTGCTTTTCTACTATTCATGATTTTATCTCTTGTTGTTGTTTTCTTTCATTAAATTCATTTTCTGGCAAAAACTCTTTTTCAAGGGTATAAACTTTATAACATGATAATGGATCATACCCAAAAATAGTGTTTCTAAAAGACATAGAAACAGCAGGACACCCGCCTGTACAAAAATATTTATATTCACAATCTCTACATTCTTCAAAATCATCTAACGTCATATCTAATCGTTTTCTAAATTCATTTAAAACAGGGGAGTGTAACCAAATATCTTTCAGACTCTGCTCTAATATATTTCCACATACCATATGACTTAATCTATCACATGGTGTAACATTTCCTTCAAAACGAACAGTTACCTCATTTCTTACTGTTCCACAACCTGTTATATAAGCTGGCTCTTTCATCTTATCTTTGAATTTCTTATAATTTTCTTCAATCCTTTTAAACATATAGTAAGAATCAAAAATAGTTCCTGATATTAAATTTCCGTATTTCTCTTTTAATTCTGGGGTTCTATTAATCAGATCACGTCTTTCCTTATCATTTAAAGATATATATTTGAAAAATATATCTGCATTTCCTCCAGGAATTATAAAATTAAATTTAATACCTCCAGTTTGGCCCCAGCTTTTCACAAGTTCTATCATGTTCTCAATATCATCTACATTATATTTGGTCACAGTGCAATAAAAGGAAACTCTTCTACCATTATATCTTATTAAATTTTCAATACCTTTAACTGCTTTTTTCCATGTACCCTTACCTCTTAACATTTCATAAACTTTTTCATTTGAACCATCTAAACTAACCATAATATTTCCAACTTTGGGATATCGCCCAATACGCCTTGCACCTTCTTCATCTATTAAAGTAGCATTTGTGTTTATGTCTATCCAAAAATGTTTTTCCTGCATATAATCCATTAATTCATATATATCTTTTCTTACAAAAGGCTCTCCACCACTAATTCTAATTCTAAAAACTTTTAATTCTTCTAATTCATCAAAAAATTTTTTCCATTGCTCAGTAGTCAATTCTGGAATATTTTTATTCTGATGGTCTCCAACATTGCAATGTTTACAGTTCATATTACATCTGCCGCTTATTGCAAGAAAAATAGAGGTTGGGGCCGATAAAATATGAAGCCTACTTTTCATTTGTTTAACCTTCTTTTTTTATTTTTAGAAATCCAAAACTAATTAACTCTGTTAAAAAATTTTTTACATCAGTTTCTAATTGTTCTTTAGAAACTCCCTCATACATTTCTAATAGCTTATTAATTAAATTTTCAAATGTTATATCAATTATATTATCTAAAATATCTTTTCCAGACTCATTAACAGCCTTCAAATTATTAGTATTTGCATCAAATAAAAATGCTCCATTATCTTCTTCTCTATAAACAATATTTTCTGGAAAATAAAATTTCGTTTCATTTTTGATTTCTATTTTCTCCATAAAAAACTCCTCTATGATAGGGGATAACTGATTTTTTTAAATATTGAGCTCTATAAAAGACAATTTATAAAAAATAAAAATAGTATTCAAAACATCTTTTTTTGCTTGTGCATAACTGACATCATAGTTGTTAATAATTTTATTTATTATAGAATTAACTCTGGTTTTCTTTAAATTTTTCCATATAAAATAAGCAGTTTCATTTATAGCAATAACAGGTTTATAATTGTTTAAAATTATATAATAAGAACCAAACTCTACTATATTATAATTATTTTTAAGAGATAATATGTATTTTGATATAAACTTTTCAAAATTTTTATTAAATTTGTTTTTATATTGTAGTATCTTAAATGTTTTTAAAGGCGTCATAATAATAGTAAAAAAAAATAACAGTTTTAGAAAAGCGCCTAAAAAACTTCTTCTATTAATCATCTTTTTTTTACCTCAAACAATATACCGTATACTGCTAAAATTTTTGGGGGGGATACCCCCAAAAATTTTATTTACTTAACCATATCTTTCAATTGTTTACCAGCTTTAAATTTGACAGATTTTCTAGCAGGAATAGTTATTTTTTCACTTGGATTTTGTGGATTTACACCTTGTCTTTCTGCTCTTTCAACTACAGAAAAAGTACCAAATCCAATTAAGGTAAAATTTTCACCTTTTGCAAGAGCTTCTTTAATAGCATTAAAAGTAGCGTCAACAGCAGAAGCTGCTGCTTTTTTTGTTAAACCAGTTTTTTCTGCAACTACATCAATTAATTCTGCCTTTGTCAAGGATAACCTCCTTTTTAATGATTAAATAAAGTGAATATAAACGAAATCTTATAAATATATTAATATCTAACTCCTTTTTTGTCAATAAAAAAAATCATTTTTTTATTTTATTCCATAATTCATCTAATTCTTGGGCATTCATATTTGTTATTCTTTGACCTGCAATAAGTTCCATTTTTTTAAATCTTTTTATAAATTTTTTTATCGCATCATTTAAACAAAATTCTGCTGAAATATTTAAATGCTTCCCTAAACTCACAAGAGCAAAAAGCAAATCACCAAATTCTTCATAAATTCTTTCTTGATTTTTTTCTTGTATAACTTCTTCAAGTTCTTGTGTTTCTTCCTTAATTTTTTCTATAACTCCTTTTTCATTTTCCCAGTCAAACCCAATAGAAGAGACTTTTTCATGAATTCTTTGTGCTTTTAATAGTGAGGGCATTCCCCGCGGCACACCATCTAATATACTTTTTTTATTGCTTTTCTTTTTTTTCAAAACTTCCCAATTCTTTTTTATTTCAGGAATTTCTTTAGCTTGAGAATCCCCAAAAACATGTGGATGACGATATATCAATTTCGCCACAATTTCATTTAAAACATCCTGTATTTTAAATAATGCTTTCTCCTCCGCTAATATTGCCTGAAAAACAATATGCAACATTACATCTCCTAATTCTTCTTTTATGCCTTCATAATCATCATTTTCTATTGCTTCCATTAGTTCATAAACTTCTTCTAAAAAATAGGGGAGTAGTGATTTGGAAGTTTGTTTTTTATCCCAGGGACATCCAGTCTCAGGATTTCTTAAAATTTTAACTGTGTCATATAGTCGATTGAACTCTTTCATTTATTATTTTCCTTTTTAATAAACGTTCTGGAATATCATTAATAAACCTTGATGGATGAGAACGTTTCATTTTATTATTTTTAAACCTGAACTGAGGATGAGTTAATACAAGATGTTTCTTTGCTCGCGTAATTGCTACATAACACAATCTCCGTTCCTCTTCTAATTTATCTTCTTCCAAAGATTTTTTATGTGGAAAAATTTCTTCTTCCATTCCCACCAAAAAAACAAAAGGGAACTCCATTCCTTTGGAACTATGTATTGTTAATAATTTTACACTATTTTTTTCATCAGTTTTGGTTTTATTTCCAATATTATCAATGGATAATGAAATATTATCTATAAAATTTTCTAACTTTTTACCAGGATTATCATACTGGAAACGAGCCAGAGAATTAATAAATTCTTCTACATTTTCCCATTTAGAATTAACAATTTCTGTCTTTCTATAAATAACTTCTAATTCATGATGATATTTTATATCAGATAATAACTTCTTCAAGACTTCTGCATAATTATTAGCATTTAAAAGATTATCACGATATTTTAATATCAGTTGTATAAAATAATTCAAATTATTTCTTGTTTTTGGATCTAAATTAAGCATGTTTAAATTATTTTGTAATAATCTAAAAATGGAAATATTATATTCATGACTAATATTTATAAGCTTTATTATTGTCTTTTCTCCAATACCTCTTTTAGGGCAATTTATAATACGTAATAGATTTACATCATCATCTGGGTTTATAATAACATTTAAGTAAGCAATAATATCTTTAATTTCTTTTCTATCAAAAAAATTTTGGCCTCCAAAAATTTGATAGGGGATTCTATTTTTTCTAAGAGCTATTTCAAAAAGCCTTGATTGAGAATTACTTCTATATAAAATAGCAAAATTTCCAAGCGGTAGCTT
>Ga0164318_10002266_pt1 | contig 17780 bp, 17 predicted proteins | sample GuaBasSedimGuay9_FD_113734 | JGI IMG/M metagenome (GOLD analysis project Ga0164318, IMG submission 113734) | Subseafloor sediment microbial communities from Guaymas Basin, Gulf of California, Mexico - Guay9, Core 4571-4, 0-3 cm | ecosystem: Environmental > Aquatic > Marine > Hydrothermal vents... | reverse complement strand
TCATAAATCAGATTGAATTGATTGGTAATTTCCAACGTCTCGACGACCAGCCCAAAAGTGGAATTCTGCACCTGGGTGCAGATGCCACCAAGCTGATACCCGGACTTGCCCTTACTGCTGCTTACGACAAGAAAAATATCGAGACCTTTAAAGACGTCCGTACACTTGATAACCGCTCGGTGGCACGAGTAAGTGTAGGCTACAAAATCAAACCCTACCTTATTCTTTACATGGATTACATCTGGAGTTTTGTTTTTGACAAAGACCAGAATCGCTACGTCTCCCAAGAGCGTTACGCACCACGGTTGGCATTTAACTACAACTTCTCCTTGTAGGAGAAAATGACCGTTTGGGGACAAAAAGGCCAGCAATGGTTCTATGCTTTTTGGCAAGGGGTGGTAGACTTTGTCTATCCACCCCTTTGTATTCTATGCCGAAACAATTTGACGCCAGAGGAAAAATTAGTCTGCCAAAACTGTTGGGATAATTTACCAACTATTGAGTCTTCTAATCAAGACCATCTGTGGATTCAGCAAAAAAAACAGAAAATCTACTTCGAGGGATTTTATGCTTGCTTTCAGTTCTCCCCTGAAATGCAAATCCTCATCCATCAGTTCAAATATAAACGTAAGTTGAGCTTGGGACGAAAGATGGGAGAAACTGCCGCTAAATTATTAACTACTGAACCAGCTTTTAATCAAATTGACTGTATTCTCCCAGTACCACTGCACCGACGTAAATTGCGCGAAAGAGGATACAATCAAAGTTGGGAGATTGTCTACCATCTTTCAGTTAAAAGCGGAATCCCCTGCTCTAATCAAATCCTGCGCCGCATCCGCTACACCAGCAGTCAAACAGAGCTGGATGCTGAGGCACGAGTGAAAAATGTAGCCAATGCCTTTGTTGTTCCCAACCCTGCCTTGGTGCAAAATCGCAATTTTCTCATCGTTGACGACCTGATCACTACTGGCTCCACCTTGAATGCCTGCGCTAAAGCTCTGGCCGAAGCCGGCGCCAACCGAATATGGGGACTGGCTATCGCAAGACCATAATTTCCTACTAAATCAAAAGATGACATCTTCAAAAAACAACCAACAAAACTTTTCTTGACTATTTACATTGAGTTTATTAACTTTGATTATTAAGCAGAATAATTTAATATCATTCTCTTTTGGCTACAAGAAACCCATGAGCGAAAATACTTCTCTTCGTAAAGAAGAGCATCTGGACATTTGTTTGCAACAAGATGTCGCCTTTAAGGAAAAGACTACAGGCTTCGAACGGTTTTACTTTGTTCATAACGCCCTGCCCGAGATCAATTTTTCCGAAGTGGACTGTTCGACGTATTTTCTGGACAAACCTTTGTCATTCCCTATGATGATTACTGCTATCACCGGTGGTTTTCGAGAAGCTGAAAAAATCAATGCTGAACTGGCACAAGTCTGCGAAGCCCAGCAAATAGCATTGGGATTGGGCAGCCAACGACAAGCATGCGAAAATTCTAACTATTGGCGCAGCTTCAGTGTGGTACGGGACAAAGCCCCGACTATTCCAATTGTGGGTAATATTGGTGCAGCCCAAGTAGCACGGTTATCAGATACCGAAATCATCCAACATTTAGTAGACCTGATTAAGGCCGATGCTCTTGCAGTTCATCTTAATCCTCTGCAGGAAGTACTGCAACCCGAAGGGAATACCCACTTCCGTGGCGTGTTAGCTGGACTGGAAAAAATTGTCCGCTCACTTGAAATTCCTGTCATTGTAAAAGAAACTGGAGCAGGGATTTCCCATAGTGTAGCAAAACAGTTACGTCAAATAGGTGTCCGCTACGTTGATGTTTCTGGAGCTGGAGGAACATCCTGGGCAGGAGTAGAATCATATCGAAGTAAATTTCCAGCATTGGCAAAAAAATTTTGGGATTGGGGCATACCTACTGCACTTTCAATCCTGGAAGTCTCAAAAGTTAAAGGATTACGAATTATTGCTTCTGGTGGAATCAGCGGGGGATTAGACATTGCCAAAGCCATTGCACTCGGAGCCGATTTGGCCGGTGCTGCTCGTATTCTATTGAAAACCCTATGTCTCAATGGCATCAAAGGCTTAATAGAGCTGCTGGAAAGTTGGAAAAACGAATTAAAAACGGTAATGTTCCTAACCGGAAGTAAAAATCTTGTCCAGCTCAAAAAAGCACGTCTCATAAATCAAAATTGGGAAGATGTCAAATCAAGTATGCTAAGGAGAAAACACTAAAGTGTCTCAATTCGAGAAAAGAACAACGGAGCTGAAAAAACTGGTAAATCAGCAGTTAGCTGGAATGCTGACAAAAAAACTTCCCATAACCCTCTACGATCCCATGCGGTATGTTTTACAGGGAGGTGGAAAGCGGCTGCGCCCGTTATTAGTACTATTGGCTTGCGAGGCAGTAGGTGGAAAAGTAGAAAGCTGCCTGCCGGCAGCCTTGGCGGTAGAATTTCTTCACAATTTTACCCTTATTCACGACGATGTAATGGACCAAGACGAGATTCGTCGAGGGCGGTTGACAGTACATAAAAAATGGGATGTAAGCATTGCCATCCTTTCTGGAGACGGGTTAGTAGCTCTCTCCTATCGGGTACTTCTGTCTAAAAGCCATCCCCGAATTGCTGAAATAGGAACCCTTTTTTCTAACACCTTATTAGAAATTTGTGAAGGTCAAGCATTAGACAAAGAATTCGAAACCAGAAAAGAGGTGGCAGTGAATGAGTATTTCGTGATGATTCAAAAAAAAACTGCTGCCTTAATGGCCCTTTGTGCTCAAATTGGGGGTATTCTGGGCAATGGCACCGATGCCGAAACAGAAGCACTGCGCAGCTTTGGCTTCCATCTTGGAGTTGCCTTCCAACTGCAAGATGATCTATTAGACATTGTTGCCGACGAAAAGCTTTTGGGTAAAACCTGGGGCAGCGATATTATGCGGCGTAAGAAAACGTTTCTATTAATCCACGCCCTACAACAAGGTGATGCCACTACTAAATCTCAATTGCAAGCAATCTTACAAAAAGAAGTCATTGCTCAATCTCAGGTAGAAGAGGTAAAAAAATTATTTCAGGTAGCCGGCACCATTGAAGCAACCCAACAACACATCAACCGACATTTCGATCTGGCGCGCCAGTATTTACATCGTTTGCCATCTTCGCAGGGACGTCAATTCTTAGACAGATTTCTAGACTCGCTGGTGAAACGACAATACTGATTATTAACTTCGACACACCCCCTAAACTCTGATCGTCTTTCTCCTTCTCCAAAAAAGCGGCTAAATCTTCATACTCAAAGCAATTCGCTGCCGTTCCAAATCTACCTTTAATACCTTCACCTCTACTACCTGTCCCACGGCTACAACATCCAGCGGGTTTTTGCTACTGCTGTTTAATTCACTTCGGTGCACCAGACCATCTTGTTTAACTCCGATGTCAACAAACACACCAAAGTCAACCACATTGCGCACTGTTCCCTTAAGTATCATCCCTTCTTTCAAATCTTCCATTTTGAGCACATCGTGTCGAAAGACAGGCGGAGGAAGTTCAGTGCGTGGGTCGCGGCCAGGTTTCTCCAAATTGCTAATGATGTCTTCCAGAGTAGGCTCTCCTACCTCAATTTGCTCTGCTAATTTCTTTAAAGTAAAATTCTTGTCTTGAATTGCTCGTCTTAAGATTTGGCTGTCAGTTTTAATTTCGTCCAACCGAATCTGGAGCACTTTTAATAACTGTTGGGTAGCTTCGTAGGATTCTGGGTGAATAGCAGTGTTGTCCAGCAAATTATCACTTTCAGGAACGCGCAGAAATCCTGCACATTGCTGGAACACCTTTTCTCCCATACCTTTTACTAGCAAAAGCTGACGCCTGTTAAGAAATTTGCCGTTCTTATTTCGATACTCAACTATGTTTTTTGCTAATCTGCTATTGAGTCCTGCTACCTGTTCCAATAAGGCCGGCGAGGCTGTGTTCACATTTACTCCCACATAGTTCACCACCGACTCTACAACTGCGTTCAGGGCCTCTGCCAGTTTCTTTTGATTAACATCATGCTGGTACAATCCTACTCCAATAGACTTGGGATCAATTTTGACCAATTCGGCCAGAGGATCAAGTAAACGTCGGGCAATGGAAATATTGCCCCGCATACTGGCATCCAGATCAGGAAATTCTTCCTTGGCAAGAGGAGAGGCAGAATAAACCGAAGCACCTGCTTCGTTGACAATAACGTAAACCACATCCAGTTCTCTTTCTTTAATCATTTCTGCTACTAAAAGCTCAGTCTCTCGGGAAGCAGTACCATTACCAATAGCAATAACATCCACATAATGCTTGTTGATCAAGTCCCAGAGAATACGTTTAGCTTCTTCGCGAGCCTCCTGAGGAGGATGCGGAAAAATGGTAGTACCCTCCAGGTACTTGCCGGTTTCATCGATTACCGCTACCTTGCAGCCTGTACGATATCCGGGATCAATCCCCATAATCCGTTTGCCAGCTACTGGTGGCTGCAATAGCAAATTACGCAAATTTCGAGCGAAAATATCAATAGCATGCTTCTCTGCCTTCTCGGTGATGTTACTGCGCACCTGCCGTTCAATTGAAGGTGCAAGTAGACGGTCGTAACTATCCTCAATAGCTACTTTCAAATGCTCGATGAAAATAGATTTAGGATTGCTAATAACATGTTGAGAGATTTGCCTTATTACTGATTCTCTTTCTACATCAATTTTTACTCGTAGAAATCCTTCTGTTTCACCGCGGTTAATTGCCAGAATGCGGTGGGGTACAATTTTACGCACAGCTTCTTTGTAGTCGTAGTACATTTCGTAGTCGGAACGAACTGAAGAATCCTTGGCCTGAGTAACAATAACACCCTCATCGTGGAAAATTTTGCGCAACATCTGTCGGACCTCAGCATCATCGGAAATTCGTTCAGCAACAATGTCACCTGCCCCCTGCAACGCTTCTTCCACTGAGAATACCTCTTTTTCAGCATTTACGTAAACGGCGGCATATTCGTTGACATCGCCTGTTTCGATTTTTTGCTCCCACATCAAATCTGCCAGTGGCTCTAATCCTCGTGCTTTGGCTATGCTACCACGTGTTTTGCGTCGAGGGCGGTAGGGAAGATAAAGATCTTCCACCTCCTGTAATTTGCAGGCTTTGACAATTTTTTGCAGCAAATCAGATGTCAGTTTCCCTTGTTCATCAATGGATCTTAACACTGTCTGCTTACGTTCCTCAAGGGCACGAAAATAATTCACTTCGGTCTGAATAAAACGAATTTGCTCTTCATTCAGTTTACCAGTAACTTCTTTTCGGTACCTGGCAATAAAAGGAATCGTGTTCTCTTCATCCAGCAACTCCACCGTATTCTGAACTTGCTGAGGCAATATCTGCAACTCTTCAGCAATAAGCTGGAAAATATCCTGATCTGACATGCGGGGATATGTTTTCGATTTTTCCAACTAAACCTCCATTGTAGATTAGGGTTAAATCTTCGCACAAAGAGAGCATGAAACCGATTTAGTTGCCTAAATTTCAAAAAATTCAAAAATTGCCCAGATTGAGACCTATTGGCAGGCTACATTTACTTCATTTAGTCCGTACAAATCAGCATCATTCGTGTTCCTCTGTTTTGAGATTTTATTTACATCTTTCCTTTGACCAGAGCAAGAGAATACCCATCCCCTACTTTACCAGATAGATTTCTTGCTGAGGAGTAGACAAAAACTCAGCGCCACTTTCTTGCACCACTACCATTTCCTCAATAGTAGCAACACCGTAACCTTCTACTGTTACTCGTGGTTCGAGGGTGTAAACCTGACCTGCTTCTATTTTCTTAAACGGTAGTTTTTTGTAACGATCCCAGACAGGACAAAGCAGGCCGCCACCATCATGTGCTCGTCTTCCTACCTGGTGACCAAGTGCGTGGGGATATTCCTCGAAACCCTTTTGGACAATGTGGTCGCGAGCGATTTTGTCGATTTGCCAACCTTCCACACCAGGCCGCAGTGCGGAAGCAGCCTTCTGAATAGCGTCGCGCACAGCATAGAACCCTCGATACACCACCTCGGGGGCATCAGTTTCTCCTTGCCGCAAGAAATACCAGGTACGCTGTAAATCTGAACAGTAGCCTTCTTTTTTTACCCCAAAATCCATATTGAGGATATGGCCTGGCTGGGTTAGACGCTCGGTGGGACCATAATGAGCTCCTGCAGTCTCTGGACCGGTAAATACCGAGGGACACATGGTTTCATCCCAGGCGGGAACAACATTTTCATTCCGCATTTGTTCTTTGATAAACTCTGCAATTTCCCTTTCGCTTTGGCCAACGCGAAGGAATCGGGACACCCTGGCATAAATCTCCTCAGTAATACGTATTGCTTCACGAATCCGGACTAATTCGGTTTCGGACTTGCGGCCACGTAACGTGGACACTATTTCCTCTGAGGAAACAAAACGTTTAACGTAAGGAGTACCACGTAGGTATTTTTTCAGCAGCAGGAACATCCCGTGCGTTAGACCATCGGCCATATAGTCGTCAGTAGAATAGTTCAAGGCAATTATTTGGGGATCGTGTGCCGCCAGTAACTGACGTAGTTCCTCGCGAATAGAAGCGGTAAAGGCGATGACTTGCTGATAATTCCCAGTCGATTCGATATTCGCTTTGTCCAAATTGCCAACAATGGCGGCTGTACTTCCACCGGCAGTGATTAGAAAAGCTGATTCCCAAGTACAACTTGTACCCAGGATCATTTCCAGGGTAGGATCGGCCATTGCTGCCGTTTCACGTACAAAAATAAGCCAGGCATCGATGCCCTTCTCTCGTAAAATCTCAATAGCCTGAGCTATCTTTTCCCGAATCAATTCATACGACATCTCGGACTCCTTATTTAGATTGAACTTGAACAATTGAATTTAACAAAAGCACAATGAATTGTCAAGGACAAAGTTGAGGCCAATATTTAGCATTTTTCGACGTGCAGCTTAACACGTTTTGATTCAGCTCTGGTTCTGCGTTAAAAAAAGCTTGCATTTTCAAGATGGGTTTAATATTTTAATTCTGGTAATTCTTTTAACTATCTATTAAGTTAAACAACTAACAAGATGAGGGTCAAAAATGTTGCAAAAGATTCATTGGTTGGGCCATGCATCTTTTCGTATTGACGGCAGCAAAACGGTCTACATTGATCCTTGGAAATTATCAACAGCTGCCGCAACCAAAAAGGCAGATATTATTCTGATTACCCACAGTCATTATGACCACTTGTCCGAAGAAGATGTAAATAAGATTCAGACTCCGGAAACAGTGATTATTATTCCCGCTGATGGGGCGAGTCAACTTTCTGGACAGATAGAAATCATCAGGCCAGGGCAAAAAATTGAGAAAGCAGGAATAACTGTCGAAGCAGTTCCAGCTTACAACATCAACAAGACATTTCATCCTAAAGCTAATGGATGGGTGGGGTATGTACTAACAATTGATGGAGTACGGATTTACCACAGCGGGGACACCGATTTTGTCCCAGAAATGAAAAACCTTCAGAACATCGACATTGCCTTAATGGCTATCGGCGGAACCTACACCATGGATGCTGTGCAGGCTGCCGAAGCGGTGAATGCCTTTCAACCAAAGTTGGCTGTTCCCATGCATTGGGGCGATATTGTTGGTTCGGAGAAAGATGTGGAAACCTTTAAAGCTCATGCTGAGGTGCCTGTCAAAGTTTACGAACAGGAAAGGTAAAGTGAAGCTAAATTGCAACGTCAGTACCCAAATTATCCCATTCCTGCTGTCAGTGGGTTAATCATCAATCCCCAGGGGGAAGTCCTACTGGTACAACGGGCGCATGAACCTGGCAAAGGGCAATGGAGTTTGCCCGGTGGGATGGTGAACTTAGGTGAAACTTTACAGCAGGCTCTGCGACGAGAGGTGGAAGAGGAATGCGGTATCAAGATCGAAGTGATTAAATTACTTGCCGCTTTCGATCGCATATTTAGGGACGATAAGGGAAGTATTAATTACCACTATGTGGTGATCAATTTCCTCTGCCGGTGGAAATCCGGCCTGCTCTGCACCGGTTCCGACAGCAAGGACGCCCGTTGGTACAGACCAGAAGAATTGTCTATGCTCGATATTACCCCGGGCGTAGGGGAGTTTATTCTCCAAACATATGCTGAGGAAAATATCAAGTAATTATCGGTGTTTATTCCAAATCAATTAAAAATTCCCAGAACAAAATTCAACACTCCACCCACAATCAGGGCAGAAGTGATCATAATCAACAAAGATTTCATCATATCTTTAATTCCTAATTCCTTAATCAAAACAGTGAAGGTAGCAACACAGGGGAAATACATGGCCAGAACCACACTCGCTACCACAAGCTGATCCATTGTCATACCCAATGGAGAAAGCATTCCTACTGCCACGTCTTTGCGCAAAAATCCTATGAGAAGAGCCACAACTGCTCCTCTTGGAAGTCCAAACAGCCCAGTAACTACAGGAGCAGCAATACGTCCAATAATCTCGATAACGCCGAGTGAATAAAGAACATTTACAATGAAAATCCCCACAATTACCCAAGGGATTGCGTCGGTAAGAAATCCCATTGTTCTCATCCACAGCTTCTTCATCAGAGCTTGGGGATAGGGAAGTCGGTAGGGAGGAATTTCCACAAAAATCTCAGGGCTTTCTCCTTTCAAAATTAAATTCAACAAAGATCCCAAAACCAGCCAGACGACGATTAGAGTTCCAAATACTAATCCCAACCCTTTTGCTCCGAATCTACCTACCAGACCTACAATCATGGCAAGCTGTGCCATGCAGGGAACGGCTATCGCCATCAAAGTAGCAGCAATAAACCTCTCCCGCCGTGTTTCTAATACTCTAGTAGCTACTGCCCCGGGAACGTTGCATCCTAAGCCTAAAAGCATAGGAATTATCGCCAAACCATGAAGGCCTAATCGATGCATCAAGTTATCAATAGAAACACCCAGACGGGGAAGATAGCCAGAATCCTCCAAAAAACTTAACACTAAGTAAAAAGAAAACACGTAGGGCAGAACCATTGCAAAGGGTACAAATAAACCAGTCGTTAGCAAACCTAATGACTCCACAAAATCTATTTCCCCCCCTACGAGTTTACCGATCAGCAGATCATGAATAAATCCAGAAGACCCCAAAAAACGGGAAAAATTCATCATCAAAGGAGCCCATAGTTTTTCAAACAGGGGTTCAAAGACAATTCCTATCAGCCCTTCTCCAATAAACCTTATGACATTAAAACTGACAAATAAAACCACTACAGCAAGGGGTAATCCAGTAAAAGGTTTTAGCGAAGCGTCCCCTATTCGCTCCAACAATGTATGGTGCCGGTGTGTTATTTTCTGTACCTGATTTACGATCTTTCCAATCTCATTCCATCTTTCTTTTTCATCATAAGAATAGCTACCCGTTCTTGCTTCTTTTAACCTCGAAACAAGTTCTTTTATCCCTTCACCGCTTATTCCACATGTAGGTACAACTGGCACCCCCAAAATCTTCTCCAGCTTTGCAACATCTATTTTAATGCCGGTATGTTTTGTTTCATCCCAGAGATTTAAACAAACAACCACAGGGATATTTTTTTTCAATAATTGTAAAGTGAGGTTCAAATTTCTTTCCAAATTAGTAGCATCAACAATATTAATAACAATTGCGCCATCCTGTTGTTCAATTGCTTCATCCAACATTGCAACTGCCACTTGCTCAGCTTTACAGGTTGGCTCAAGAGAATATGTCCCCGGGACATCGATCACCTCGATTCTTTCACTTCCTAATCTCATGTATCCTTTGGCAAATTCAACTGTGGTACCGGGATAGTTTGAAGCAATCACGTAAACACCTGTCAAACGGGAAAATATCACGCTCTTCCCTACATTAGGATTGCCCATCAATAGTATCTTCTTAACCTCGTCTCCACTCTCAATAAGCTTCATGCTTTGACCTCAACAATAATCCTTCTTGCCATACCAAAACCAATAGCTATTTGAGTATTGCCTATTCTAATAGTTACAGGTCCTCGTAAAAACTGAGAAGACACTTTCCTCACTTTTACCCCCGGTCTAATCCCCAGAGAACTTAGTTTGCTCATCAGTCCTCTCCCCCCCAGGATATCCCTTACCACGCCTTCTTCCCCAGAACCTAATTGTGTCAAATCAACCAAAGCCACTTAGCAAATCTCCTCAAAACTAGTCATGAACGGATTTCACAACACTCAGACTAATCAACATTCCTCCCGGATTCAGAAAACCCTATTAACTCGAATCGTTTTATTAATATTGAAAATCATTTTCAGTAAAGTTAAAAAAAAATTATTCCCGACATTCCCTACAGTATCCGTAAATTTCCAATTTGTGACTTTCCATTTGAAAACCTTTAGCAGCTGCTATTTCCTTTTGCATTTCTTCGATTTTGGGATTTTCGAACTCAATAATTTTCCCACACTTAAGACAAATCAAATGGTCATGGTGTTTACCTTTATGCGACTGCTCAAAAAGCACAACACCATCACCAAAACGACTTTCCAACGCAAGCCCAGCCTCAACCAATAACCTTAAGGTACGGTAAACAGTAGAATAACCAACCTTAGGACTCTCTTTTCGAATTTCATAGTACAGCTCTTCGGTACTTACATGCACATCTTTGGCAAAAAACAGCGAAACAATGGCTTCTCTTTGCCATGTCCACTTTAGCCCCCTCTTTTTAAGATACCGCTTAAAGCTCTCTATGATGTTGACATTATTCATATTTAATATACTTTCAATTTTACATGCAACTTGAGAGTATATTATAATATTTATTATTATCATTGTCAAGTATTTTTTCCCAAAAACACCGTCATCAGCTTTAAAGTGATGCGTGAATATGACTTATTTCTGACAAAACATGTTGACATTTTAACCTGTTATTCTTATCTTTAGCAGTAGTTAACGGCACACTATTTAATTTTGACACCTTCATTTGTAGTTTTTTGAGCTATGAGCTTGCTAGGGAAAAAACTAAAAGAATCGTTGGACTACCTTCAGCGTCGAATCCCTCAATCTCCTCATCTGGGCGTTATTCTGGGATCTGGCCTGGGAAATTTTGCAGATCTAATAGAAAACTCTCTAATCATTGCCACTGGAGAAAAAATCCCCCATTGTCCCCGCACAACTGTACCAGGTCACGATGGATTATGGATCTTTGGTAAAATCGCCAATAAGCCACTGCTTATTCTCAAAGGGCGACTGCATTTTTACGAAGGTCATTCTATGTCTGAAGTAGTTTATCCTATTTACCTGATGCATAAGTTGAAAATTCGCAATTTGATCATCACTAATGCTGCCGGAGGAATTAATCCGCTATTTCACCCTGGTGACTTAATGCTCGTCGTAGATCACATCAATTTTTTTATGAATAATCCTTTGATTGGAATTAATAATAATCAAGGAAAGAATCGTTTTCCCGATATGTCGCATCCCTATTACCCTCCTTTCTTAGAAATAGCTGAAAACACAGCCATAGATTTAAAAATTCCTCTTCAAAGTGGCGTGTTGATCGGTACCCCCGGGCCCAACTACGAAACGGCTGCCGAGGTGGAAATGTTCCGCCGTCTCGGCGCCGATGCTGTAACTATGTCCACGGTACCAGAGGTAATAACGGCTAATCAACTGGGAGTAAAGGTACTGGGACTTTCTTGCATCACAAATATGGCCACTGGTATCTCAGAGCAAAAACTTAATCATGCCGAAACAATCAACGTGGCTAAACAAGCTCAAAACAAGTTTCAACAACTAATGAAAGCAATCATTGAAAGACTACCAGATCACCAATAAGCTGAAAGGGATTTCTCATGAATCAAATAGTAGAATGTGTTCCTAATTTCAGCGAAGGACGAGACCAAACAGTTATTAAAGCGATTTCCAGAGAAATCGAAACTACCGAAGGCGTCAAACTACTTGATGTAGACCCAGGAGCTGACACAAATCGAACTGTAATTACTTTTATCGGTACCCCTGAAGGTGTAAAAGAGGCCGCTTTTCGGGCAATCAGGAAAGCTGCAGAGTTGATTGACATGACTAAACATCATGGTGAACATCCTCGCATCGGAGCTGCTGATGTTTGCCCTTTTGTGCCAGTAAGTGGAGTAACCATGGCTGATTGTGTAAAATTGGCTCATGAACTGGGAAAACGCGTAGGAGAGGAACTGGGCGTTCCAGTTTACCTCTATGAAGAAGCTGCCACCAAACCCGAACGCAGAAACCTGGCAGATATTCGCAAAGGGGAATATGAAGGACTGGCAGAAAAACTTAAAGATCCAGCCTGGCAACCAGATTTTGGCCCGGCAGAATTTAATCCGAAATTCGGAGCAGCCATAATCGGGGCTCGAGAATTCCTGATTGCCTACAATGTTAATCTGAACACCCGGGATCGTCGAATTGCTCAGGAGATTGCTTTAACCCTTCGAGAATCTGGGCGTACTCGTCGCAATGCTCAAGGTAATGTTGTCCGCGACGAAAAAGGACAAGCCCTCAAAATTCCAGGAAAGCTCAAAGCAGTAAAAGGAGTTGGTTGGTACATTGAGGAATACGGCCAGGCTCAGGTCTCGTACAATCTGACTAACTACAAAATTACTCCTCTTCATGTTCTGTTCGAAGAAACCTGCAAAGAAGCCGAGCGGCTCGGAGCACGGGTCACTGGCAGCGAGTTGGTGGGATTAATACCACTGGCGGCGATGCTGGAAACAGGACGTTACTTTTTGGAAAAGCAGGGTAAATCACCAGGGGTACCGGAAGATGAATTAATCCACATCGCGGTAAAATCTCTTGGATTAAATGAACTGAGCAAATTTGAGCCCCAGAAGAAAATCATCGAATACCAATTCCAAGAAAAACATGGCAGACTGGCTAAATTGCCACTCCATAAGTTTGCTGATGAACTATCTTTGGACTCACCAACTCCGGGTGGAGGAAGCACCGCGGCATTGGCAGGTACACTGGGAGCTGCACTCTGCGCCATGGTAGCAAATTTGACCTATGGCAACAAGAAATACCCCGACGTCTGGGAGGAAATGAAAAACCTGGCCTGTCAAGCTCAACAACTCAAAGATAAACTCCTACAGCTTATTGAGCAAGATTCGGAAGCGTTCAATAAGGTGATGGCTGCCTTTCGGCTGCCCCAGAAAACAAAAGAAGAACAGGAAGCAAAAGCTAAGGCCATTGAACAGGCCACTAAAGAAGCTACTCTGGTTCCCCTGGAAGTAATGGAAGTTTCTCTCCAGGCAATGGAGTTAGCCAAAATTGCGGCCGAGGGCGGGAATGTCAATGCTATTAGCGATGCCGGGGTAGGGACTTTCATGGACTATGCCGCTGTCGAGGGCGCTTTTTTAAACGTAAAAATAAATCTCCCTGGCATTCAGGACGAAAAGTTCAAAGCCGATACCTTAGCCAAAGCAGAAAAATTGGTTGCACAGGCACGAGGTCTGAAAGAAGAGATCCAAGCTTTGGTGTACCAGAAAATTAGTAACAAGGAAGAGTAGTCCCAATCTTACCGATAGATTTTAACAATGGCAAATTTTTCTCAACAATTTTTTCGCAAAGGGAATATTAGCAATTGCCACAAGAAAAATAAATAATATGAGTAAAAAATAATCTGGAATTTTAATCGAACGCCCCAGGAGGGCGAAAAGATAAAATCGGGGTGTTCTGGAGAGAAAAACAGCAAGAAGGTATTTCATTACTGGATAATGAGCCAGAACTACTAAAAAACGCAAAGGATAAAAAGGTACTGGGGTAAATCCTGCTACTAACAAGGCGCTGAAAGGAGCTTTATTAAATACATCTACCAGCTTGTTAATAATAACGCTATTGCCAATTTTTCTGAAATATCTTAAGTCGAGAACAAATTTAAAAACAGAATAGTTAAGTGCCTCTGTGATCAAGGTAGCCGAAACAGACACTAAAGTAGTAACTATCGGGGGATAGAACTTGCTAAAATAGAAAAATACTGGCTCGTGAGGCACAATGGCAATTAAGAATTGAGAAGGAAAACTGTAAAAGAAAAGAACCCACAAATTTTTGCTTCTCCGGATAGAGTCGCAGCTGAGCCACAATACCAGTAAAAAAATGATCAAACCAAACTCAAGTACAAATACTGTGGTTCTAATTTTGGGAAGAGGTTGTTTTTCTTTTACAGATGGAGGTGAGCAAATGTTTTTATAGGTGTCCACTCAAGTTATCCAAAATCAAATACTTGATTGGTTTTTCGGAATTGGCACGGATACTCGTGTTGCAGTACCCACATGTATTGGTACTCATAAAATCTCGTTTTATTTCCATTTGAGTTTTGTATTTTCTTAAAATTAAGCCACAAGGTGAAAGTGCACCATCGGGGTTTACGATAAAGAATCTTTCACCAGCTCGGCAATTGGGAATACTTCCCTGTTCAAAAAACTTGATCATCCTTTTGAAAACATATTCTGAGGCAAAAAAATTCTTATGTTTTTTCTTGAAATCAAGCAATTGTTTGACTATCTGCTTGAACTCTGGCAATTCTTTTTGGGAGAGCATGTAATCTTTATTATTTGTTCTCAACCATGTGTAAGTGCTAAAATTGATTCTGACGTTCCATCTTTGAGCCAACATAGCCATTTGAAGCAGATCTCTGAAATTGTCTCTTTGAACAACACAACTGAGAGTAATAGCTTTATGGGGTTCTGAATCCAGTTCATTGACAAGCTTTTCTATTCGCTTAAAAAGTCCGGGGACGCCGCGGAACTCATCATGCCGTTCATCGGGATAGTCTAAAGAAAGAGAAAACTCATCCACCCCTGCCTCCCGTAGCCGTTGATATCTTTCTTTTGTTAGAAGGGTGCCGTTTGTGGTAACAACTATGTAGGGAGCTTTGTTTGGTATTCTGATAGCCTTAATGATTTGTTCCAGATCTCTACGAAGCAGTGGCTCACCGCCTGATATCTGGGCTACCACGGGTTGTATCTCTCGACAAAGCTCTCCGTACCTTTCAGGAGCAGCTCTTTGCTCATCAACAGGTCCTCCAAGATGACAATGTTTGCAGTGAGCATTACAACTATAAGTAACCTCAAAGGAAACGCAGAATGGTCTTCGAGAAAAATAATTTCTAATCCCTCGCTTTGCTAAAGAGATTGTCCGTTTTACAGAAGTCATAACGATAAATAATCTCCTCTTTTCGTTTTAAGTCTCTTCTTATTTAACAAATAGATTGAAAACAACTTAACACCGATTAGAATAGCAGCAATTATTGTTGCCACAATCTGGATTTGCGGCAAGAAAATCAATAACAATGTTACAATACTTGAGTTGCAAAATTTCCCCCCGGGGCTATAGTTCAACAAATACACTAGCTTATCAACTTTGTAAAAATAATTAGGAGAAATAATATCGTATTTAATAAATTGATAACTTAAGTAGAAATCAATAAATGTGTAATCGATGAGGTACAGAACAACAGGGAGAAACAAATACGGTCGAAAATACAGAAAATTAACATAGAAAAACAGTATCTCAACCCGGTCGGCGATAATATCAATCTCCGCTCCTAAAATAGTTTCTTGTTTGAATTTTCGGGCATAAAATCCATCAATAAAATCTCCCAGCCAATGAATTCCAAAGCCGATAAAATTATAAGTCGGATTCATTTGCGTAATAGCGAGAACAAAGAAAACAAGGGAGCAGCTCAGCCTCAGCACAGTAATAATATTAGGCACACTGTAAAAGCACTGAGGTTCTCTGGATTCAAACAAATGAATTTTCAATTTGCGCTCTTTTTCAGGTTTGGTAATTAGATCAAATAAATGTTAAGCAACTTCGACAATAATGTCAAGTGATTTTTTTGTGATTAGCTGTGATGATACCAAATCACATCTGGAAAATATTTAACAACACATAATGAAACTCTGGGATTTCAAAGCAATAGTTTACCGCTTCTGGCGTCGTTTTTTTCCAATTAACCTTATCTGGCAAGCAGAGCAAAAGGCGGCCCGGGAGTTATTCGAGCGTGACAATCAAGCAACGCAGCGAGTATTGAATGTAGGTTGCGGCGTAGGCGACAACTTGCCATTGACTTCAAATTTCGTGGTACAGGTTGATTTGTCCCAGCAAATGTTGCAACAGGTACGCCAGAAACAATCCTCTGCAAATCAGCGTACCCTACTGGTCCAGGCTGATGCTACCTCTTTGCCTTTCCGCTCTCAAACTTTTGACATCCTTTTATGCATCGGGGTGACAGAATACATTTCGGATCAAATTTCTCTGCTAAAGGAATTCCAGCGAGTTCTTGTTCCTGAGGGAGGGATGCTCATCACCATTTCTCATCGGCATCCCCTGAATTATCTACGTCTTTTGCTCGGACACCAGTTGCATTTGTTGCCAGAAGAAAAATTCAGCCGTCTCTTGCAGAGCTTCAATTTCCGTTTGATAGCCAGTCGACGTACATTGATTCAACAACAATTTTGGACTAAAAAAATCGATAACTAAATACCCAATTCAAATTCCTGAAACACACTTAACCCCTCAATTCTACAACGAAGATTTCATTTCGGACTTGATTCATTTCCCAAAATTTGGTATATTTTAGAATCTGTAGCAAGTTAACCAACCCTTTAGATAACAGAGAAAATGAATCTAAGCCAGTTATTCAGTCGTCAAAATCGAAAATTCAACATTACTGTCCTTGTTGTGGTGGTCCTGTATTTTATCCTCCAAAATCAGGTTACTCATTTGCGTCCAGATCATGCCTTTCTGGGGCTGTTGATAATTAGTTTGGCCTTTTTAGGAAAGGAAAAGGCCAGACGTTTTCTGATTGATTGGGCTCCATTTATCCTATTTTTGATTGCTTATGATATGATGCGGGGGGTAGCAGATAGCATTCGCGGAGTAATTCATGTACAAGAACCTTATCAATGGGAACACTGGCTCTTTGCCAAATTTTTTAGCGGTGAAATCCCTGCATTTTATCTTCAGCGAGTACAATATGAATTAGGCGATTCAATTCTACGCAAGTTTCTCGATATTATGGGCGCCAATTTTTACACCCTGCATTTTACCATTCCCCTACTCGTAGGTTGGGTCCTCTGGCATACTACCAATGATCGCAAAATGTTCTACCGCTTCGCTTACACCTTGACTGTTCTTAACGTTATGGCCTTAATTACTTTTATGCTTTACCCTGCCGCTCCACCATGGTATGTTTACTACTATGGATTTGTACAGCCAGCTCACACAAGCTTTTGGGGATTAAGTGCTGGATCTCTAATAAATGTAGACAGGCTTCTGGGAGTACACATTTTCAGTACCATCTGGGATTCCTTCAATCCTAACCACTTTGCCGCAATTCCATCGCTTCACGGTGCCTATCCAATCGTAGCTGCTCTTTTCCTATATCGTAAATTTAGGCGTTACCCGGTAATACTAATCATCTATCCACTATTAGTGTGGTTTTCAGCTGTCTATTTGAACCAACATTATATAATTGACCTAATCATTGGAGGTGCTTATCTATTGGTGGCTTATGGAATTGTGGAATATTTCCTTTATCCCAAACTATTTACACGCTTTTTGGAAAAAAAGACCATCCCAATAAATACAAATACTGTTCTCCTTACTGAAAAGTAATCTCTTGGACAAAATTCAGATCCAATGGCAATTATCAAAAGGCAAAATTTGTACCGTCTTGCAAAAGTAATTTCCAATGTTTTTGTCCCTCCGGTG
>Ga0164318_10002265_pt1 | contig 17782 bp, 14 predicted proteins | sample GuaBasSedimGuay9_FD_113734 | JGI IMG/M metagenome (GOLD analysis project Ga0164318, IMG submission 113734) | Subseafloor sediment microbial communities from Guaymas Basin, Gulf of California, Mexico - Guay9, Core 4571-4, 0-3 cm | ecosystem: Environmental > Aquatic > Marine > Hydrothermal vents... | reverse complement strand
ATTTTCAATCAGCATTTTAACAAACGGCTTTCGTGGTTTGCCGGCTATTTTTACCCGGATTTTAACACGGGGAGATATCACGGTGACCAATACCATTTCACATGCAGAGTGGCAGGCTTACCCGTTTACCGGGCAGAAAGTAAATACCGGGTTTTACATCTTGGGCTCGGTTATTCGTACCAGTTTCACAACAACAAAGAGTTTTCATATAAAACCCGTCCCGAAGCCCATTTGGCACCAAAATATTTAAGTATAAAAATTGATGAATTAAATACACATAATTCTTTCAAAGGAGAATTTGCACTGGTTCTTGGAAGCATATCGTTTCAAAGTGAATACACAATTTCAGGCATAAAACCATCGGCAAGTTCATCTTCGACAAAAGAGAATTATTTGCTGGATGCCTTTTTTGGAACCATCAGTTGGTTTATTACCGGTGAACACAAAAATTACAACCCTTCTAAAACAGCTTTCGACCGCTTAAAACCAAAAAAGAATTTTGGCAAAGGGGGCGTAGGGGCTTTTGAGCTGGCGCTCCGGTTTTCGTCTATTAACCTAAATGATGAAGACCTTTCCGGTGGCCAGATGAACAATGTTACAGCAGGTTTGAACTGGTATCTGAACCCCGCAACTAAGTTTGCATTTAACTATATTTTTACGGATGTAAAAACCTTGGGCAAATCCAATATTTTCCAAATGCGTTTCCAGATTACTTTCTAGCGTAAAAAACTTTTGTACAGGCATAATCCTCAATAGAAATGAACCTTAAGCTTTTGCTTATTTCCACTTTCTTGTTTCGATCAGGTTGAACACTTCTTCTTGCACTGTACTTGTCACGATATTAATAACTTAGGTTTGTTAATAACTTACAGAAATCCCCGTGTTTTCCAAAAAAACCAAAACATATTTTTTGTAGCTTTGCGTGTTATTTTGCACAGCATAAATTGAAACAATAATATGACAACAGAAGAGAAGAATATTCAGTCAGAACAAAATTATACAGCCGATAATATTCAGGTGCTTGAAGGCCTTGAAGCCGTAAGAAAGCGCCCCGCCATGTATATTGGCGATGTAAATGTGAGAGGGCTACATCACCTGGTTTACGAGGTGGTTGATAATTCTATCGATGAAGCTTTGGCCGGATATTGTGATACAATTAATGTAATCATCCACAAAGACAATTCAATTACAGTTACTGATAACGGTAGAGGGATTCCAACCGGAATGCATGAAAAAGAAAAACGCTCGGCATTAGAGGTTGTAATGACAGTGCTTCATGCCGGAGGTAAATTCGATAAAGGTTCCTATAAAGTTTCGGGTGGATTGCATGGTGTTGGCGTGAGTTGTGTAAATGCTTTGTCAGGAATACTTACCGCCACCGTTTACCGCGAAGGGAAAGTATTTCAGCAGGAATATAGAAAGGGCGACCCACAATACGCAGTGAAAGTGATAGGTGAATCGGATAAAACGGGTACCGAGATTCATTTTATTCCCGATAACAGTATTTTTCTCGTACTTGAATACAATTATTCCACTTTGGCTGCCCGCCTTCGGGAACTTTCTTTTTTGAACAAAGGAATTAAATTGAGCCTTACTGATGAACGGGAGAATAATGGCAGTAGCGAAGGACCGGTTACTGAAATATTTTTTTCGGAGAACGGATTGGTAGATTTTATAAGTTATCTCGATGAAAACCGTGTGAAACTTATTCCACAGACAATTTCTATGGAAGGGGAGAAGAACAATGTTCCCATCGAAATTGCCATGCAATACAATACTTCTTTTACAGAAAATCTGCATGCTTATGTCAACAATATCAACACCCATGAAGGAGGAACCCATCTTTCCGGTTTTAGGAGAGGGCTTACCAGAACACTAAAAAGTTATGCCGATAAGTCGGGAATGCTGGCGAAATTGAAATTCGATATCAGCGGCGATGACTTCCGCGAGGGACTTACTGCAGTAATTTCAGTAAAGGTTCAGGAACCACAATTTGAAGGGCAGACAAAAACCAAATTGGGTAACTCGGAAGTAATGGGTGCGGTTGACCAAATGGTGAGTCAGGCCTTATCGCATTATCTCGAAGAAAATCCTAAAGAGGCAAAAATAATCGTCCAGAAAGTAATACTTGCAGCCACGGCACGGCATGCAGCACGCAAAGCCCGCGAGTTGGTACAGCGTAAGAATGTGCTTTCAGGTTCCGGACTTCCTGGTAAACTTTCCGATTGCTCGGAACGTGATCCTGCTTTATCAGAGATTTACCTTGTGGAGGGCGACTCGGCTGGTGGTACTGCCAAACAGGGCCGCGACCGAAAGTTCCAGGCTATTCTTCCTTTGAGGGGAAAAATTCTGAATGTTGAAAAAGCATTGCCACATAAAATATTTGAAAGCGAAGAAATCCGGAATATTTTTACAGCCCTTGGTGTGAGCATCGGAACAGAAGAAGATAGTAAAGCGCTCAACCTGACAAAACTGCGTTACCACAAAGTTATTATCATGACGGATGCCGATGTGGATGGAAGCCACATTGCCACTTTGATTATGACTTTCTTCTTCCGTCACATGATTGAACTTATCGAAAAGGGTTATCTTTATATTGCCACGCCACCATTTTATTTACTCAGAAAAGGAAAGCAAACCCGGTATTGCTGGACAGAGGAAGAGCGAGAAGCAACGGTTAGGGAATGGTCTGCGGATGGTACCGAAAAAGGAATTCATATCCAGCGTTACAAAGGTTTGGGAGAGATGAATGCCGAACAACTTTGGTCAACTACAATGGATCCGAAGTTCCGTACACTCAGGCAGGTAACCATTGAAAATGGCTCAGAGGCTGATCATGTTTTCTCTATGCTGATGGGCGATGAAGTACCACCTAGAAGGGAATTTATTGAAGCCAATGCCAAGTATGCCAATATTGATGTGTAAGTAATATCGGTTGACTGCCCGATAGCTATCGGGCTGGGCAATAAAAAAAGGAAGTTGTTTTTAACAACTTCCTTTTTGTTTTTTGGGGTGGATAACCGGATTTGAACCGGCGACCTCTGGAACCACAATCCAGCGCTCTAACCAACTGAGCTATACCCACCGTAAATTGGGCTGCAAATATAAAAATTTATCCATTTGTAAAATTTGAAAAAGAATATTTTTCTATTCCTGTCATTTATGCGTTCTATCCAAGATTGACAGTCTTTTTTATTTCACAGTTCGGTGCTTTGTTTACTTTTGAAGACTCATGTTTTTTAGAAAGAAAAAATACATTTCATCAGGCTCCCTTTCCAAACTGGCCTGGAGTAATTTCAAAAGCAATGTGCCGGGAATGATCGCATTGTATATGATTATCTTTGTGATATTTATTGCACTCTTTGCTTACCTTATTGCTCCTGATTCTACACCCTATTCCAACAGGCAAATATTAGAAATAAGTATGCAAAAACCGGCTTTCACGGTCCAGATGCTGCGCATACGAAAGAATGAACATGCTGTTGAAACATCCTTCCTTCACAAGATGCTGTTCGGTGCGAAGACCAATTATCGTGAAATTCCAATATCGGCTTATTCATTTGAAAACGAAAAAATTATTGTTCGGGTTTTTGAGCCGGAAGGGGAGGGGAAAGAAGAGAAATTTCTATTGGCCGATGTACTATATCCAATATCAGAAGAAACTATTGAACAACAAAAACAAATTGGTTTTACACTGGTTGATGGTGCAAAAATTAATCCTGATACATTGTCGATGCAGGAAGAGGTGGAAGCAAATAATATTGTGACCAAAAGATACTGGATGGGTACTGACCCCTTTGGCCGCAACCTCTTGAGCCGCTTAATTATTGGAACACGAGTAAGCCTTTCGGTAGGAGCTATTTCGGTTCTTATTTCACTTATTGTTGGAATTTTCCTTGGTGCATTGGCGGGTTTTTATGGTGGACGAACCGATGATTTAATTACATGGTTTATCAATGTGGTCTGGTCTATTCCTACCTTACTTTTGGTGATTGCAATAACCTTTGCCCTGGGCAGGGGATTTTGGCAAATATTTATTGCAGTGGGCCTTACCATGTGGGTTGAAGTTGCCCGTGTTGTTAGGGGGCAAATAATCAGCCTGCGGGAAAAGGAATTTGTAGAAGCGGGTTTTGCAATGGGTTATTCTGATTTCAGGGTGATTTTCCGCCACATTCTTCCCAATGCCATGAGCCCGTTAATTGTTATCTCGGCAGCCAATTTTGCTGCTGCAATACTTATCGAAGCAGGATTGAGTTTTCTCGGCATCGGTGTCCAGCCCCCTGTTCCCTCCTGGGGAAGCATGATTAAGGAATACTATGCTTTCGTTATTCTTGATTCGGCCTACCTGGCACTGACACCCGGAATAGCCATCGTAATTCTTGTGCTGGCTTTTATGACTTTGGGGAATACTTTAAGGGATGCTTTGGATGTGAAAATTCTTAGAGAGTAGGATGTGAAAAGTTTGTAAATAGTAAATTGTCAAGCTATTTCCTTTTTCTGAACATTTCTAATTCTTTGTCAGAATAGCCAAATTCACTGTTAGAACAAGCCCCGTCTCCAATTTTTTTCTTACAACTTCCTTTACCAATGCTAAATTTTAAGGAGAAGTAAAAGTCGAGTCCATTCAGGTCGGCAAGCCCAATCCAGGTTCCCAAACGTTCGGTACCGATTGTCAGGAAATAAAAGCGGGCCGATAATCCGATACGTGGATAACGGTATTCGTATAATGAAATGGGTAGGTTTACATCAATGTATTTCGATTCGTATCTTGGAATAAAGGCCAGTTGTGCCGGTCTGCGCATGGTGCGCATATTAAAACGGATGGGCTGTATCCAAAAAGCACCGAAGTAAAAATTATCCTTAAAATGGTAATCACCCTGAATACTAATGGCGGTGGGCAAGCCAATTTTAATAACATCTCCACGGTAAGAAGCAGTAGGATCACCATAAAAAAGCTCACTTAATTCAGCAACTGACTGGTTGATGCTATTGTAGTTAATTGTATCAAAATCCTGCCAGAAAACAGATACGTCGTCATAACTGTGCCGCTGTGCATTGTATTTGTATTTCAATCGGCCGATGTCGAGTATAGAAATACCAACCCGGTATATATAATCTTCATAGCGTTGTCCACACAAACGTTTTAATTTCTTCGTTCCTACATATTTTTGCTTGATGAAAACGGCACCAATGTCAATGCCAAGGCCGCTACCTTTAACAATAGGACCATCATCAGGAATCTCAGAAGTGTTGTAATCAACAGGTGCAGAAAAACCAATTTCCCCATTGAGGTTTTTAATATTGATGGTGCTATCGTTGAGCAATATATAATCAATATTATTGACGAATGCATATCCACCACTAATTCCCCACAGCTTTTTAAGTGTAATGCCTATCGTGATTTTATTATCCATACGTTTGTGGATATTGTAGGCGTAACTCAAGCTGGTTTCTGCCCATTCCGCAGTTGTGAAGTCAACATCATCGTCTTCAAAATTGATGTTCAATAGCGGCTTGTAGTCCATGCCTTCAGCACCAAGAACGGGTACCTCCCAGGGAATAGCGTTTCCAGAAACATAAACTCTTACAGTTGTACTGAGCGCAAAAGCATGGTCGCCAAGTTGGATCATTGCCGATGGGCCAAGAATTCTCAGGTTAGTAATTGCAAACTTGTTTCGCTGGTTTTTATAATACAGAAAGTTGTGATTATCGTCACCATAAGTTGGAAGCTCTTCCTGTCGCATGGCTTTCCATACGTTGTAATCATTTCCGGGTATGTAAATAAAATTATTCTGAGCAAAAAAATCAAGTCCAATAAAGTTCACATCAAAATAACTTCGGGTGTTTGTTAGCATTGCAGGATTAGATAGTATGCTGTGTACCCCACTGTAATTGCTTTGCGATAATCCCAACATTTCTTGTGCCATTAGCCAGGGCTGACTGAATAGTAAAATAATGAAAAGAAACCACTTCATTAGCTTATTTGTTGTGGTTGCTTGATTCATCCGGTTCTGGTTTTGAAGGCTTTTTTCAATTAATCGCCAAATGTAAGGTTTTCATTGCAGCTAAAAAGTAATTCTTGTATTCAGTTTGTCTTTTGTTTGCTGCATCATCGAATTTATTGTATTTTGTATTTTCGCCATTTTCACTTTTCTATAAATCAAATTTATTAAAATGCACGATTCTTTAGAAGCCCTTGATCATATTCGCTTAAATTTTAGCCAAGGAAGTTTACTGACTTTAAACTTTGCACTGGCATTTATTATGTTTGGTGTGGCATTGGAGATTAAAATCGAGCACTTTAAAAAAATAATCAATAACCCAAAGTCGGCAATTATCGGTTTTGGCTCCCAGTTTCTGGCCTTACCTTTTGTTACCTTTCTTTTAGTCATTGTCTTTCAAAAATACCTTTCGCCCACCATGGCATTGGGTATGATTCTGGTTGCTGCTTGTCCCGGGGGTAATATTTCCAATTTTATTTCTTCTTTATCAAAAGCTAACGTTGCTCTTTCAGTTAGCCTTACAGCCATTGCAACCATAGGTGCAGTTTTTCTGACTCCCTTAAATTTCGCTTTGTGGGGAAAATTGGCCATTAATTTTTATGCGCATGCCAATGCCGATACTTTAGTTCGTCCGTTGGAGATTGATACCATTCAGATGTTTCAAACCGTATTTATTATTTTGGGTCTCCCCTTGATTACGGGAATTGCTTTCAATACAAAATTTCCGGTTTTAACTGAGAAAATTGTCAGAACAGTAAAGAGGCTTTCCATTCTTATTTTTGCTGCTATCGTTGTTATTGCATTGGTTAAAAATTTCGATCATTTTAAAATGGCTATCCAGTTTATATTCATTATTGTTTTAATACACAATGCGGTAGCCCTTGGCACTGGATATTCTTTGGGTTTGTTATTTAAAAGACCCCGACCGGATAGAAGGACACTTGCCATTGAAACCGGAATACAGAATTCGGGACTTGCATTGGTCTTAATTTTTAACCCTAAGATATTTCCTCCCGAAATGGAATTGGGCGGTATGGCAGTTATTGCTGCGTGGTGGGGTATCTGGCATATTATTTCAGGATTGGCTATTGCCGGCATGTGGACGGGCTTTAACTTCGGCCTGCGCAAGAAAAAAGCCGAAATTTAATACTGATTAAAATTTTTATGAATGGGATTTAATAATATTGAGGAGAAGTCTTTAGGGTATAGCCTTTTATACACTACGGTTCGCTTTTGGCACAACGTTGTTTTTTATAAGAAAGTAATTGTTGTAAACAAGCAAAATATTCCCAAGGATGCCAATGTAATATTTACACCCAACCACCAAAATGCATTGATGGATGCATTGGCATTGCTTTTTACCATTCCCCGGCGGTTGGTGTTTATGGCGCGTGCCGATATTTTTGCCAAACCTGCTCTTGCTGCTATTTTGTATTTTATAAAAATCCTGCCAATATACCGTAGCCGGGATGGGAAAGGCTCGGTGCAGAAAAACAAAGCAGTTTTTGTAAGGACTGTTGATGTGCTTACTGCAGGCTGTGGCCTGGTATTGCTACCGGAAGGAAGCCACGAAGGTGTTCACAAAATTCGTCCTTTAAAAAAAGGATTTGCCCGCATTGCTTTTCAAACGGAAGAATCCAACAATTTTTCATTGGACATTAAAATTGTCCCTATTGGGATTGATTACAGTAACTATCAGGATTTCCGCACAACGCTTATTGTCAATTTTGGCGCTGCGATTTCAGTCAGTGATTATTATGATCAGTTTAAAGAGAATCCAGCTTTGGCTATTAATGGTTTAAAGGACGATCTGGAAGGAAAGATGAAAGAGCTTATTGTCAATATCGAGAGCGAAGAGTATTATGAATTATACGATTTGCTCAAAGATATATATAACGATAAGATGCGCGAATCAATGGGACTGACAGAGCGGAATCATCCCAATAAGTTTAAGGCTGATCGAGAATTGATACGCTTACTCGGTCGATTTGAAAAAGAGAATCCTGAAGAAATGCCGGCCCTCGATAAACTGGTGAAATCATATTCTGCAAAACGAAATCGCTATGGATTTTCAAATGAATTGCTGCAAGAGGGCAGGGTTTCAGTTTTCTCACTTATGTTAAAATCAGCATGGCTTGTTGCCACGCTTCCAGTATTTATTTTTGGTTTTTTGAACAACATGCTTCCCTGGGGAATTACCGTTTGGGCTGGCAGTAAAATAAAAGACCCGCAATTCAAGAGCTCCTTTAAATTCGTCGTATTGATGCTTGCGTTTCCAATTTTCTACATTTTACAAACAGTTGTTTTTGCTTTGTTTTGTGAGCTGAGTTGGGGTTCCTGGATTTATTTACTGAGTTTGCCCATATCAGCAGTACTTGCCTGGTGGTGGAATTCAGGATTTAAGCATTTAAAGAATCAATGGAAATTTTTAAGCTTTGCTAAAAAATCCAATCCTGGGTTTGTGAAGATGATGGAGGAGTACCACTTGATTATCGGGAAGGCGGATGAGGTTGTTTCATAGGGGCCTATCGAGTACTTAGCGTTACAGATTCTTCATGATGACAGATTCCACGAGGTTGGTAAAATGCCAATCAAAGCAATGTTATTAATTCCCAATCACCTTTCCAAAAAAAATAAAACCCGGATAAAAAAAGTATTATATTTGCAGCCCGAAAATTTCGGAAAAAACCACGCGGATGTGGCGAAATTGGTAGACGCGCTAGACTTAGGATCTAGTGCCGCGAGGCGTGGGGGTTCGAGTCCCTTCATCCGCACATAAAACAAAGGAGTCCTGATGAAAAGAAGGAGTCCTGAAAAAGCAAGGCCGAAGAGCTAGTTGTCATTAATAAATTGTCAACTAAAGTAAGCAGGAGCTTGCTGTACCTTCCGCCCGAAAGTAAATACAATTTCATTTTAACAAAACACAGAATTGATGAACGTATCCCGTGAAGAAAATGGCGAACTGAATGCCATTGTACACATTAACCTGAAAGAAGAAGATTATATTGATGCTGTAAATAAGCAGCTAAACGATTACCGTAGAAAAGCAAATATTCCCGGATTCAGGCCTGGTAAAGTTCCATTGGGCATGATTAAAAAAATGTACGGTAATGCGGTTCATGCCGAAGAAATCAACAAGAAAGTATCGGAGGTATTGAACAATTACATTGTGGAAGAAAAGGTTGATATCCTGGGTTATCCATTACCCAATATGGAAAAAACCAAGACGATTGATTTTGGTAAGCAAAAAGAATTCGATCTTTATTTCGATATTGGCTTAACTCCTCAGTTTGAAATAAAACTGGACGACAATCTTAAAGTACCCTATTATACAATCACTGTTTCTGACGATGAAATCAACAAAGCACTTGTTGATGTAAAAGTTCGTTTCGGTAAAGAAGAAAACCCGGAGAAAGCAGAGATTACCGATGGGCTTCAGGGAAAATTCAACCAACTTGATGAGGAAGGAAATACACTTGAAGGTGGACATGAGCATACCGGATTTTTCAAAATTGAAGACCTCAAAATCAAAACAATTCAAAAAAAGTTTGTTGGCAAAGGTGCTAACGACACGGAGGTTTTTAATCCTTACCAGGCTTTTAAAGATGAGGAAAAAACCAAAGCTGTATTGGGCTTGCATGAAGGAACCGAAGAGCAGTGGAAGGCCGATTATCAATTTGAGATAGAAAAGGTAGTCCGTTCAATAGAAGCTGAAATGGGCGAAGAATTGTATAAAAAAGTATTCCCAAATGACGAGTTGAAAACAGAAGAAGAATTCAGGGAGAAGGTTTCGGCTGATATGTCAAAGCATTACAGTAAAGATGCAGATCGTCAGTTTTTGGCTGATACAATCAATCAATTGATTGAAACTGCCAATATTACCCTGCCCGATGAATTTATGAAAAGGTGGTTGTTGGAAAGCAACCAGGGCAAGATAAGCACAGAGCAATTAGACTTGCAATACGACAGCTATGCAAAAACATTCAGGTGGCAGCTTATCGAAGGTAAATTACAAAAGGAATATGGTGATGCCGCCACAGTTACCGAAGAAGAAATACGTGACAAGGTAAGGGCTTATTTCACTGCAATGGGTGGTGACGCAAACATGGGTTCACAAATTGATGGAATTATTGATTCAGTACTGCAAAATCAGGAGGAAAAACAAAAAATCCAGAACGACCTGCTTGACGAAAAATTCACTGCTCTGTTTAAAGAACATGTGAAAATGACAAAAAAGAAAACAACAACTGAGAAATTCTTTGAAATTGCATCTAACACAAAATAATAGATAGTATGAACCACAACGAATTCGCAAAATATGCTGTAAAGCATCACGGTATTAGTAGTACAACTCTTGATAAATACACTTCGGTTTACGGCAATTACATTTCCCCAACCATTATTGAAGAGCGGAAAATGAATGTCGCACAGATGGATGTTTTTTCCCGCTTGATGATGGACAGGATCATCTTTTTAGGCGTGCCAATTGATGACTATGTGGCCAATATTATCCAGGCGCAGCTGTTGTTTCTCGAATCAAATGATCCCAGCAGAGACATTCAGATTTATCTGAATACACCCGGTGGTTCGGTTTATGCCGGCCTTGGTATTTATGATACCATGCAATATATTAATCCTGATGTAGCAACAATTTGTACCGGAATGGCAGCATCAATGGGTGCAGTTTTACTATGCGCCGGTGCTGAAGGAAAGCGGACAGCACTTAAGCATGCACGTGTGCTAATCCACCAACCGATGGGCGGTGCGCAAGGCCAGGCCTCCGATATCGAAATTACTGCCAGGGAAATTCAGAAGTTGAAGAAAGAGCTTTACGAAATATTAGCTGACCATTCTTCACAGACCTACAAGAAAATCTGGAAGGACGCTGACCGTGATTATTGGATGACTGCACAGGAAGCCAAAGATTATGGAATGATTGATGAGGTATTGATAAAGAATAAGAAATAGCTTTTGTTAATTATTATAAGCATATGTGTTATTGGTTAAGTGTTATAAGTTATTATTAGATATTTCAAACTCTTTTCATATAACCAACCAGCAACCAGCAACTAATAACCAAAACCACATTTCCTCGTAAAACTATATTATGGCAAAGAAAAAAGATGAGCATTGCGCTTTTTGTGGCCGGCCCAAATCGGAAACAACACTATTGGTTTCTGGTATGGAAGGCCAAATTTGCAACTTTTGTATTGAGCAGTCAAAGCTCATTCTCGAAGAAGAAACTGCAGGCCAATTTGAAGCACCGGATATTAAGAAGTCTGTACTGAAACCCAAGGAAATTAAGGCGTTTTTGGATCAGTATGTAATTGATCAGGATGAGGCGAAAAAAGTATTGGCTGTTGCTGTTTACAATCATTACAAACGTATTGCGCAAAAAGATGATGAAAATGAGGTCGAGATTGAAAAATCGAATATCGTCCTGGTTGGTGAAACAGGAACAGGAAAAACTTTACTGGCACGAAGTATTGCCCGCATGCTTCATGTTCCCTTTGCCATTGCTGATGCTACGGTTTTAACCGAAGCCGGATATGTTGGCGAAGATGTGGAAAGTATTTTGACACGCCTTTTGCAATCTGCCGATTACAATGTGGCTGCTGCCGAAAAGGGTATAATTTTTATTGACGAAATTGATAAAATTGCACGTAAAAGCGACAATCCTTCAATTACAAGGGATGTTTCAGGTGAAGGTGTTCAGCAAGCTTTATTAAAACTGCTGGAAGGAACCAATGTAAATGTTCCGCCACAGGGTGGACGCAAGCATCCTGAACAAAAACTCATCACAGTAAATACAAAAAATATCTTATTTATTGCCGGTGGCGCTTTTCAGGGTATCAATCGCATCATCGCACAGCGTTTGCGAACAAATGTTGTTGGTTACTCATTTGCGGGTCATAAGGAAGACAGTGTTGATAAAGATCATTTGCTTCAATATGTTGCCCCCGGTGATTTAAAAAAATACGGACTGATACCGGAAATTGTTGGCCGTTTGCCCGTGCTCAGTTATCTCAATCCTTTGAGTAAAAATGCGTTGAAGCGGATATTGGTTGAACCTAAAAATGCAATTACAAAGCAGTTTGTTAAATTGTTCGATATGGATGGCGTAGATTTGTCCTTTGATGATGCGGTACTTAAATACATTGTTGAGAAATCCATCGAATTTAAATTGGGGGCAAGGGGATTACGTTCAATTATGGAGGCTATTTTAATTGATGCCATGTTTGAGTTTCCTTCTCAAAAGAATGCCAAAAAACTTCGTGTTACCTTGGATTATGCAGAAGGAAAATTTGGAAATGCCAGCCTTGCCAAATTGAAAGCAGCGATCTGACAGTTTGTAGATAACGATATCTAAGAAAACGACAAATACCATTACAAATAATATTTTAAAAGCAAGATTACACATTCAAAAAAAATGATTGAATATTTGGTCATTTTTTCTTGTGATTTACCTGCCCGTCCGGCAGGCGGGTTTGTGGTTTGTTTTTTGAGATTTGAAGTTTAGAAAAAAAAGGTATGATCTTTGAGAAATGCCTGTTGGATGAAATTAGCAACACTCATATTTTTTCTATTTACTGGCATTGCTTTATCTGTAAATGCCCAGGAAAGCAAAATTATTCTTTTGCCATCGAAAATTATTGATGGGGACACCATTCCTTTTATATACTTGCGCGAAATCGAAGTATATTCGCTAAAGGTCCCCAGGTCAACGAAGGGTAAAAAAAAGCTCAGCAAACTGGTTAAGAATATAAAGCGTGTTTATCCTTATGCAAAAATGGCTTCGATACAATTGAAGCGATACGATAAAGAATTAACCGAGGCAGCTAATGAACGTGAGCGCAGAAAGATTATGAGAAAAGCTGAAAAAGAGATTAATGAGCGCTATGGTGGAGAATTAAAAAAGATGAATTTTTCGCAGGGAAAAATATTGATTAAGCTCATTGATCGCGAAACCGGTGAAACTTCATATAATTTAGTGCAGGAATTACGCGGCAACTTCACGGCTTTTTTTTACCAGGCATTCGCCCGCTTGTGGGGATATAATTTAAAAGTAAGGTACGACCCGGAAGGTGAAGACAAGCAAATTGAAACAATTGTCAGGATGATTGAGCGGGGACAGATTTAGCGGCAAGAATACCTTAGACCTGAGACAATGATACATAGGATGCTTGGTTGATTACCAACTGAATACTGCCAACTGAATACTGCCAACTACTATTTCCCTCTACCCTGAATAACAATGAGTACTGTATAAATCAGGATTTTGAAATCCATTGCTAACGACATATTTTCGATATAAAGAATATCGTACCTCAAACGTTCAATCATTTCGGTAACATCAGAGGCGTAACCGTATTTTACTTGTCCCCAGGAAGTTATTCCCGGTTTTATTTTAAAAAGTAATCGGTAATGTGGAGCACGTTTCACAATCTGGTCAATGTAAAATTGCCGTTCGGGTCGAGGCCCAACCAGCGACATATGTCCGAATAAAACAGTAAAAAACTGTGGGACTTCATCCAGGCGAACTTTTCTGATAAACAGGCCGAATGGTGTGATTCTAGGATCATGATCAGAAGAAAGTTGGGGGCCATTTTTTTCTGCATCTAAATACATCGATCTGAACTTGTGCATCTTGAATGCTTTTCCCTTGTGCCCTACACGCTGCTGTGAAAATAAAATGGGACCAGGTGATGACATTTTAACGCCAATTGCTGTAATGATGTAGAAGGGCAATAATAGTATAATTGCAATAAAAGAAGCGACGACATCAATAAGACGTTTTAGTGATTGTTGCCAGCCAGGCATCAGGTCTGGAGAAATCTCAATGAGCGGTGTGTGAAAAATACCTGTAACTTTTACAGATCCAAAAAGAATATCCTGCATCAATGGGATAACTTTTATGATAACATTGGTTGTCTCAAGTTCTGTAATTATCCGGTCGATGGTATCAATTTCTGAGCGCTCAATAGCAATGATTACTTCTTCAACTTTATAGTCAATAATTACCTTGTTAATATTTTTATAAGCACCCAAATGAGTTAAGTACTTCCCAATCTTAAAATGGTCGCGATCGCGGATGTTGACAAAACCAACAAATCTATTTCCGGATGAAATCTCCTCGTTGATAATGTCGTTATATACTTTAAGTGCATTTCCATTACTCCCAATTATTAAGGTGTTGAACCCGATTTTCCCACTGTGGATTTTCCGAACAGTAATTGTTGTCAATGAAAGCCTGAAAGTGTAAGTGAAAAAGAAATGCAAAATAAAAAGGGCAAGAAATGATTGATAATATGATGTATAAGTCAGTATGAAGTCGTCCAGAATAAGAACAAAAAAGATTATTGTAACGCCGATTAATGTTGCAGTAAGCGTTTGTCCAAGTTCTTTAAGTCGCGCTTTTCTGTAAATCCGCCTATACGATCCCATCATCAGGTACATAATGAGCCAAAAGACAGGGACAAAAACTATCCCCTGCCAAAAATTTCTATCCTCGGTAATTTGCTTAATGTGATGTAAAATTTCGGGATCTTCAGTAAATTTTCGGAAAAAATAAAACAGGCTCCAGGCAATGAGTGCCGACAACCAATCGAGAAATACGTATTTTATTACCTGACGTTTTCTGTTCATTTTTGAAGTGGCCTATGGATTAATTTAATATTATCGAGGTAAATTTTGGCTAATTCATTTTCGTATTCCAAACCAGATTCAAAATATACTTTGTAATTAGTAGCACCGCTGTTCAATGCAATATTCGGGCCAAGATTAATATAGATTTTATTCCATTCTTCTGAGTGATTCATAATCAATAAGGGTACTTTTTTTAGACCACCGGGCAAGTTCATCAAAAGACCTACATAAAATAAGTTATTTGATTTAAAGTTAAGTTCAAGTAATACCGGGTCGCTTTGTATTTTGGGAAGTAGAAAGCTGTTCATCGAAACAGCACTGTAAATTGGTTTTTCGTCGGTTAACGAAATGATTCCAGAATACTTTGAGTTTGGGGAAATAAATGCGTCTGGGTTATTGGCCGGAAAAGTATGTTTAATAACTGTGTCACTGGCACTTGTTTCAATAAGTGTTATGCCTGGTTGCTCAAAATCTTCTTTCCAGGCAAAAATAAGATCATTGTAATATGTCGTTTTAATATTGCCTAAATCCTGAACACTGTCAGGGTAAAACTTAAACTCGCTAAAAACAATCGGTTTATAAAAAGGGTAGGGGACTCTCGTGCTTTGAATACCATTCAGCCAAATCCCCGGCCTGATTTCCAAATCGTTTACCCCTTCTGCAAGAACAGGAAAAAGTGCTGGTAATTCAAAAACACCAATAAGGTTTTTATTAAGATAAACCCAGACGTCTGTAATTTTTTGTGAATCAGATCCTTGAGACGCATAGTTGGTTTCAAGGTATAAAGAATCAATTTTTATATAGGCAGGGATAGTTTGTGTACCCGAAAGCTTATAGCAGCTATTAAGGATAAATGTGCTTAAAATAAATAGCGTAAGAAAGGAGAAATAAAGAAAAGGCTTAAATCTGTACAATCTGGTTTGGCTTTAAAATTTAAACGAATCTTTTTAAATGATATTGCTGTAAAAGATAAATTTGTTACAGATTACTGGAAGCAGCATTGATTTTGTCAAGAATCATCTGTGCTAATCTTAAAGCCTGAAACCCATCATCAATGGTAACACGGGGTGTCGTATTGTTTTCAATGGAAGTAGCGAAGCTTTTTAGCTCCTCTTCGATGGCGTTTACGGGTTTGATTTCAGGCTTGTCGAAAAAGATGCGTTTTTTTGCTTTGCCGGGCCCTAAATCCAGAATCAATGCGAAGGGGTCTTTCGGATCTTTTTTTATTTCATCCATTTTTACCACTTCCGAAACCTTGTCCAGAAAATCAACTGTGATGTAGGCATCTTTCTGGAAGAAGCGGGTCTTTCGCATATTCTTCAACGAAATGCGGCTGGCGGTTAAATTGGCCACTGCCCCATTGTCAAATTCCAGTCGGGCATTGGCGATATCAGGGGTGTCGCTTACTACATTAACCCCGCTGGCATGCACCTTTTTAATGTTAGATTTAACCACACTAAGAATAATGTCAATGTCATGAATCATCAGGTCAAGTACAACCGGAACATCGGTGCCACGCGGATTGAATTGTGCCAAACGGTGACATTCAATAAACATCGGTTTGTCGATGGAATCAACAGCAGCAGTAAATGCAGGGTTGAAACGTTCAACATGGCCAACCTGAACTTTTACATTGGCTTCAGATGCCAGTTCGATGAGTTTTTCAGCTTCTTGCGGAGTGGCTGCTATTGGCTTCTCAATAAAAACATGTTTCGATTTTCTGATCGCTTCAACAGCACACGTAAAGTGCGAAACGGTAGGTGTAACAATATCCACAACATCCACTGCATCAATCAAGGTTTCGATACTGTCGAATGACTTCAGTTTGTATTCTTCTTCCGCTGCTGCTGCTATTTCTCTATCTGGGTCGTAAAAACCAACAAGTTCATAATTATCAATCATTTTGATACAATTCAAATGTATCTTTCCAAGATGGCCAACACCAAGAACTCCTATTTTAAGCATAGCGAAAAAATTTCGGCAAAGGTAGTTTTTTTAAAGCTGTGATTACCGCTGATTAGTATGATTTTTACCTTTATTTTGTCGCCTGAAAGGATGAAGATTTTTTAATCTTTTTTTATTGTTACTTTCGCACAGAATTTTTGGAAATCTTCAAATTTCCGCTGTTTTTTCTGGATAATAATTGTTTGCAATATGCTCGATTCGTACCGCCACAAAGGAATGCGTAAAAAACTGGTCGACAGTATCCGGAGAAAAGGGATACAGGATGCCGGGGTCTTAAAGGCACTGGATACAATTCCGAGACACCTTTTTCTTGATTCTTCATTTCTTGAATTTGCCTATGACGATAAACCTTTTCCTATTGGATCGGGACAGACAATTTCACAACCCTATACGGTGGCTTTTCAAAGTGAATTATTACAAGTAAAGCAAGGGCAGAAGGTATTGGAAATCGGAACAGGTTCAGGCTACCAGGCTTGCGTTCTTGCCGAAATGGGGGCCAAAGTGTATTCTGTCGAGCGGCAAAAAAAGCTGTATCTGAAAACCAAAGAATTCTTAAAAAAACTGCCTTACAATGTTAAGTTGTTTTATGGTGATGGAGGAAAAGGCGTTCCTTCGTTCGCCCCTTACGACAGGATTTTAATTACTGCGGCAGCCCCTGATATTCCTAAAGCTTTGTTAGATCAATTGAGAACAGGTGGATTTCTGGTTGTGCCTGTTGGTGGTGGTGATGTTCAAACAATGCTTCGTATAAAAAAGTTGGGAAACGACGAATTTGAAACCGAAGAGTTTGGTGCTTTTCGCTTTGTACCTATGTTGCAGAACAAAGCCAATGATTGATATTTTTAAAAATCAAAATACAAAATCCAAATCATAAAAAAATCAGCGTTATCTGCGTCAAAACCCAAATCACAAATCATAAATAAAATTCAAATCACAAATCATAAAAAAATCAGCGTTATCTGCGTCAAAATTCAAACTACAAATCATAAAAAATCAGCGTTATCTGCGTCAAAATTCAAACTACAAAACTCAAATAAAACCCAAAACCCAAATCTAAAAAAATCAGCGTTATCTGCGTCAAAACCCAAATCACAAATCATAAATAAAATTCAAATCACAAATCATAAAAAATCAGCGTTATCTGCGTCAAAATTCAAACTACAAATCAT
>Ga0164318_10002264_pt1 | contig 17789 bp, 12 predicted proteins | sample GuaBasSedimGuay9_FD_113734 | JGI IMG/M metagenome (GOLD analysis project Ga0164318, IMG submission 113734) | Subseafloor sediment microbial communities from Guaymas Basin, Gulf of California, Mexico - Guay9, Core 4571-4, 0-3 cm | ecosystem: Environmental > Aquatic > Marine > Hydrothermal vents... | reverse complement strand
TTGAGATCGCAAAATGCTCATAATGCCCGGCAGCTTAAATAGTTACATTAAACAGCGGTTGTACTAAAGAGTACACAGCATTTCCCCCCTAGGTAACCCCGACCTTTCCATATTTTCCAGTGGAAAATATGGGGTCGGCCCTACGGGCAAATAATGCTAACCGCATTATTTGGGTTAAATGTATCGAAAAGGCAAATCCTTGAGAAATCGGGAGGCGCAAAGCTCAAAGAGCCTAAAGCCTTAAAAGGGTTATGGCAGTCAGCTGCCGAAAACGGGGAGAGAGAAAGACCATAGCTTAAATAAAGGCTATGATATTTTTTTATCCGTCTTTACAGAAAATCACGGGTTTGGTTGGTTTCCATATTTAATCACGGTAGAATGCCGTAATAGGTTTAAAGAGAGGAGAGAGTGTTGCATTTACGTAATGGGAAAGGAGTAAATAATGTAATAGGGTTAGTGATTATTCTTTGTTTTCTTATCTCTAATCCTGCCTACCCCTTACCTCAGGTAGAAAGGGTAGTAAACGGTGATGTGCGTATAAGCCATCCGGATGATAACACCTTAAAGATAGATGCCGGCGACAAAAGCATCATTACCTACCGCACATTTAATATTGGTGAAGGTGAGCGGGTGATATTTAATTTACCCGGGGCAGGTAGCAGTATTCTCAACCGGGTAACAGGAGGAATCGGCAGCCAGCTTTTAGGGAGTCTGGTGAGTAACGGCCTTGTAGTTATCATAAATACCTCGGGGGTACATATTGGCAGGTTGGCCAGTATAGACGCCCAGAGTCTAATACTTTCCACAAGGGATATAACCAACACCGACTTCTTAAACAGCAATTACCTTTTCAAAGACACAACTTCTCAGGACGCCCCTTTATTAAACGAAGGAGAAATAAGCATAAGAGAAGGAGGGTTTGGAGTATTAATAGGGGGAGCAATAGAGAATAGAGGGATAATAGCTGCCCCCCTAGGCAGGGTAGCCTTAGCAGGGGCAGATGCGGTTAAACTGGACATATCAGGAGATGGCCTTATATCAATTGTAATAGATGAGAAAGCAGCAGAGAAAGTCTATGATGCAGATGGCAACCCTATAACCAGCCAGATAAAGAATACGGGCACAGTAGAAGCGGAAGGGGGAGTAGTAATCTTAAAAGCAGAGAGTTTACCCGGCATCTTTGAGAAAACAATTAACTTAGAAGGGGTGGTAAGAGCAGACAGGGTAGAAGATAAAGGAGGGATAATCACAATAGCAGCCTCAGGGGATATAACTTCTAAAGGGGATATAGAGGCTGAGGGCGGCAGTATACATTTAGAGGGAGAGGATATTGTAAGTGAGGGAAGCTTAGTTGCCGACAGTTTTTATGAAAGAGGGAAGTCTTTCCGTATTGGCGGTAGTTACAATATAAAGCAGGCAGATATTGAGAACGAAGATGGAGCAGTGAACCTGGGGACAGGTAATTACAGTGGAGAGATCTCAGATACAGGGGATGTTATTGTTGATCCTTCTGCGGTGATAACCTTAACCGGCGATACAACTTTTAGGGCGGATTCAGATACCGACGGTGCAGGTGCGTTTACTATGGGAGCAGGCTCATCGGTGGTGGGAAACAGTTACAATTTAACTCTTTATTCCTCCGGAAATTCTGATTTGCGTTCTATCCAGACAGGGGGGCTGGAGATTAACGAATCAAAGGCTGGCTCAAATCCTATTTATACCGCTAATAACGATATTGATGTTGGGAATTTTATTTTAAATAGCGGCACACTCACCGCCCCCTCAGGTATACTGGGGGTGAGTAATAATTTTACTGTCAACTCCGCTGCTACTTTTACTCATAACAATGGGACTGTCAGGTTTTTTGTTGATGATAATGATTACACTATTGACGCTCAGGGAGTACATTTCTTTAATGTTGAGTTTAACAAATCTACGGGGACAACTCATACGGCGACGATAAATAATGATTTTACTGTAGAAGGAGACCTTACTCTGACTAAAAGTGTAGGGACCGGTTATTATGTGAAAACGCCGTCTTCAACCAATGTAACCCTTACAGTTGAAGGTGACCTTCTTATTCCTGACGATGGATTTGGCGGCGGTGTAAGTTTCGGGACAAATGACCCTTCAGGAAATATTATTATTGATCTGGCCGGCCCGGCCAGTTCTTTTGAGATGCACGATTCAGGAATTCATCTTTATTCCAATGTGAAATTCAGCGGTACCGGAACACAAACCATAAATAAGACTACGGGTTATGTAAAATATAATATTGCTTGGACAATAGATAAACCTTCCGGTGAAGTAAAACTGCTACACGATTTTTCAATGTATAACAGTGACAATTATTTTTACTTAAATAATGGGACGTTTAATCTTAATGGGTACGACTTAACCTCTATAAACCATTTTATCCAGAATGGCGGAACATTTAATGCCGCAACAGGCAGTTCTCGTATAAGTGTAAGGTCTTTTGCTCTTAACGGAGGGACATTTAACGCCCCTCTATATATGGATATTTCTGACGGGATGAGTGTAACTGGCGGGACGTTTAATCATAACAACGGGTATATAACTTTCTATGCCAATGATTACGATTACACAATTGATACTCCTTACGACCTGCATTTCTACAATGTGAAGTTTCATAAAAGTTCGGGTTCTTCCGGGGACCATACCATACACCTTTCCGAAGGGTTTATTGTCGATAATGACCTCACGGTGCGTAACTTAAGTACATCGGGGGGGTCTTATACGGTTGACGGCGCGCTACCTACGATTGTGGTTTACGGCGATGTTAATTTTCCTGATGTTGGAACAGGACAGTTATATTTCGGTTCAAGCACAACCCATTATCCGGTATTAAAACTGGCAGGAACAAATAGTTCCCTTACCATTTCCGACCCTGATGTCCATCTTTTTTCTGATGTGGAGTTTTCAGGTTCAAGTACGTACAATGTTACTCATAATGCGGGAAGTATTGAAGGAGGAACGTGGAGTATATATAATTCTTCAGCCAAAGTTGTTCTGCAGAATGACCTTGCCGGTATGTTCGGTCTAAATTTAAGCAGCGGTGAGATAGATTTAGGGAATTACGGTGTATCGGCGAATAACTACCAACAGAGCGGGGGAGTATTTTCTGGAGCTTCGGGAGTTGCTTCTTTTAACAACTTTACTCAGAACGGCGGCACGTTCAATGCCCCTTCAGGTATTTTAAGTATCGGGGGGGATTTTAATTACACAGGGGGAAGTTTTATTCATAACAGCGGAACTATTGATTTTACTGCTGCCGATACCGGTAATACCATCACTACTTCAGGAGCAGTATTGAATAATGTAACTTTTAACGGAATAGGGGGAGAGTGGCAATTACAGGATAATCTTGATGTAGGAGGAAATCTGACCATAACGGCGGGAAGTTTAAGTTTAAATGGGAAGAATTTAAGTTTAGGAGGGAGTTTTTCCAATACAGGTATATTGAAATTAGAAGGTGCAGAAACTCTCACTGGTTTCACTAACGATACTGACAGCGGCACAGTGGAATATACCGGAGCAGGCACATATGCGCAGCTTAATGGCGGCAACCTCTACTACAACTTAGTTGTATCAGGAGGAGGTTCATATACAGCTTCTTCCGATTTAGATATAAATGGCAGTTTTACTCAAAACTCAGGCACATTCAGGGCACCTTCAGGGAATATGAATGTTGCCGGTGATTTTAGCCATACTGGAGGGACATTCATTCACAACAACGGGACAGTGGTATTAGATGGCGTAAACCAGTCTATAACCGGCTCAACCACCTTTTATAACCTTACAAAAGAAGGCAGCGGCACAATAACCTTTGAGCATGGGAGTACTCAGGCGATAGAAGGTAAACTCACCCTGCGCGGGGAAGAGCCTGGAGACCGGCTTATTTTAAAGAGCGATTTAGACGGTAATGTATGGAACATAGATGTGGAAAGTAACAGTTATGATTTAGCGTATCTGGATGTAAGGGATTCGAATAATTTAGGGGGGGTGTTTTATTCCGAACACAGTATATTTACTCATACCATAGGATGGCTGCTTCCTGTGGCCGAAGCGGAGGTTATCCAATCCACACAAAGCACTGCCGGGGCGGATGAAGCCTTAAACGCTGCTGCGGGGGAAGATTTTGAGAATAACGCTTCTTCTGATGCAGGAGAAAATATTGCTATTAAAGATAACCCTGTGAGTACGAAGAAAGAAGATAATTGCTCATATAATTTCCTTTCCTATGTGGAAGGAGAGAAAAAGTATAAAAAACACTATCTTAAGGGTGAATATCGTACAACGGTTATTGTTTTTGAAGGAAGAGTAGTCGTTGTTCCTTATGATGAAAGAGGAATAAAAATAGATAAGATAAAAACCATTAGTGCCGGCCAAAGCGTTGTTCATTCAGGAGAGGTGAAATAATGAGCGGTAAGGTTTTCTAATGGTAGGGAGTTTTGCTTTCGAAGTCAAAAGAAAAGTGGAAACGTGAATGTCCTTTTTCTGTAATTGTCTCATCAGCAACAGGAAATCCCCATGCTAATTTTAGAATAATCTGGTTAAAAAGCCTTATTCTCAACCCTAAACCTAAACCTGCTAAGCTTGCGCTTTTTCTTTCCCCGGATAATACTCCTCGTTTCCTTCCATAGCCATAGTCAAAGAATAACAGGAAAGTTGTGGCTTCTTCAATGTGTTTCTTTAAAAAAGGGAAGGATGTCTTCTCCAGAAAAAAAGAGGAAGGGATAAGAATTTCTAAGTTTGTTTGAACGGCGTTGTCCGCTAAGTAATCTCCTGCAGGATAACCCCGCACGGAACCGGCTCCTCCCAGGGAGAATTCTTCCTGAGGGCTTAATCTTGTTGAAGCAAGCTGAGCCTTGAGTTTTAAGACAGCCTCCCAGTTAAAGGGGATAGCTCTTTTATGAGTTAAAGAGAGGTTAAATTTAGAAAATGTATTTTTTGCTTTTCTTGAAGAGAATTCATTCTGCCTTTTTGCACCTAATCCGTTTATTCCTTGAGAAAACTCCGGTTGAATATAAGTAATCGATCCAAAACCCCGCATAATGAAATCTCCTCCTGCAGTAATAGTACGCAGGCGGTCATGGGTAAAAGTGCCGGTAATTAACTTTGTAGTTTTATCCTTGGATTCTATGCCTAAATAAGTTTCTCCAAGATATTTTTCTTTTTTAAAGATATCCTGATGAATGAAGAATGAACTGTTTTTTGACCGGGCGTCAATACCATAAGGCTCATATTCCTTTTTGGGAAACGACTTGCTGTAACTATAGCCGTACATGAGTGATGTTCCGGAATTGTTTATAGGGATACTATGGTAAACATAGGCCGCGCTAAAGTCATTGCCCCACATATAACCTTGTAGCAGTGAATCGTCTAAACCTAGGAAATTGTTGTGGCGTATGCCCAGAGTGTTTCTTTGTTTCCCTGTAGAGGTAATACCTTCATTGTCAAGGCTTGCAATTAAATGGACGGGAAATCTTGTTTTGACATCTAATAAAACGTCGGTAGTTTCCGGTTTTTTCCCGGCATGGAGCGCTGCTTTCACTTTCCTGTCGGGATTTTTGTTCATTATTTGCAGGCTCCGGCGTATTTTATCATAGCGCATAGTTTGGTTATTTTTTAACTGCCAGTAGTATCTTAACCTGTTTTCTTTAAAATACTTGTGTTTCTTAATTTCCAGATTTCCCATTTTTGCTTCAATAACCTGCAGGATAACTATGCCGTTTTTGATTTTCTGAGGAGGTACAAAACAAGCAGCAATTACACCTTTTCTAAGATACTCTCTCTCAATTTCTTTAGCGAGAGAATCTAATTGTTCTAAACTTCCTTCTTTATTCTCATACTTTTCTACAATAGGTTCAAAGTCCCGGGGCAAAAAGGTCTTAACTCCTTCCAATTTTATTTCTTTAACAAAGAATTTTACAGCCTTTAGTTTCTCTTTTTTCTTTTTTTTCTCCTTTTCAATCTGTGGTTTTTCTTTAGGAGCAGGCAGAAGTTTTTTCTCTGCTTCTTTGCGAAGGTCTTTGTCTACTTCTCTGGTTGCTTTTCCTATGTTTGTCTGAGGATATGATGAAACGGGTAAGATACTCTTCAGTAATATTATTACTATTGTTATTCCGATTATGTTTTTTATAATCATTTTTTTGATAGTCTACTCTAGAGGCCATTAGCTGTCAAATAAAAAAGTTGACTTCATTTCATATTTATACTATATTTAAGACAGGAGGTAGAGAAATGAGATTATTAAAATTAGTGATCATTTTTGAGATAATTGCGGGTTTAATATTTGCGGCTGCTGCTCAAGATATAAACAGGTCAGCCAGCATTGATAGCTTAAAAGGAAAAGTTCAAGTCAAGCTTATTAACGAGAAAAGCTGGAATTCTGCAAAGGTTGGTATGATTCTTCACGAGGGAGATTCGATAAGGACATCTGCGGGCAGTTGGGCTTTTTTAAATCTTGATAAAGGCAAGACTGCTACCGTAGAGGTGAAGGAGAACACCCAGCTTTTACTTTCTGAATTAAAGAAAAATGACAGTGGTGATGTTAAGGATACTCTTCTGGACCTCGCAATTGGTAAGATTTTAATTAAAGTTCAGAAACTGCGTAAAGAGAGTTCCAAATTCGAAGTAAAAACACCTACATCTATAGTAGGAGTAAGAGGTACTGTATTTGCCGTAGAAGTAGAAAATTTGAAATAGTTTGAAAGTAAAGAAGTCCTTTATCTTCAATATAGCGATAGCTATTGTTGTCGCTTCGTTAGTCGTAACTTTATCGGATAAAGGAGCATTAAAGCGTATAAAACTGGCAAGTTCTGATTTCTTTTTTCGTATACGCCCGCCTTTACGCGTTTCTCCGCATATAATTGTAATAGAAATTACTGATGATGATATCGCCAAGATTGGCCGCTGGCCATGGGAAAGGACATGGCATGCCGCTATTACGAAGGCTCTGAAGCAATTCGGAGTAAAGTATATATACTTTGATATGGTATTCTCTGAGGCTTCTTCAGAGAAAGAAGATGCTTTGTTTGGTGATGCAATGAAAGATGCAAATTGTGTATATCTTCCTTTTGCTTTTCAGCAGCATTCTATAAGCATGAAAGATGCCCTTTTTCCTATACCATCATTTTCTTCTTATATAAAAGGTACAGGTTCAATTAATATATATCCCGATATTGACGGTGTATTAAGAAGAGTGCCTTTGCTTTTTGTTGACAACGAGGGCGTAAAAATGCATATCGCTTTAAGGCTGGCGATGGATTATCTGAACATGAGCCTAAAAGGAATTGCTAATAATTGCATGATTATAGGCAATGCCAAAGATAGAATAAGGATACCACTTGTAGACGGCAATAAGATGCTTATTAACTGGCTGGGCAAGTGGGAACATACTTTCCGTCATTATTCTTTTCTGGATGTTCTTGGGGCCTATAAGGATTGCTTGGATAACAATAAGCCGTCTATTGACATAAGTTCTTTTAAAGACAGTATTTGTGTAGTTGCTGTGACTGCCATCGGACTTTATGATATAAAACCGATTCCCCTCGAGGCGCAGTATCCCGGTGTAGGTGCTACTCTTACGGTGGTTAACAATATTCTATACAGGCAGTTTATAAATATACCGCCGGGATGGTGTAACTGGATGCTTATTTATATCCTCGCTTTCCTTCCTCCTCTTTTGATTTCTGAAGAAAGGCCTCTAAGGGAAATCTTATCGGTTGTCTCTGTATTGATTGTGGCGCTTCTGGGGTATTTGCTTTTTGTAATTAATGTAGAAATAGATATTTCACTGCCTTTGCTGGCTTTGCTCGGCAGCTATATCGCCGTAGGAACCTATAATTTCACCCGTATATCAATGGAGAGAAGAAGTTTCTTTAATTTAGCGGTTACCGATGGGCTTACAGGTTTGTATAATGTGAGGTATTTTAGAATGCTTATGAAGACAGAGTGTATGATGGCAAGAGACGATTCCTCAAAGAGTTTTTGCATTTTTATGATTGACATAGACCATTTTAAGAATTTTAATGATACATACGGACATCAGGTAGGTGATTTGGTACTGAGAGAGGTATCAGAGGTTATAAAGAACTCTGTCAGAGCGTCAGATATTGCTGCCCGTTATGGGGGAGAAGAAATGATCGTAATGCTTAAGAACATTTCTCTTGATGAAGGCTTAAATGCCGCCGAGAAGATTAGGAGCAACATAGAAACACATTTGGTGAAGGATAAAGATAATGTTTGTAAGGTAACTGTAAGTATTGGGGTTTCTAGTTTTTGCTATGACGATGATGAAAATGTGCTTATAAAAAGGGCGGACGACGCTCTTTATAAGGCGAAACGCATGGGGAGAAACCGAGTGGAAACTATAGAGAATGTTGTTAAGTAATTATTGATTTGCGATATTATCTATCCTGGCGCGGCAAGATCAGATCTTCACACAGCAGATGAAAACGGCGTACGGAGTTTCTTTAGCAGTAGAAAACCAAGGTTTCCAACTCCTAAATCTTATATTTTGATATCGATATGTTAAAGAACATACTATTAGATATTGAATACGATGGTACTAACTATTTTGGATGGCAGATACAGAATATAAAAGAGAAGGCTGAGGTTGAGGATAAAAAGAAGCTTGGGGGCAGGAAGTTAAGAACAGTCCAGGAAGAAGTTGAGAAAGCAATAGAGAAACTTTTTAATAGGAAGATAAGAGTAACTTGTTCCGGAAGAACTGACAGAGGAGTTCACGCGAAAAGCCAATGTGTTAATTTCAAGGCCAATACAAGAATCCCTCTTAAGAACATAAAGGGTGCCTTAAATGCATTCCTTCCGGATGATATAAGAATTAGAAAAGTTAAGTTTGTTTCCTTAAACTTTCATGCACGCTTCAGCGCGAAGTCAAAGGTTTACCGCTACATTATTATGAACAGGAAAGAGCCTTCGGTGTTCTTAAATAGGTATGTGTGGCACTTACCGCAGAATATAGATATAGAGCGAATGAGAAAAGCTTCATCATACCTTAAAGGGAAAAAAGACTTTTCCTGTTTTGCAAAAGAGTCTTCTAAATACAAAAGCTGTGTACGTAAAATGTTAGGTATTGCTATAAAGAAAAATGGAAAGTATATATATATTGACATGGAAGCATCGGGTTTTTTAAGGAATATGGCGAGGAATATTGTTTCCTTCCTTGTTATGACAGGTATGGGCCAAATATTGCAAAAAGATATTAGAGGCATAATTAAGGGGAGAATACGCTATACAAACAATCCTGCTCCGCCAGGAGGATTATACCTTATGAAGGTAAACTATGAATAAAAAAGACGGCCAGCGTTTATACGATGTTATAAGTGTAGGTATTATTGTGTTGGTTGCTGTCTTTTCTTTTATCCGTTTTAAGTACCTGCCTCAGTTTATAGACGGCTATTATCATTTATCCTGTGCTAATGCGTTTATAGCCTCAGGCGGATGGACGGGGATAGACTGGTGGGATTTTGCTCCTTATGGAAGGCCGAATCTTTATCCCCCCTTTTACCATTTTCTGCTTTCTTTGATGGTTTCCCTCGGTATAGGGGGGCTGAATTCGTTAAGGATAGCTGAGGTATCTATTGTCCCTTTGTTTTTCTTTTGCTTATGGTATATTTTTAGAAAGAACATATCCCGTTCTTTTTCCTTTCTTTTCCTTGTTATCTTAAGCAGCTTCTTTTCGTTTTATTCTTCGGTATCAGGTAATATACCCGCATCTTTTGCCATAATCTTTGGGGTATTAAGCTGGCATTATTTGAAGAAAAAGAAAGTTATATCAAGCGCATTATTCTTGATACTTGCCTTTTATACCCATGCCGGAATTCCCTGGGTTTTTGTTGTTTCTCTTGTAATTATGGCAATATTCTATAAGGAATACAGGAGAGCCTCTTTAGGAGTTGTGTTAATAAGCATTATATCCGCTCTTCCCTTTATAATCCATGAGGCCAGATATATAAAATATGTTAACCTTACCATGTTAAGGGAAGTAAAGTTTTCTCATTACAGTATTCTTATATTGGCCGCCGGCGCAGCGGCTGTTATATACCTTATTAAAAGAAAGAGTTTTTTTACTATTTTGTTTCTTGGGTATACAGTTGGCTCCGGCATTATATTTATTAAATATCCGTATCGTTTTTTCTCTGCCCAGGGTATGCTGGGCGTATCTTTGCTTGCGGCATATTTGTTATATGAGGCACAAAAGCATATTGACAGCAATAAAGGATGGATTGTATTCTCTTCCGTTATCGCCTGTTTTTTCTTCATTCATCCAACAGTTGATCTAAATAACGGGAAATTAGAAACTCATATTCTAAATTCCACTTATTATAATATTGCTTCCGGTAAGTTTATTAAAATGCTTGAATTCAACTCTCTTTTCTACCCGCAGTATTATTTGCCGCTTGCAAAAGTAATTAGAAACAACAGTGATAAATTTGATATTATTACTTCTAATATCAAAGCCACTGCCCAGATATTTTCTGCTGTAACAGGCAGGCCCACTGCGTATTCTGTTCTTGGAGAAGTAAGAGGGTTTAAGAAAGTTCCTCGCTATAGCGCCGCTAAAATAATTGTGTGGATGCGGCCTGACTATAGGGAGCTTGCTTACTGGATAAGAAAGAGGGGCTTGGTAGAAATATATGAAAATGATATAGCACTTATATTATTAAACCCTTATTACCGTAGTAAAGCCAATCCTATTAAGGCAAAAGTTACCTTTAAGGCAGCGATTTTATGGACTGCATTTTTTCTCTTTATTTTTATTATAGACAATGCTAAAATCTTAACGAGGCTAAACGGGGTATTTAAGCCCGGATTATAAGGAGGATGGATAATGGAAGAGAGCAACAATAAAGGAAAGTCAGGTGATAGCCGTAGATATCCCCGTAAAGAGGTGGTTACCAATCTGAGCTATAGAGTTATAACCCCTCTGGGCGGCAAAGGCCTTACTCAGAATATAAGCGAGGGCGGCTTGTGTATTGTTTTCGATAAAGAGATCCCTGTAGGAACAATGCTTGAGCTTAAATTTGAGCTTCCCGGAGAGGAATCGGTTCCCATTGAGACATTTGCCAAGGTTATATGGCAAAAAGAGGTGGAAGGCCAGTTTTTTACAGGCGTAAAGTTCGGCACATGAATACACAAACTTATCATTGACAATATTAGGCCGCTTTGTTATTATTTTTTATAAAATACACAATAGAAAGAGATTTTATAAGGGTTTAGGGGTGCAAAGCGGTGTTAGCACGTACTGTTAGAATGAGGGGGACAGTTAATAAGATATTACGGAGATTAAGTAATCTATTTGGTACTTTTTCCAACGACATAGGCATTGACCTTGGGACAGCCACTACTTTAGTCTATGTCAGAGGGGAAGGTATCGTCTTATGTGAACCTTCAGTTGTTGCAATATACAAAAGTACTAAAGACGTATGGGCTGTTGGAGAGGAAGCAAAGAAAATGCTTGGCAGGACCCCGGGAAGTGTAGTGGCGATACGGCCGATGAAAGATGGAGTTATAGCCGATTTTGACATTACCGAAAGCATGCTGCGTCATTTTATAAAAAAAGTGCATCCTCGCAAAGTAATCGTCGGGCCAAGAGTAGTAATAGCTGTACCTTCGGGTATTACTGAGGTTGAAAAAAGGGCGGTAAAAGATTCTGCTATTCGTGCCGGGGCAAGAGACGTTATTCCCATAGAAGAACCTATTGCCGCGGCAATCGGAGTGGGGCTTCCCATAGCAGAACCTCAGGGTAATATGATTATCGATATCGGAGGAGGGACTACCGAGATTGCAGTAATATCCTTAGGAGGCATAGTCTATGCACGTTCTATACGTGTAGCTGGAGACGAAATGGATGAAGCGGTTATAGAGCATATGAAGAAGAACTATAATTTGATGATTGGGGAACGTACCGCAGAAGAGATAAAGATAAAAATCGGTTCTGCTTGGCCATTGGATGAAGAACTTAATATAGAGGTCCGCGGCCGGGACTTAATTACAGGTCTTCCTAAATTCATAAGGATTAATTCCGAAGAAATCAGAGAAGCTCTTCAGATGCCTTTAAAAGAGATAGTAGAAGCTGCAAAAGTTACTTTAGAACGTACTCCTCCGGAGTTGGCTGCTGATTTGATCGAAAGAGGAATAGTTCTTTGCGGAGGAGGCTCTCAGCTAAAAGGCCTTGATAAACTTATCTCAGAGGAGACAGGGCTTGCATGCTTTACTACGGATGATCCTCTTACTGCAGTGGTTCAGGGTACAGGGAAAAGTTTAGAGGACCGAAGATTATTAAACCAGATTTCTCTTGTATCTACCTTCTAAATTCATTAAACCAAAATTCATCATACCCTCATTATTCTTCATTGTCGTTATAGTATACTTTATAAGTGCGTCACTATTTAGAAATGCCTTTGTGTATTTTTACGGGAATCTTACTGTTTCAAGAGGAAGATTGTTTAAAGAGATAAATACCTTAAAAGCCAGAAACGTAAAGCTTTTATTAGAAAATAAGAAGTTTAGCAGCCTGATACAGGAAAACAGAAAATTAAGGAAACTGTTAAATTTTCAGAAACAGCATAGTATAGAAATAGTGCCTTTAAACGTAATCAGCGTGGTTCCTTCGCATTTTAGAAGGGCGATTATAGTAAGCGGCGGGAGAGATATCGGCATCAAAGAGGATGCTCCGATATTGGATGAAGATGGCTTTTTGACGGGCAGAGTGTCTAAAGTTTATTATGATTATTCAGAAATTACACTTATTAACGACCCCGATTTTTATATTACAGTAAAAATAAACGATAGTTTGGGATTGCTTAAAGGTACCCTTAGCGGGGATCTTAAGGTTTTCTATATAGATAATAAGTCGGATGTTAAGAGTAACGATAAAGTATTCGCATTGTCGTACAACACTCATTCTGATTTTATAGCAGGGGTAGTCAGAGAAGCAAAGGATTCGAAGAGTAGTTTCTTTATGAATATAACAGTTAAACCTTTTTCTAAACCGTATCCCCATAAAACAGTTTTCGCTGTTAAATGAAGAATGTACATTTAAAGGCATTTGTATATCTTTTTATTTTTCTCCTTCTCGATATGTCATTCCCTGTTGGTTTCTTATCCGGTACTGATTTTACTATGCTGGGGGTAATTTTTCTGTCAGTATACCTTGATTACAGGCTTGTTTTGCTTTATGCTTTGTTCTTTGGTATAGCCAAGGATGCTTTGAACAGCCATGCTTTACCGTTTTTTAGCGTTGATTTTGCGATTACTGTTTTCTTGGTAAAAAGTTTATTAAAATATTTCAGAGATAAACTTTTGTTTAAATTTGTTGTTGTTTTCTTAGCCGTTCTATTCAACTTCGTTTTTATAACGGCATTTTCCGGCGCCAATTTCTCGTTACGTTCTTTACTAGGTTTTGTTTTATGTTCCCTTGGCATATTATTCTTTACTAACTACTTTTTTGCGGCATGGATACAGCGATAATCAAGAAAATTACTTTCTTAGGTGTTATTGTCATTTTGGGAAGCCTGTTTTATTACCAGATAATAAGAGGTGATTACTACTTAGAAAGGTCAAAAGCAAATTATATCAGGGTTATCCCTGAGGACGCGGTAAGAGGTTCCATAATGGATACAAATAAGAGAATTATCGCGTGTGATGTGCCTGCTTTTGGCATTGCCGTTGTTCCTTATCAGATGAGAAAAGACAGGCGTGCTGTGTTTTCCAGAGTCTCTGTACTTCTTAATATTCCAGAAGAAAAAATAGAGGATAATTATAAGAAGAATATCAAGAGCCCGTTTTCTCCGGTTGAGATAGCAACGCATATTAATAAATCTGCCGCTTTACATATAAAAGATGAACTCGGAGATAAAATCATAATAAAAAGCATTCCTTACCGTTCTTACCCTTTCAGTTATGAAATGTCGCATATACTTGGTTATGTAAAAGATGCCGCAGCTTTTTATAGCGAGCTTAAAACATACGGGTATACACCTTATGAACGGGCGGGTTTCCTGGGGATAGAGCAATATTACGACAGTTATTTAAAAGGGAAAGAAGGCGGTAAGCTTATTGAGGTCGATTCAGGCGGAAGGGTGGTTGGTTTTCTTGGGGAAAGTATTCCTCAAAGAGGCAAAGACATTACTTTGACTATAGACAGCCGTATACAGGAAACAGCCTATAAGGCGCTATCAGGATACACAGGAGCAATTATATTAATGAACCCTTACAATGGGGAAATCATCGCACTGTGTTCACGGCCTTCGTATAATGTTAATAGTATCGTAAAGGGAACAGGAGTTGACAGCGCATTCTCCGATTCCAAAAAGCCCTTTATAAACAGGGCGGTTCAGGCTGCGTATCCTTTTGGTTCTGTTTTTAAGCCGATCCTTGCCGCTGCAGCGCTTCAGGAGAAAGTAATAAGCAGAGATACTACATTTAACTGTAAGGGGTATTTTATGCTTGGAAATTATAAATTTTCCTGCTGGGATGCACACGGCGTACAGAATGTTACGGAAGCAATTACTCACTCCTGTAATGTTTTCTTCTATAATGTCGGCTTAAGACTTGGTATAGAGAAGATTTCTGCCTGGGCCAGAAAGTTCGGGTTAGGGAAACGTACAGGGATTGATTTGCCTTATGAGAAGAGAGGGATTGTTCCCGATGCCGGTTGGAAGAAGAAACACACAAGAAGGCAGTGGTTTTCCGGAGATACCGTTAATACTTCTATTGGGCAGGGGTATTTAAGGGGGACGCCTATTCAGGCTGTTGTCGCAATTTCTGCTTTTGTCAACGGAGGATATATCGTAAGGCCGCATATTTTAAAAGAGATAGGCCAAAAAGAGACAGTTTTTATAAATAAGAATTACCTTAATATTTCTCCTTATAATATGAATATTGTTCGCAAAGGTTTGCGTGATGTTGTGCGCGATGCCAGCGGGACAGCGCATTTACTGGACTCGTTGGGGCTGGATATTGCGGGAAAAACCGGTACCGCCCAGAATGCGGGTTTACCTCATGGCTGGTTTGTGGGATTCTTTCCCTATGATAATCCAAAGTATAGTATATGTGTCTTTTTGGAAAACGCAGGTTCAAGCCATAAAGCTCTGGAAGTTGTTTATAAATTCTTAACACAATTGCAAAAAGAGGGCTTAATAGACAGAAGGCAATGATAAAGATAAATGATTCTAAGATATTAGTGTTGTGTTTGCTTATTCTCAATATCATAAGTTTAGCCGCTTTGTACAGCAGCCTCCATCAGGAAGGGGAGTTTATGCACCAGAATATATTCTACAGGCAGATAGTCTGGATAATAATCTTCTGGATTGCAATATATGGTTTTTCTTTCATAAATTACAGGCTCTATTTTGATTCAAGTATCGTTATATACATTATAAGCATTGTTTTGCTTATAGCAGTTAAGCTGTTCGGTAAAGAAGTCATGGGTGCTCAGAGATGGTTCTCTTTCTTCGGTCTTAATTTTCAGCCGTCTGAATTCTCTAAACTCGCTGTGGTTATGCTGTTGGCAAGAATATTTTCTGAAGAAACCACGGGCAGGGTTGTCATTAACAAAGTAGTGGTTCCTTTCTTACTTGTTGTTTTAAGCGGTTTTCTTGTTTTCCGCCAGCCCGATTTAGGCACAGCATCTATCCTTTTCCTCCTTTTTTTTATGGTGGGATTCTCTGTGAGGTCAATAAAGAAAAGATACCTTGTGGCGATAATTATAGCAGGAATTGTTCTTGCGCCTTTGGGGTGGCACAAACTCAGGGATTACCAAAAGAAAAGATTGGCTGTTTTTGTCAACCCCAACGTTGACCCTCTCGGCGCGGGATATACAATTATTCAGTCAAAGATAGCCGTAGGTTCCGGTAAGATTATAGGCAAAGGATTTCTTGCGGGTACGCAGAATCAATTTAATTTTCTTCCCGAAAGGCATACAGATTTTATTTTCACCGTTATAGCTGAAGAATTTGGTTTTCTTGGCTGTTTAGCTCTTTTGTCTATATATTGCATTATCTTGAGAATTATATATAAGAGAATAAAACAGGCCAAAGACAGCTTTGCCCAGTTATTGAGCCTTGGCATATATTCGATATTCTTTCTTCATATTTTTATCAATATCGGTATGACAATGGGTATTATTCCTGTTGTGGGGCTTCCTCTTCTTTTCTTAAGCTACGGCGGGACACACCTTATAATGACCGCTATATTCTTGGGCATATTTTTTAATATTACACGCCAATGTTAGAATGGAACAATTTCAGGAAACCGCAGCGTTATATGGGAAACGAGTGGAATGTTATAAAAAAAAGCCATGACGGCCGCGTAAGAATCTGTTTATGTTATCCTAACCTTTATGAGATAGGAATGAGCAACGTGGGTTTTAGGATAATTTATAGCTGTTTAAACAGTTTTAAAGATGTTGTATGTGAAAGGTCATTTATGCCTGATGAAGACCTTTATGTTTATCTAAGAGAATATAAAAAGAAGTTATTTTCTCTGGAGACCAAAACCGCCCTTTCTGATTTTGAAATAGTGGGGTTTAATTTTGATTACGAACTGAATTTTACAAATTTTCTGGCTATGCTTGATGCTTCGGGTATCCCATTAAAAAGTAAAGAAAGAAAAGACTTGATAGTATTAGGCGGCGGAGTTGCTAATCCTGAGAGTTTATGTGAGTTTGTTGATATCTTCTTCTTGGGAGAATTTGAAGAAAAGGCGGTTTCTTTTGTGGATATTGTCAGACGTTACAAAAATAAGGAGGCAAGACTTAAAGCCCTCTCAGAGGTAGAAGGATTTTATGTACCGTCATTTTACGATGTGTATAGAAAGGGGAGAAGGTATGTCTTTGAAAAGAAGTATAAATACGCAAAACTTCCCATTAATAAAGTTCATGTTAAAGATTTAGATAGTTCATTCTCGCCGGTTGACTGGCTTACGCCTTATACTTCCATTGCTCATGACAGGGCACAGATAGAAATAGCAAGAGGCTGCCCTAACAAATGTTTTTTCTGCCAGGCCCGTTCTGTATATTTCCCTTATAGGGAGAGAAGACCGGATAGAGTCCTTGAGCTGGCGGACAGGATATATAAGAAAAGCGGTTATGAAAATATATCCCTTTTGGCGCTTTCCGCGTCAAATTACTCAAATATTGAAGGCTTAATAAGAGATTTAGCGGATTATTGTTCAGAGAGGACTATAGGGTTGTCTTTGCCGTCGTTAAGGATAGAAGACGTAGTTGATAAGCTTCATAAATATCTTTCTCGCATAAAGAAAGTATCGGCGACGTTTGCCGTTGAGGCTGCCACTCAAAGGCTGCGCAGCGCCATAAATAAACGTATTGATACCAAGAAACTTATGGAAGCCGCAAAGATACTAAAGTCTCTCCACAGCCGTCATATAAAACTCTATTTTATGTATGGGCTTCCTTTTGAGGTTGACGAAGACATCACCGCTATTAAAGGTTTTTTGGAAGAGATTATAAGGGTTTCCCGTCTTAAAGTTAATGTAAGTGTGAATGTTTTTATCCCAAAGCCATTTTCTCATTTTGAGAATATATTGATGAATAGTAAAGAAGAATTAGAGAGGAAAAGAAGTATTATTATGACATCTCTGCCTAGAAACAGAGAGATAAAGGCTAGTGTTGCTTTGCCGTATAAAAGTATGCTTGAAGCTGTTATATCACGTGCCGGCAGAGAATTATCATCTCTTATTTATGAAGCATATATGCTTGGGGCCCGTTTCGACGCTGA
>Ga0164318_10002262_pt1 | contig 17795 bp, 16 predicted proteins | sample GuaBasSedimGuay9_FD_113734 | JGI IMG/M metagenome (GOLD analysis project Ga0164318, IMG submission 113734) | Subseafloor sediment microbial communities from Guaymas Basin, Gulf of California, Mexico - Guay9, Core 4571-4, 0-3 cm | ecosystem: Environmental > Aquatic > Marine > Hydrothermal vents... | reverse complement strand
TGCAAAAGTTAAATATCCCTTCCCTGAACCGGCATCATAAATTCTCAATTTTTTTTCGGAAGTCTTTTTAATTATCATATTTTCAATAACTTCCAGATATTTATTAATCTGTCGATATTTATCGTGCATATCTTTTTTAATCACATCTTCGGAAGTTGTAATGCCCAATTCCTTCAGCCAAATATTATTTTTCAGCTCAACTCTTTTATGTTTTTTTCGATCGTGATTAAGATTTACGACAGGTTTAAAAGTCGGCTCACTTATTTTGATTTTCGGCTTATTATTTTTTGCAGAAAAGAACAATCTAATAATTTCATTTGCCGTGAATAATTCGGCATTTAAAAAATTCTCTTTCAATTCATTGAAAATTAAACTTTGGGATTCTTCAAGTTCATAGTTCTTAGTAATATCTTGTGTCTTATAATTATACAGAAAAGAAAGGCGAAAACCTTTTTTAATTTCAACGGGTGAAATAATAATTTTATTCAACTCTGAAGTTTTATGTCTCTTATTGCTTATAATAAGTTTAATAAATTCCCCGTTTTCAACAGAAGTATCAATTTTTTCCGAAAATATGTGCTCTTGATTTGTCAACATTTAGCAAAATGAAGTTCAAATATAAAAACATCCTTAAGAATTTCGATAAAAAATATTATTTTTGTCCGTCAACTTAAAACAAAATGAAAAAATTATTAATTATGCGACACGGGAAATCCGATTGGGGATCCGGTTCGCAACGAGATTTTGACAGACCGCTGAATGAAAGAGGATTAAGAGATACCCCGCGTATTGGTAATGAGTTAAAAAACAGAGATTTAACTCCCGATTTAATTATTTCGTCTCCTGCCGAAAGAGCAAAATTAACGGCTGAAAGAGTTGCGGAATATTCGGGTTACCGAGGCAAAATTGATTGGGACGAAAGTTTTTATTTCGGATTTGTAAGAGAAATTACTCAAAAATTACGGAAAGTTGACGATAAAATTGAAAACGTGATGATTGTCGGTCACAACCCGACTTGGTCATCAATTGTTGAACAACTCAGCGGCAATTATTTTGATATGAAAACAGCCAATGTTTGCATCCTGGAATTTAACGGAAGTTGGAAAGATTTAGATGAAGGGAAATGCACATTCATAGATTCTATTTCTCCGAAAGAACTTTTAAAATTATAAATAAAAAACTCACTCTCATATTATATCTGAATTTAATAAACAAATAACTTGTAATGAATAACATAAAATATATTTTAATTCTTTTAATTTCCGTAATTTATATAAACGGATGTAAATCGGATGAAGAAACTTCCAAAAAACAAAATCAAGGTCAAACGGATAAAATTGAACATAACGAACAAAATCCCTTAACGCTAACCGTTGAAAGACCTTCAAATGAAAACTATATTTTCGGTGATAACATAAAAATAACCGGAAAAGTCAAAAACGGATTTAATCAAGATACCGTTATACTGTCAATTAACAATAAAGATGTTGCCGTTTTGACCAAAGAAAATACATCTTATACCTGGGATACAAAAACCGGACACACCGGAAAAAGCATCCTCGAAATTGAACTTAATCGGGATAATCAACGATTCAGAAAGCAACAATTTATTACTGTTTTTTCTGACAAAAAACCTGAAGAATATACGTATAAAATTAAAAATGTTTATAAACATGATGTTCAAGCATATACGCAAGGTCTTTTTTATAAAAACGGTTTTTTATATGAAGCAACCGGATTAAAAGGACAATCAACCGTAAGAAAAGTAAAACTTGAAACAGGCGAAGTATTACAAAGTTTTGCAATTCCTAAAGATGTTTTCGGCGAAGGGATTACCCTTTATAACAATAAGATAATTCAAATCAGTTGGGAATCGGGCAGAGGTTTCGTGTATGATTTTAAGACTTTCAAAGAACTTGATAAATTCAACTACGGCGGTGAAGGTTGGGGAATTTGTACTGACGATAAACATTTGTTTATGACCAACGGTTCTGCAGAAGTGAAAGTTTTAGAACCCGAAACTTATTCTGTTGTTAAAACATTTGAAGTGTATGATAATGAAGGTCCCGTAAAATATTTGAATGAATTGGAATATATTGACGGATTCATTTATGCCAATATTTATCAATATGAAAAAATTGTGAAATTTGACCCGCATACCGGAAAAGTTGCGGCTTACATTGATTTATCACACATCTTACCCATGAACGATTACAAACCGGATACCGATGTTCTTAACGGTATTGCTTATGATAAAGACAACAAGCGTCTTTTTGTTACCGGTAAATTATGGCCTAAACTATTTGAAATTGAATTGGTTAAAAAATAATTTACTTCTTTATCGCCTCATTATAGCATTTTCTGCAAAGCGGTTCATAAACATCTTTTTCCCCGAGAAGAAATTGTTTGTCGCTATCGGATAAACGATGAGAATACTGGGCTAAGTTCCCGCATCGCATACAAATGGCATGAACCTTTGAAACATACTCGGCAATTGCCATCAAACGCGGAATAGGTCCGAAAGGTTTTCCGGCAAAATCCATATCCAAACCGGCAACTATAACACGAATCCCTCTGTCCGCCAGCCGATTACAAACCTCAACCAAAATATCGCTGAAAAATTGTGCTTCGTCAATTCCGATAACTTCGTAACCGTTTGCCAAATCCAAAATATCTTCTGCTTTCTTGACAGGAATAGATTTTATGGATTTAGCATCGTGCGAAACAACCATTTCTTCCGAATAACGCGTATCCACTTTCGGTTTAAAAATTATGATTTTCTGTTTCGCAATTTCGGCCCGCTTCATTCGTCTGATTAACTCCTCTGTTTTCCCTGAAAACATTGAGCCTGAAACGACTTCAATCCAACCTGCCGTACGCACTTTTTCTTCTAAAAACATAAAAATATACTTTTATATAAATGCATTTTTATAACTTTGACAAAAATATAAAAACAATGAAGTCAGCTTTCATAATCCTGACAATATTTTTATTAAGTTTTCAACAAAGCATCTCTCAAACTAAAGAAGAAGCCCGTGAAATACTTAATACAATATGTTCCGAAGCATTTCACGGAAGAGGATATGCTATGGGAGGCGCTCAAAAAACAGCTCAATTTATTGAGAATCGCTTAAAGAAATTGGGTTTAAAAAAATTCGATAAATCATATTTTCAAAAATTCAAAATTCATGTAAATACGCTTTCCGGGAATAATTCGGTAAGTATCAATAATAAAAAATTAATTCCCGGTGTTGATTATTTATTTTCGGCATCATCCGATTCCTTAACCGGTACATTCGATTTAGCAATAATCGACAGCTCTCTTATCTCTCAACCGGAGAAATTTAAAAAATTTATTCATGCCGATTTTTCCGACAAGGTAATATTGATTGATACTCTCGGCTTACTCAAAAGAAATTTTCACGATGCTTATCAAATGATTACGGAAATAAATACCCTTAAAGCTAAAGCTGTTGTGGCAATTACACGAAAAAAATTAATATATTCTCCTTCTAAAATTCGAAAAGATTTTCCTCTGATAATATTAAAACAATCAAGTCTTCCTAATAAACCGAAAGAGATTCAAATTGCTGTCGACAGCAAATATTATTCGGCATTTGAAACACAAAATATCATTGCGTACATTAAAGGAAAAACTGACACAAGTATTGTGTTTTCGGCACATTACGACCATCTCGGGACAATGGGACGAGACGTATTTTTTCCCGGAGCCAACGATAACGGAAGCGGAGTAGCATCTCTGCTGACTTTAGCAAAATATTTCTCAAAACAGAAAAAACCGAAATATAATATTGTTTTTATGTTTTTCAGCGGAGAAGAACTCGGATTACAAGGTTCATATTATTATTCAGAACATCCTGTTTTTCCGTTAAAAAAGATTAAATTTTTTATAAATCTTGATATGGTAGGCAGCGGTGATAACGGCATTAAGATTGTAAACGGAACTGTTTTCAAAACTGAATTTGATAAGCTTGTTACCATAAATAACCGAAATAATTATTTACCGTCAATAAAAATAAGAGGCAAAGCCGCCAACAGTGATCACTATTTCTTTTTTGAAAAAGGAGTCCCGACAATTTTTATATATACACTCGGGAAATACAAAGAATATCACAATATTTTTGACACACCCGAACGTTTGCCTTTAAGTAAATTTGAAGGATTAATGCACCTTTTAATTGATTTTATTAACGACTTGTAAAATGATAAAAAACCTGATACTGAAAAATCGGACCTATCGTCGTTTCAAAAATAATGTTTCAATTTCGGAAGAAGAATTAAGAAGCTTGGTTGAATTAGCACGTTTATCACCTTCTCCTCGAAATCGTCAATCGTTGAAATTTTTTATTTCAAATTCGGAAGAATCAAATAACAAAATTTTTCCGACATTAAGTTGGGCCGGTGCATTAACCGATTGGAAAGGACCTTCAGAAAATGAAAAACCTTCGGCATACATTATCATTCTCGGTGATCATACAATTCTTCCGAAGGTTGAGAAATCCTATCATGAAGTTGCAAGCGGTATTGTGACACAATCAATTTTGCTTGGTTCCGTTGAAAAAGGATATGGCGGATGCACGATAGCTGCAATTCAACGAACGGTCTTAAGAAAAAATCTGAATATTCCCGAACACCTTGAAATACTTTTAGTTTTAGCACTCGGTGTACCGAATGAAACTGTTGTTATTGAAGATATGCCGGATACCGAAAATTATAATTATTGGCGAGACAAAAATCTAATTCATCATGTTCCGAAAAGAAGTTTGGATGAAATTGTAATAAATAAATTTTGAAAATGATTGTATAATTCGCAAATTTGGAGAATATCGTTTCTTTATTTTTAAAGTTTTTATAAATCGAAAGATCTCCGAAACACAGAAAATGACAAACAAAAAAAATATAGCTGTTCTTGCCGGAGGAAATTCTTCCGAATTTTTTATTTCTTTAAAATCAGCAGAAAACGTTGCAAATGAAATTGATAAAGAAAGATACAATGTGTATGTCGTTCAAATTAAAGATAAAGAATGGACACTGATTAACGATTTAAATTGCGGATTAATAATACATAAAAACGATTTCAGTTTTAACGACAAAGGGCAAAAGGAAACTTTCGATCTTGTGGTTTCTGCTATTCACGGGACACCCGGAGAAGACGGATTGTTACAGGCATATTTTGATATGATAAAAATTCCGTACATTGGAAGCAGTGTACTGGCTTCTTCCTTAACTTTCAATAAATATTATTGCAACACGTTTTTACGTAACTTTAATATTGTAAACATTGCAAAATCTGTTTTATTAAAATCGGAGAAAAAATATGATGCCGAAAGTGTTATTAAAAAGTTGGGTTTACCCTGTTTTGTTAAACCGAATGCAGGCGGTTCAAGTTTTGGTGTGAGCAAGGTTGAGCGAATGGAAGATTTTGACAAAGCTGTTCAAACTGCCTTTAATGAAAGTTGTGAAGTAATTGTTGAAGAATTTATTAAAGGTGACGAAATAGGATGCGGTATTTTTAAAACGAAAGACAGAGAATACAAACTTCCGCTTGTGGAGATTATTCCGCAAACAGGTTTCTTTGATTATCAAGCGAAATATGAAAATCTTTCGGAAGAAATTATTCCGGCCGGAATATCGGAAGAACTTACCGAAAAATGTCAAAATATCACTTCCGAACTTTATGATGTTTTAAATTGTAAAGGCATTGTAAGAATGGATTTTATTTTAAAAGACGGCGACTATTGGTTTCTCGAAGCTAATACCATTCCCGGAATGACTGATGAAAGTCTTATCCCTCAAATGATTCGAAAAGCCGGCATGACCGTAAAAGAGGTTATGACTTTATTAATTGAGGACAGATTAAATAATTCTCAGTAAAAATCTACTATTCAACCGGATATTTAAAAAAAGAAGATTTTGTATTATTCAATTAAAATATTGAAACAGATTTTCAGAAAATCGTAACAATACAATCCTTTCCTGAAGTTTGCTTTGTCACCGGCTTTTTATAGTTTCAACATTTCTCAAACCAAATACACCGCAAAATCTTTGCTTATATTCCGTAAATATTATCTTTGCATTTTACAAATACATAAAAGATGAACTTAAATACATTATATAAAAAAGCACTAAACCTTGATTTTCTGACAGTTGATGAAGGTCTGTATCTGTACGAAAATGCGCCGACTTCCGATTTGATTTTTATCGGAAATGAAATTCGTAAAAGAAACCAAACTGAAGAAAACAGAAATAAAGTCGGATGGATTATTGACAGAAACGTAAACATCACAAACGTTTGTATCGCACAATGTGAATTTTGCAATTTTTATCGAAAACCCGGAGCTCCCGATACTTATATAACAACTCTTGAAGAATACGACGAAAAAATAAAAGTCCTGAAAGAACTCGGCGGCAATCAGTTACTTATGCAAGGCGGTTTGCATCCGAAACTCGGACTGACATGGTATAAGCAATTATTTTCAGACCTTAAAAAGATGCACCCCGACATTAAACTTCATGCTCTGGGACCAGCCGAAATTCATCATATTGCACGTATTTCAAAAACAACATACAGAGATGTACTTATTCAATTGACGGAAGCAGGATTGGACAGTTTGCCGGGTGCCGGTGCCGAAATTTTGGTTGACCGAGTTCGAAAAACAGTTTCAAGAGGAAAATGCACCGCACAGCAATGGTTGGATGTTATGCGTGAAGCACACAAACTCAATATTGTTACATCGGCAACAATGATGTTCGGGCATATTGAAACACATCGCGAACGTATCGAACATTTTGTTAGATTGAGAGAAGTACAAGCCGAAAAGCCGGAAAACTCGGAAGGTTTTACAACATTTATTCCTTGGCCTTTTCAAGATGAAGGCACCGAACTGAATGAAAAATCAGGCATTGAAAATACGGTTACAACCGATGAATATCTTCGAACTTTTGCTCTGGCAAGAATTATGATGCCGAATATAAAAAACATGCAGGCATCATGGCTTACCATAGGTAAAACAGCCGGACAACTGACGCTTCACGGAGGGGCTAATGATTTCGGGTCCATTATGATAGAAGAAAATGTTGTTTCCGTTGCCGGTGCCGATTACAGTTTTAATGCCGAACAAATTCAAGAAGCCGTACAAGAAGCCGGATTTATCCCTGTATTAAGAAATCAAGCTTATGAATATATCGAAAATTCTGTTAACTAATATCTTCAAAATTCTTAACTTATGAGCAAACTAATTTTTAAAATGAATTATTCCGGAAAACGTTGGGCAGATTATCTTCCCGAAATTCTGGGAAAAGATATTGCTGAAAAATGCGTAACCGAATCGGAAGCAACGGCAAAAACTGACGAAGCTCGAATCATCATTTATGATTTTGACGGAAATAAAGAAACCATTAAAAAAATAAAGAAAAACGAACATACTATTTCGGCTTATATTGTCAGTAATAATAAGGTTCAAAAAGTGTTAAAATAACCATTTCTTTTTTCGTAAATGACCGATGAAAACTTAAAATATAAAATTGCTTTAGGGCAAATTCCGGGATTAGGACCCATAAATGCGAAAAATTTAATTTCTTATTGCGGAGGTATAAAAGAAGTTTTTGAAGCCGATAAACAGAAGTTATTAAAAACACCCGGTATCGGAAAAATAACGACTACAAGTATTTTACAAAATAAACATTTGTTAAAAGATGCAGAAGATGAAATAAAATTTATTACAAAAAATGGTATTAACACCCGTTTTTATTTAGATGAAGATTATCCTTTTCTGTTAAAACAATGCTCCGATGCACCTTTAATGTTTTTTGAAAAAGGGACTGTTTCATATGAAAATCGTAAAATAATAAGCATCGTAGGTACACGAAATGCCACACAAAGGGGAAAAGAAATTTGTGATCAGCTTATTAAAGAATTGGCAGATTCAAGGCATAATCCAATAATTATAAGCGGATTAGCATACGGTATAGATATTTGTGCACATAAATCTGCATTAAAATACGGATTAGATACCGTATCTGTTTTGGCACATGGTTTTGACAGAATTTATCCTGCAAAACATAAAAACATTGCTGCTGAAATAGTGAAACAAGGGGCATTGATTACCGAATTTACAAAAGGAGCAAAATTTGAACGACAAAATTTTCTGCAACGAAATCGGATTATTGCAGGACTGTCTCATGCAACAGTTGTTGTCGAATCTGCAGCAAAAGGGGGTTCATTGGTAACGGCTGATATTGCAAATTCATACAACCGAGAAGTCTTTGCCGTACCCGGAAGATTGGAAGATACATATTCCGAAGGTACAAATTGGTTAATAAAAATACATAAAGCATTTTTACTTCAATCGGCAAAAGATATTGAATATATTTTAAATTGGGAACAAAATATAAATCCGAAACAAAAAGTCTTATTTGTCGAATTATCTGAGGATGAAAGGAAAATAGCACAAATTTTGCAGAAGAACGGGAAAACGGTAATTGATAATATTTGCAAAGAATCCGGATTTAATTCGGCAAAAGCATCAACCTTATTGCTGGAAATGGAATTTAAAGATGCCTTAAGATGTTTGCCGGGAAAAGTTTATGAACTTGCCGGAAACATTCAAATTTAATGTAACATGAAACACCCGTGAGAAAAGATTTGACACATAAGGAAATGACTAATGCGTGAACATACCTTTGCAGAATAAAATAAGCCGGCATGCGGATGTTCCCTGTCTGCCGTCAGGCAGGCTATGTGACTTTTGAAATTTAAATATAGACACATGAATAATCTATCTGTAGCAATAATAACTTTTAATGAAGAAAAGAATATTGAACGATGTTTAAATTCTGTGAAAAATATTGCGGATGAAATATTAGTTGTAGATTCTTTTTCAACTGACAATACTGAAGATATTTGCAAAAAGTTCAATGTAAATTTTATTAAAAATAAGTTCTCCGGACACATCCAACAAAAAGAATTTGCGAAAAATACAGCTAAATATGATTATGTGTTATCTCTGGATGCCGATGAACTTCTTGATGAAGAATTAATTCATTCGATAAAATTAATTAAATCAAATTTAACCTTTGACGGTTATGAAATGAACCGATTAAATAATTATTGCGGAAAATGGATTAAACACGGCTCATGGTATCCGGATAAAAAAATTCGTTTAGTAAATAAACATAAAGCAAGTTGGCAAGGTAAAAACCCTCATGACAGTTTAAAACTTATAAACAGAACTTCCCCGGGGAAATTAAAAGGTAATATTCTCCACTTTTCATATAGTTCAATTGAAGAACATATTAATCAAACAAATAAATTTACAACAATATCTGCCGAAGTTTTATTTAAAGAAGAAAAAAGCATTAATTTTTTTAAAATATTTCTCAGTACTTTCGGAAGTTTTTTCAAAGGTTTTTTTCTTAAACTTGCGTTTCTTGACGGATTTTACGGTATTACAATATGCCTTATTAATACATTTGCAACTTGGTTGAAATATACGAAACTCAGGCAATTAATAAAGGATTCAAAATGATAAAAACAGTCTTAATTGATTTAGACCGCCTTAAAGATATTAATACCGGTTTAGGACAAGTTTCTTTATATTTCGGTAAAGGTTTATCTGAATTACAAGATAAAAAATTAAAATTCACCTTCTTTGTACCAAAAAAATATGTAGGATTTTTCGGGAATAATGTTGATTATGAAGTTGTTTCATTAAGAAGACGGTGGTTTCCGGCAACTTGCAAAAAATACGATTTATGGTATTCATTACATCAAGATTCGGCTTATTTTCCTGCAAGAAAGCTTTCCCCTTACATATTAACAATACATGATTTAAATTTTTTATCGGAAAAAACTCCTGAAAAAGCAAAAAAACGACTTAAAAAACTTCAAAATAAAATAAACAGAGCAACAGAGATAACCGTAATTTCTGATTTTACAAAAAATGAAGTTCAAAATAATTTAAATTTAACAGGAAAAAAAGTATCTGTTATATATAACGGCGTTGAAGTTTCCGAATATCCGAAAGCCGAAAAACCGGCTTATGCTCCCGAAGGAGATATTTTATTTTCAATAGGTGTAATTAAAGAAAAAAAAAATACAGAAGTCTTAATTCATTTTCTTGAACTTTTATCCGAAAATTTTAAATTAGTAATTGCCGGAAATAACAACTCTCCTTATGCAAAAAAAATTGCAAATCTAATTCAACAAAAATCCCTGTCAAACAGAATTGTAATGCCCGGACAAATTAGTGACGAAGATAAATATTGGTTTCTGAAAAATTGTAAAGCAGTTTTATTTCCTTCAAAATTTGAAGGCATGGGAATACCGCCTATTGAAGCAATGCGTTTCGGGAAACCGGTATTTGCATCTGCATCTTCAAGTATTCCTGAGATTTGTGAAGACAATGCCTTTTATTGGGAAAATTTTAATCCTGAAGATATGAAAAAGAGCTTTCTGAAAAATATTAATGAGTTTTATCAACAAGAATCAAAATCTGAAATATTAAAAAAATATTCAAAAAAATTCCTTTGGGAAAATAATATAAGAGAATATCTGAATTTATTTTATGAAATACTTAATATTAAGAAATAACTTCTTCCTTTTGAATTATTTCCTGTGAAAACATAAAAAACGATAAGAAAAAAGCAAAAACCGTTGCACCCATTTGAGTTTCCAAAGTATCTTCGTTAAGCATTGACAAACTTATGACGATAAAGCTAATTAAAAAAAGATAATTTTTATATTTCTTCGTCTTTATAAAGGGATAAATTAAAGCAAACAAAAACCAAATAAATCCGAATAATCCGAATGTAATAAACATTGTAACATACTGATTGTGAGATCTGAGTCGATGTTTGTCAGATAATCTTGAGTTTGATAAATTATATTGATTTTTAAACGCATCTTTTATGTCTCCGGTACCCACTCCGAACCAAAAATTTCGTTTTATAATTTCTTTCCCGTTTTTTAAAAATTCTAATCGTTGAGAAACAGATTGATTTTCAGGATTACCTCCGGATAAATAACGTTCGATTTGCCATAATAATTCATAAATTTTCGGATAAACGGAATATTTATCTGCAAAAATATAATTTGTCAAACCCTTTTCAATATTTTGAATGTCTTGTTCGGATAATTTTGATATTCCTTCTTTATCTTTTCGTAAATTCTTAGATGTCTGGTATCTGATAAGCGTAAATTTAATTTTTTGTCCTTTGTTATCCTTATCGTCATAATCAATTTGACTACGTTTATTCCATTCCGGTTTTAATTCTTTTTCGCACAAATAAATATTTACATAGTGGCCGTTTTCCGTTTGTGTACTTTTTAAATAATTTTTATATTTATTCCCCTCTTTCGAAAATTTTTCTGTCTTTTCCGGAATTAGTTTATCAGTTCTGTGAAAACGGTGAACCGAATAACTGATATAAAAAATTATTCCTAAAAACATTAACACAGAAAAGCCTGAAACCAATAATTTTAAAATTTTGTTTTTCTCTAATATTGAAAATCTGATTAAACTGAAACCAAATAAAATAAACCAAATAATCCATCCGGTAACAGAATGTAACAGCAACAGAAAATAACTCAGCCAAATAAAACTCAGAAAATAAAAAATTTTATATTTCAATTTTTCCTTTTCAGAATTAAAAATTAAATAATACAACATTGAAAATGCAGCAATATTTAAAAGCAAAGCATATCTTATATGGGAAAATTTTCCCGCTAATTTTTGAAAATCCGTAATTTCAACACCGGTTAACCCTAATAATGAAGCAATTCCGTATAATGTTTTAGCAATTAATGAAATTGTAAAAATCATTAAAATCAATTTAATTTCTTTTGCAGTCAATTTTAATGATGTCCCCAAAACAATCGGAAATAATAAAATCGGTAATTTAATTTTCAAATCTTTTCCGGCATACGGAAAATTTTGTGTATAAATCAAACCGATAATATGAAGTAAAAATATGGATGCAAAAATGAGAATTTCAGGATGTGTTTTTAATATCTGAATTTTTGACTTAAATTTCCCTTCTAAAATCCAGAAGAAAACCAACCCGATTTCCGACATGCTCAATAAAAGACGTGAATGCGGTAATACACTAACCAAAATAAGCAACATTCCGATATAAATATATCTGTAATTTAAGCAGTATATTTTAATTGCATTTTTCAGCATATTTTTTTTTAAAGGGCTAAAATAAGAAAAACTCAGCAAAATATATGCTGAGTTTCTTCTTTATTACATAATAATTTATCCTAATCTGCTGATTCTTTTTAATACTTCCATATTTTCAACAGTAATACTCCTGCCGTACAATGATATAACCTTTTCTTGCGCAAATGTTGATAAGGTTCGAATCGCATTTGATGTTGTCATATTTGATAAGCTGGCTATATCTTCGCGTGATAAGTATACTTTAATCGTTTTATTATTATCTTCAAATCCGAAGGTATTTACTAAAACAAGAAGCGATTCTGCCAATCTGCCGCGAATATGTTTTTGTGTTAAAGAAACTGTTCTTTCATTTGAAAAACCAAGTTCCTTTGCTAAAATATTAATAACTCTTAAAGCAAAATTTCCGTTCGCTTTTATTACTTTCTCTAAAATATTTTTTTCAAGATAACAAATAACGGAATCTTCAATTGCAGTAGCTGTAGCATTATAATGTTCACCCGCAAAAAGTGCCCTGAAACCGACAAAATCACCTTGCTTATCCATTCGAATAATTTGATCTCTCCCTCCTACACCTTCTTTGAACAATTTTACCTTGCCTGCACATAAACAAATCATTCCTACGGGTAAATCACCTTCTTTAAATATTATTTCACCTTTTTTATAGGACGTACACTGACGGTTTTCTTCAAAAATCTTTTTTTCTTCTTTGCTCAGAAGATTAAAAATTGAATCTTTAGATTCTGTGCAATTTTTGCAAATATCTTTATCAATCATATTTTCGGGAAATGTTTTAAAACACAAATTTAGTGTTTTTTTATTCAAATAATTTAAAATCTCAGATAAAAAAAAATAAAAAAGTAAACGCTTATGAAAAAAATGAATTTTCCGGCTTCATTTTATTTTAATTTCTGAAAAAATTAATTTGACAATATTACAAAATATTATTATGTTTGCATAATAAATTTAATCAGAAAACTTTTAGTTTCTGACTTAATTTAAATGTAAATCATTGAACTATAAAAAATAATAAGATGAAAGCACTTATTTGTATAGGACATGTTCCTGACACAACGTCGAAAATTAAATTTACCGATAATGACACAAAATTTGATACGACGGATATCAAATACATAATCGGACCCTACGAAGAATTAGCTTTAACAAGATTATTAGATATTAAAGATGCCGGTATCGAAATGCATATAACAGCTGTGAATGTCGGTACTGTTGAAACTGAACCGACAATCAGAAAAGCACTTGCAATGGGTGCCGATGATGCAGTCAGAATAAATGCAGATGCTTCGGATAATTTGTTTATTGCAAAGCAAATTGCAGAAGTTTATAAAAACGGTGATTATGATGTTATAGTAACCGGCAAAGAATCAATCGATTATAACGGCGGTCAATTGGAAGGAATGATTGCTGAATTTCTTAATTTACCGTCTGTTTCAGGGGCTTCGAAATTTGAAGTTGAAGGCGATAAAGTACATCTTGAACAAGAAATTGAAGGCGGAGATTTAAAATTAGAAGCTTCATTTCCCTTTGTTGTCAGTGCAGGAAAAGGATTTTTACCTGAATCGGAACCCAGAATTCCGAATATGAGAGGCATTATGACGGCTCGTAAAAAACCGTTACAAATCATTGAACCTATCGGACAAGATGCCGTTACCGAGATTTCTAAATTTTATTTACCGGAACCAAAACCGGCATGTAAAATGGTTGATCCTGATAATGTTGATGAATTGGTACGATTACTTCACGAAGAAGCTAAAGTAATTTAAACCGGTTTCTAAAAACTAATTTTTAAATTCTAAATTCTAAAAAAATGGCAGTATTAATATATACACAAAACTACGACGGCAAATTTAAAAAATCAACTTTTGAATTGGTTACATACGGAGCAGCAGCAGCTAAAGAGCTCGGAACTGATGTTATTGCAGTTACAACGGGAAAACTTGATGACAGCATTCTGAAAGAACTCGGAAAATACGGTGCGTCAAAAGTTATCAGCGTTACAAACAATGAATTAAACGATTTTTCGGAACAAGCTTATGCGTCTGTTATCGAGCAAGTTGCAAAAAATAACGGAGCAGATTTAATTGTTTTCGGAAATAATCCTTACGGAAGAGCTGTTGCCCCTCGTTTAGCCGTAAAACTGAATGCCGGATTAGCTGCAGGTGTTATAGCTTTACCTTCATCAACAGCACCTTTTACAATAAAGAAACGTGCTTATTCAGGAAAAGCATTTGCCGATATTGTAATTAAATCGGATGTTAAAATTGTAACATTAAATCAAAATTCCTACAAAATTGCAGAAAATCCCGTTGACATTTCAACAGAAGAATTTACGGCAGAAATTCCGACCGGTGCTTATGCCGTTAAACCGATTGAAGTTATAAAAACAGGCGGAAAGCTTTCCGTAACCGATGCCGAAATTTTAGTATCCGGCGGTCGCGGCTTGAAAGGTCCCGAAAATTGGGACATGCTTGAAGAAATGGCTGAAATTATCGGTGCCGGAACAAGTTGTTCACGTCCTGTTTCCGATCTTGACTGGAGACCTCACGAAGAACATGTCGGGCAAACAGGTAAAGTGGTTGCTCCGAACTTGTATATTGCAATCGGAATTTCCGGAGCTATACAGCATCTTGCCGGTGTAAACGGCTCAAAAGTAATGGTTGTTGTCAACACCGACCCCGATGCACCTTTCTTTGAAGCAGCTGATTACGGAATTATCGGAGATGCATTTGAAGTAGTGCCCAAATTAAACGAAGCTTTCAAAAAATTTAAAGCAGAAAATGCTTTATACGTTTCAATAATTACAAATTAATCGTGCTGTGCTTCTGTTCAGCACGATTTTTTATAATAATTTTAAAGTTAAAATTCAAAACTATAACTTATTGAGGGCATAATCGGAAAAAGACTTTGCTGATATAACTTCCAAGTTCCGGATTCATCAGATAAATAATAATAATATGGATTTTGCCTGTTATAAACATTATATATATTGACTGACCATTTCCTTATCCCATTTTTTTTATTTTTAGTAAAGAACAGACTTAAATCTAAATGATGATAACTTCTCATTCGATATGAATTTCTTTCCGACCAATTAAAAATTTCATCATTATTTGTTGAAATATATTTATTCAAAGGTAAATTGTACGGATATCCTGAACCAAAAATCCACGAAGCGGATAATGTTATATTTTTGTTTATTTTTCTGACAATAACTACACTTATGTCATGAGTTCTGTCATACTTAAAAGGATACGCATTACCATTGTTAATATTATTAAACTGTCGATTTGTTTTGGAAAATGTATATGCCAACCAACCGGTTGTTTTACCGTTTTTTTTTTGTAATAATAATTCAATACCGTATGAACGTCCTTTTCCGTTTATCTCAATTTTATTCTCCCAAGAAGTTGTTGCCGATTTAAAGTTAATACCTTCTTTATAGGCAACAAGTTTATTTAAATTTTTATAATAGCCTTCAATTGATATTTCAATATTTTTTTTAGGTAAAAATTTGAAAATACCTACAGAAAATTGTTTTGCTTTCTCGGGTTGAGCATATTTCGTTGCCGGAACCCAAATATCAGCAGGTAAACCTACCGTACTGCTTGTAAGCAAATGGATATTTTGCTGAGTCTCAGTATATGAACTCTTTAAACTTAATTTTTCGGAAAAATATAAATTCAATAAAACTCGAGGTTCTGCTGATAAAAAATGTTTATTTTCGACAAAATAATCACTCATTCTTATACCTGCGTTAATATCCGTAAAATTATTTATTGATATTTTATTTTCTAAATAAAAAGCACCTTCTGATGACTGCAATTTATTATTTCCTATAGTTGTTTCTTTAACCGTTGAATCTCCGACGGCAAAATATTCAAAAACAGCACCCGGATTAAATTTATGCTTAATCGCTTGAATTCCGAAATTTACGGAATAATTTTTAACGGGGAAATAATTAAAATCGTATTTTAAACTGAAATCGTTAATACCCGCAGAATATTGAGATATAATATTTTCTTTTGTATTTTTATCTGTATAATTAATTTCATTCAAGTATTTATATCTTGTATAGGCAATGGTTAAATTTGAGAATGTTTTTTTTGAAAAGACTTTGTTCCACCTGAAAGATGACAGAGTATTTCCCCAATTCAACAAATAATTTGCTTTTAACGGCTTATCTTTTACTTTATATTTTAAATTATCATTTCCTGTATAGACACTAAAATATATCCTGTTTTTATCGTTGATTATTAAATTATATTTTAAATTAATATCATAAAAATTATAGCCGACAGAAACATTCTTTAAAATTAATCTTGATACAGGTTGCCAAATAAATCCCCATAAAAATCCGCGTGCCGAAAACATAAAAGAACTTTTATCTTTCTTTATCGGTGTCTCATAAAAAAATTTGGACGAAAGTGTTCCTATCGAATAATTATAATGCATCTTTTTCAAATTACCGTCTTTTATTCTGACATCCAGAACAGAAGAAAGGCGACCACCGTATCGAGCGGGAAAACTTCCCTTTATTAATTTTACATCATTTATTGCATTTGAATTAAAAATTGAAACAAATCCGCCGAGATGATTAACGTAATACAAAGGGACATCATCTAATAAAATTAAATTTTGATCCGGACTTCCGCCTCTGACATATAATCCGCTGCTGCCTTCGTTTCCGGATTGAACACCGGGCATCAATTGAAATGCCTTTATTAAATCAGCTTCGGCTCCTATCAACGGTAATGTATTTATTTGTTCAGCAGAAATATTAATAACACCGAGAGTCGTATTCTTTTTTTCCTGAATGATGACTTCATCTATTTGAGTATTTTCCGATAATTGAAAATTTATTGTTGTATCTGATTTTAACTTGATTTTTTGAATTATTGGGCGATAGCCCAATTTTGAAATTTGTAAATAAACCGTATCTTGTTTTGAAAATGAAACGGCATAAAAGCCGTAACTATTTGTATTTGAATTATTTCCACTGTTTGTATCAAAAATAATTGCACCTATTATATTCTCTCCCGTGTATTTATCGATAACTTTACCGTTTATCGTATATTTTTGTGAGAAAACCGATACATAAGAAATGAAAATAAAAAAAATACAAAATAAAAATTTTGTTTGTTTCATAATTTTAAGGTATTGTATCGATATATGAAGAATAACCGGCAAAAATACCGTATCCGCCTTCAATATTTGAAAACATATTAACCGGATTTGCGGTTCCGTCCCAAATATCTCCGCTTTGATTTTCCGTATGGATAATTAATTTCTTTTTATATTTGTAATATGCTTCGCTGACAGAATTAATTACAACTATTAATTGATAATTTTTTGCCAAGTTATATTCTCCGTCATTTACAACAAGAATAGTCTGCGGAGGTAAATAATGCACTTTTAAAGTATAGGATTGTCCGTTAAATAATGTATCGGAAAAAGGATATTCGGACGGATAATAATCTGTTAATCCTTCATTTAAAAGAACTGCATCATTCCCAGTAAGATATAGCCGTCTTGTATGCCAAACAGTATCTTCGGTTTGATTATTTTCATACCCCG
>Ga0164318_10002261_pt1 | contig 17796 bp, 10 predicted proteins | sample GuaBasSedimGuay9_FD_113734 | JGI IMG/M metagenome (GOLD analysis project Ga0164318, IMG submission 113734) | Subseafloor sediment microbial communities from Guaymas Basin, Gulf of California, Mexico - Guay9, Core 4571-4, 0-3 cm | ecosystem: Environmental > Aquatic > Marine > Hydrothermal vents... | reverse complement strand
GTACTATTTCGAGCCTTTGAAAAATTTCAACCCCTTTAAAAAAACAAAAAATGTTGTATTAATACCCACCACCATCGATTACAATAACTACGGCTTCTATTTATCGTACCGTTTTAAAAACAGGGAGGCAATGTGTACCCTTACCTCGTAATTTTCACCAGGGCAAAAACCATCACAATGGCAGCCAAATACTGCACCGGCGAAAGGTAGCTACCATTGACAATATAATCGAAAAAGATGGCGGAAACAGGAAATAGCAATTCGCTGATGGTAGCCACCATAGCACGAACCCGCTTAAGTCCGTAATAATAAATAAAGATAGCTCCCGAACCTGTGCTGAGCCCAATGATGATTAAAAAGAGCCAGTTAAATTTAGTAGTCACCTCCAGCTGCCCTAACTTACCAAAAGCAACAACATACAACAGCATAAAAAAGGCAGTAAAGCCATACCGAAAAAAGGTGGCTGTAACAAAGTTGTGATTTTTAAGAATGCTTTTGGAAAACACGGTAGAGCTCCCAAACGAGAAAGCCGCCAAAATAGCAAGTAACGAAGCGTTGATGGTGTTTTTATCAGTATGGAAATTCGGCAGTCTAAACCCAAATGTCAAAAAATAACTGGCCACCACGGCCACGGAAGCCCATACAACAAAATTCTTTTTTATCTTTTCCTTCAATAAAACAGCTGCCAGCGAAATGGCAAAAATAGGTTGCAATTTTTGCAAAAGCACCACCACCGAAAGCTGTTGAAACTGCACTAAGAACAACGCTTTAACAATGGCAATCGTTCCAATGGCTCCGCCAAACAACGCCACTAACGAGATGGTGATATAATCCTGCTTATTAAAATATTTGAGTTCGCGATATTGCCTGAAAAGAAACAGGTTCATCAACAAAAAAGGAATCATATGAAGCATAAACACCACGTAACCCACATCGAGGTTGTAAAGGCGAGGAGTTAATACAACACCGTCAAACCCCCACATAATGGCCGATAAGCCAATAGCAATGGTTCCTTTTACAGGTTCTGTTAATTTCATATTAAAGCTGCAAATTAAAGCTGCAAAAGTAACCTTTTCCGGCAACTATCAGCGTGAGAAATAACTTGAAATTTTACACCCATTACAATGGCGGAGGGCATCAACGAGGGTTTCGCTTAAAGCGAAGCCCTCGTTAAGTCCTCATTTTTGCTCCAACTCTTCCAATCCTAAAAAACCCGAAGCGGGGCGCTATCAAAGCAATTGACATAACACCCCTATACGGGGCTTTGGTTATGTTTTCTGTAATTTTCATACGCTAACACGTATGGTTAATCATATTGCATCCCCTTTGGGGTTTTAAAACCTTGTTTTCCCAAACTCAGATTTACCCGTCCGAACGTGCCTGTTTGGCGCGGGCGGGCAAATCCAATCGAGCTTGTAGGTTACTTTTTAATAAACTTTTGTTGCGAGAGTAATTTGTTTTTATCGTACACCATTACCACATACAGCCCTTTTGTAAGGTTTGACAAGTCGATGAGACGGTTGAGGTTGGTTATTGTTTTTACCGTTTGCCCCATGCTGTTTACAATGTACGCTTGGGCATGGCTTAAACTTTGGCTACTGCTTTTAATATAGAGTTGGTTGGCTGCGGGGTTGGGATAAACCAAGATGGTTTTTTGCTGTTGATGCTCCGGCGTGGAGACCAAACCATTTTGGTCTAATTTCATTAAAAAAACATCGGTAGCATTGCTACCGGTATCCGGCCGCTCTGTTCCCATCAATATCATATCAGTTGATGGCAAAGCCACCACATCAACACCGGCACGGGTGTATTGAGTAGGGATTGTTTTATCTTCCATTTCCGTTAAATCGTGGCCGATAAACCACAAGGCCAACTCGTTATCAATGGTGCCGGTAATAATAAACTTGCCGTTTTCATATTTATCGGAGCCTGTTACCGTAAAGTTGTTGTGGACAATTTTAAAAGACATACCCCAACCATCTGTACCATCAAGCTTTATTGTTAATACTTCCATATAATAATCACCCCAACCATAAAAATAATGGACTGAACACCCATAATCATACCCGTAGTGTTGAACACCGGCAATATGCAATGCATCAAAATATATATAAAGTGAATTTCCCGGCTCAAAATTTTTATAGACAATTAGACCCTCATTTTCATTTAAATCGCCTGCTGTCCATACTTTATCAGCAGTCATTAATATTGAAGTATAAGTAATTCCATAAATTGTATTAACAACATCTTTATCATCAGACAAGTAATTTCCATTTAACGGATCGAAAAGATAATACCATATACGGTGCGGGCCATATTTTGTTTTCACCACATGTAATTTATAAATGCTGCTGTCAAGCACCTCGTTTACCGTAGCAAACCAATAACCTGAGGAGTCTGCCTGTTCATACTCCCAAATCTCGGCACCTGTTTGGCAATTATGTAAAGTGAGAAAACAACGGTTATTTCTACTACCGGCCAAAGCAATATCACCGGTATGGGTTAAACAAAGGGCAAAATATTTTGAAGGCACATCCAATGTATCGCGCCAAACCTCCTGCCCGCTGCTATTGGTTTTTAAAATAAATGCACGGGCATTTTCATTGTTTTTATCTTCGTACCAACCACACACGTACACATTTTCTAGTGAATCGGTAATAACAGCCACAGGATGGTCAACAACTCCGAAATCATACGTCTTATCATAATATCCCTGAGCACTTCCCGTTAAGGAAACCAACAAAACAAGTGGCAGAATCAAAAAAGGTAAACATTCTTTCATGAGATTGGTATTTTAAACAAAAGTAATAAAAATGATGCGCTAATTTATTCAATTTGAACAATCCCAATCAGATGTATTGGGTATTAAATCCAAGTTACCACAACCCCAGGTCATGGTATGTCCTGGCCACAGACCACTAACCAAGTCAGAATATAACACAGGGTGAAGCCCTGTAGATTTAACAATAATGCAGTAAGCCCCCGAAGCGGGGCGTTATTAAAACAATTGGCGTTACACCCCTACAGGCTTTGGTTATGTTCTCGATAATTTCTATACGCTAACACGTATGGTTATTTATACCGCATCCCTTTTGGAGATTTAAAACCGTATTTTTTTGAGATTATTAGCAACTTGTCTCTAAATTAGATAGTACATCAAAGTAGGAATTAGCTAAAAACAGTAATAATCATACACATTCAATGCTATCCTACATTCTTCCGTTAACAGATGTTAAATACTGCATAACAACCAACTTTCTTCTACTTTTTATGTCATTTATTTTGATATTTTTGCGCAACTCCTAAAAAAAATATTTATGTCTTTTGATAGCGAAAAACTTATTCCCGAAGGACTAACATACGATGATGTTTTGTTGGTACCTGCCCGGTCGGAGGTTTTACCACGTGAAACCGATTTAACCACCCGGTTTACCAAAAACATCAAACTTAAAATCCCCATTGTTTCGGCGGCCATGGATACGGTAACCGAATCAAAACTGGCCATTGCCATGGCACAACTTGGCGGCATTGGTGTTCTGCACAAAAACATGACCATCGAAAAGCAAGCCAACGAAGTTCGTAAAGTAAAACGGGCCGAAAACGGGATGATTATCGACCCCATAACACTAAAGGTTAACGCCACGGTGGGCGATGCCCTAAAAATTATGGAAGAGTACAGCATTGGGGGTATTCCGGTAGTAGATGAAAATAACAAGCTGGTGGGTATTGTAACTAACCGCGACCTCAGGTTCGAGCGTAACATGCGAAAATCGGTTAACGATGCCATGACAAGTAAAAATTTAATTACCACTACCGAGTTTACCAACTTTGAACAAGCTGCTGACACACTTCAAAAATATAAAATTGAAAAACTTCCTGTTGTTGATGACGATTATAAGCTGGTTGGATTAATTACCTATCGTGATATCATCAAGATTAAAGAAAATCCCAACTCGTGCAAAGACGAAAAAGGCCGGCTTAGAGTGGCTGCTGCCGTTGGAATTACAGGCAACACCATAAAAAGAGTTGAGGCACTAATAGAAGCAGGAGTAGATGCCATCGTTATTGATACGGCTCATGGCCACTCAAAAGGAGTATTGGACATGGCACGCATAGTAAAGCAAAAATTCCCAAATATTGAACTTATTGTTGGAAATATTGCCACAGCCGCAGCCGCACTTGATTTAATTGCTGCCGGCGTGGATGCCATAAAGGTGGGAATTGGACCCGGATCTATTTGCACAACCCGTATCATTGCCGGCGTAGGCGTGCCTCAGCTAACAGCTGTTTATGATGTAGCCCAGGCGGTAAAAGGAACCGGTATTCCGGTTATTGCTGATGGAGGTATTCGTTATACCGGCGATATTGTTAAAGCCATGGCGGCAGGAGCCGACTCCATCATGGCAGGCTCACTTTTTGCCGGTGTAGATGAATCACCGGGCGAAACCATTATTTTTGAGGGAAGAAAATTTAAGTCATACCGCGGCATGGGATCGGTTGAAGCCATGCAGGAAGGCTCGAAAGACCGATACTTCCAGGATATGGAAGACGATATTAAAAAACTGGTTCCCGAGGGCATTGTAGGACGTGTTCCCTACAAAGGGTCACTAGCCGAGGTAATCCATCAAATGGCCGGAGGATTGCGGTCAGGAATGGGCTATACAGGCTCGGCAACCATTGAAGAGCTTCAAAAAGCCAAGTTTATAAAAATAACTACGGCAGGTTTTGCCGAAAGTCATCCCCACGATATTACCATCACGAGAGAAGCACCAAATTATAGTAGCAAAGGATAAACGATTATTAAATAATTAAAATAATAGTATAATGAAACGTATTGTCAAACAATCACTCTTGTTAATGATAACCCTGTTTATGTTTCAGGGAAGTCAGGCTCAATTTTTTAAATCGCTGGAAAAACAGACACTACTCACTATTGGTGACGAAAAAATTCCGGTTGACCAGTTTCTCCGTATTTATGAAAAAAACAACACTACCGAAGAACGTCAAAAACCGGATGCCATTAAAGAATACCTCGACCTTTACATTAACTTCAAACTAAAAGTAAAAGAAGCCGAAGATTTAAAAATGGATACTATAGCCTCCTTTAAAAAGGAACTTCACGGCTATCGCGAACAGCTTGCAAAACCCTATTTTACCGATAAAACAGTAAATGAAAGATTACTTAAAGAAGCCTACGACAGGATGTTACAGGATGTAAGAGCCAGCCACATTCTTTTAATGGTTGACGAAAATGCCAGTCCCGAAGATACTCTTAAAGCATGGAACAAGATTAATAAAATCCGCCAGGAAATTATTGACGGGAAATCATTTGCCATTGCAGCCGAAGAATACTCCGAGGATCCTTCAGCAAAAGATCAAAAAGAAATTCCCGGTAAACAAGCAGCCCGTAAAGGCAATCATGGCGACCTGGGTTATTTTACTGTTTTTAACATGCTCTACCCATTTGAAACTGCCGCCTACGAAACGCCTGTTGGTGAGGTATCGCAACCGGTAAGAACCCACTATGGTTATCACCTAGTGTATGTTACCGATAAAAAACCAGCCATGGGAGTAGCTGAAGTAGCTCATATTTTTGTGCGACTCCGTCAGGATGCCAGCGAAAACGATGTAAAACGCAAGACTGAGAAAATAAATAAAATTTATCAAAAACTTCAAGACAGCCTCTCGTGGAAAGCGGCCGTAACAAAATACTCCGAAGACAAGGGATCAATAACAAAAGGGGGTAAATTATCGAAATTTACCTGTAGCCGCATTGTTCCCGAATTTGTTGAAACCATCGACAGTTTAAAACCGGGTGAATATTCAAAACCGGTACGAACCATGTACGGATGGCATATTATCAAACTTATCAGCACTAAAAAACCGGGAACCTTTGAAGAAGAAAAAGCAGGATTGGAAGAACGAATAAAAAAAGACTCCCGCTCGCAAATAAGTAAAGAATCGGTTATTAGCAACATAAAAAAGAACAACAGCTTCAAAGTTTATGATGAAGCTAAATCCGAAATTCTTGCCGCCATCGATACCACGGTATTAAATCAACAGTTTAGTGCTGACAGCCTGCCAACAACCTTAACCAAGCCGCTCATCAAATTAGGTAAATTTACCAAAACCCAACTGGATTTTGCCAATTACGTAGCCAAAAATCAGAAAAAACAAGCCAACATCAATAAAGATGTCTATCTAAATAAATTGTTCAATCAGTTTGTTGAAAAAACCTGCATGGATTTTAAAGATGCTAATCTCGAAAAAGAATACCCCGAATTTGCCAGTCTGATGCAAGAGTACCACGATGGAATTCTTTTGTTTAACTTAAGCGATGAGAAAGTTTGGTCGAAAGCCGTGAAAGATACAGCAGGTCTGAAAAAATTCTACACCGCAAACACGATAAATTACCAATGGAAACCTCGCGCTCTGGCAACAGTGTACCACATCAATAAAAAAGAGGACATAAACAAAGCGCTGAATATTATAAAAAATTACGACAACGATGGCGATGTTGCAGAAACGCTTCTGTCCGACAGCATCACCTCGGTAAAAATAATACCGGGAAAATTTGAAAAAGGCGACAACAAATATGTAGATACAGTACCGTGGAAACCAGGTTTTTATGAAGCCGACAACTCGGATGTTGAGGATTTACATGTTTATGTAAAAATAAAGAAAATACTCAAACCACAAGCTAAAGCTTTTGAAGAAACCAGAGGCTTGGTTACAGCCGACTATCAAAATTACCTTGAAAAAGAGTGGATAAAAAACCTGAAACAAAAATATCCTGTTAAAGTTAACGAAAAGATATTAACCAAAGTTATCAAGCAGGAACAAAACAAAAAATAAATAACACTTGGGAATTGCCATGCCCCATGCTGCATTTGGCATAGGTATTGGCAATTCCTTTTTTATAATAAAAACGTTTGAATAAAATCATTTTTCCCATACTCGTTGCGCTATTTGCTTTGGTTTCGTGCCAACAGCAAAAAGAGGGGTCTCCGCTTGCCAGGGTAGGTGATGATATTTTGTATGAAAAGGATTTAGCAGGTCTCCTCCCCCCCAATACCGAACCGCTCGACTCCATTGTATGGGTTCGTAACTACACCCATAACTGGATAAAAACCAAATTGCTTTTGAACAAAGCCATGCAAAACCTCGATCCCAAAGACATTAACTTTGAACAACAGCTCGAAAAATACAGAAACTCACTCATCTCTTACACATACGAAACGGAACTGATTCATCAACAAATGGACACAACAGTTTCCGATTCGGCCATTCAGAAATACTACAACAGCCATCAAAAAGATTTCGTTCTACTTAAAAATATCGTTAGAGCCATGTACGTGGTCATCGAAAATAATAAAAGCCTTGAAAAGCATTTTGTCCATCTTTTTAAACTTCCCGATTCCATCATGATGGACTCACTGCAGTACAATTGCAAAGAATACTCGGCAAACTATTTCCTCGATACCACCGTTTGGCTTCCCTTTGACGAGGTAACTAAAACCATTCCTTTAAAAACTTACAACAAAGAACTTTTCTTAAAAAACAATAAGTTTGTAAAAGTTAAAGATAAGTATTACGTTTATCTGATTAACTTTGTTGACTTTAAAATAAAAAACGATTTCTCCCCGTTGGAGCTGGAACAGAATAATATTCGAAATATTATTATCAACAGTCGCAAGATGGACTTTATTAAAGTTTTACACGAAAAAATCTATCAGGAAGCGGCACGAAAAAATGAATTTGAGATTTATACCTATGACAAATAAAATAAAATATCAATTATTTAAAGGCATGGTCTTGGTTTTAGCAACCATCGGCTTTGTTTCGGTGAAAGCGCAGCAACCTCAGGTAATTGACCAAATAGCAGCCTTGGTTGGCGGTAACATGATATTGCAATCAGACATTGAAAACCAGTACATTAATTACCGGATGCAGGGTATTATTAAAGGAAGCGGTCCCGAAATAAGATGTAGCATTTTGGAAGATATGCTTTTTCAAAAACTATTGGTTACACAGGCCGAAGTTGACAGTATTGTTGTTGACGATGCCCAGGTTAATGCCGAGCTTGACCGAAGAATTGGTACTTTTATTAATCAGTTTGGATCGCAAGAAAAACTCGAACAATATTACAACAAAAGCATTACCGAGATTAAGTCGGAGCTTTTTAATGTAATTAAAGAGCAGTTGCTTGCCCAGCAGGTTCAGCAGCAAATTATTGCTGACGTAAGCGTAACCCCATCCGAGGTAAAATCCTATTTTAGGTCGCTTCCAAAAGACAGCATCCCTCAAATAAAAACCGAGTATGTTATTCAGCAGCTGGTAAAAAATCCTCCCATAAGTGTGGACGAAAAAATCAGAGTTAAGGAAGAGCTACTGGAACTTAGAAAAAGAATTATAAAAGGAGAAAATTTTTCAACCATGGCAATTCTTTACTCCGAGGATCCCGGATCAGCAAAAAAAGGCGGCGAGCTGGGGTTTTATGGACGGGGGCAGCTTTATCCCGAATTTGAAGCCGTAGCATTCAAACTAAAAGAGGGTGAAGTATCGGACATTGTTGAAACAGAAGCCGGTTACCATATCATTCAAATGATTGAGAGAAAAGGTGATTATATAAACGTGCGACACATTCTTTTAGTCCCCAAAGTTTCACCAGCCGACTTGCAGAAAGCACGCAAGGAGCTTGATAGTGTCGCATTACTCATCCGCAATGACTCCATCTCTTTTGACGATGCCGTGACTAAGTTTTCGCAAGGTAAAAATAAAAATAATGGCGGTTACCTGATCAACCAGTACTCGGGGGGAACTTCATTTGAGGCTGAGCAGCTGGATCCACAAGTATCGTTTGTAGTTGACAAGCTAAAAGTTGGCGAAATATCCAACCCTGTTCCCATGAAAACCGATAAGCAAAAAGATGCTTACCGTATTTTATACCTAAAAGCTAAAACCAAACCTCATCGTGCCAATCTTGAAGAAGATTATCCAAAAATTCAACAGTGGGCACTACAGCAAAAACAAAAAAAGGTTATTGATGAGTGGGTAAACGAGAAAAGTCAAAACACCTATATCAAAATTAGTGACGACTTTAAACAATGCTCGTTTCACTACAACTGGTTAAAAAACAAGTAATCATTTTTAATATACACTATGTCAACCTATCAATCAGACGTTGAAGCCATCGAGGCATTTGTAAATAAATACCATCTCCTGCGTAAAGAAATTGCCAAAGTTATTGTTGGACAAGATAAGATTGTTCAAAACACGTTAATATCCATCTTTAGCCAGGGACATGTACTGCTGGTAGGCGTTCCGGGATTGGCAAAAACACTGCTGGTCAATACCGTTGGCAAGGTACTGGGACTTTCTTTTAACCGTATTCAGTTTACGCCCGACCTGATGCCTTCCGATATTATTGGCACTGAAATTCTTGATGAAAACCGAAAATTTAAGTTCATCAAGGGACCTGTTTTTTCAAACGTTATTCTGGCCGACGAAATAAACCGTACACCACCAAAAACCCAATCAGCACTACTGGAAGCCATGCAGGAAAAAGCTGTTACGGTCGCAGGTGTTTCGTACAAACTTGTAGAACCCTTTTTTGTTTTAGCCACGCAAAACCCCATCGAACAGGAAGGAACCTACCCATTGCCGGAAGCACAGCTTGACCGTTTTATGTTTAATCTTATTTTGGAGTACCCCTCTTTTAAGGAAGAAATTGACGTTGTTAAACGAACAACTACTGAAATAACCGCACAGGCAGATGAAATAATGAATTCGGAGGAAATCCTGTTTTTTCAGCACCTTATTCGTAAAATACCGGTAGCTGACAATGTGCTTGAATACGCGGTTAACCTGGTTTCCAAAACGAGACCCAACACCAATAAAGCACACGATTGGTCCAATAAATTCCTGAATTGGGGAGCCGGCCCGAGGGCTTCGCAGTTTCTGATTGTGGGTGCCAAAACTCATGCTGCCATTCATGGAAAATTTTCACCCGATATTGAGGATGTTAAAGCAGTAGCTCTACCCATTCTCCGCCATCGAATTGTCAGAAATTACAAGGCTGAAGCTGAGGGTATTAGCCTTGATGATATTATTAACAAACTCATGGCAGACTAGTTTTAGTGCTGGTAGCGCCACCCAAATATTTAATGTAAACAGGCGGGCTGCTTCTTATCCATAAAACAATTCTATTTCTTTTCCATGTTTTCGTATATCATAATAGATAATTGTGTATATTTGGAACTTCATTCCCAAAATGAAATAGCAGAGAGCAAAAGGTCGTTCTTTTTATCATCCTGAATGGATGATCATTAGATAGCCTATTCATTTGTGGCATGATTTTTAATGTTTCTATTTGTTATATTGATAAAAATATTAACCTAAAATATATAATCATGAAAACGAAAATTAGTATTCTTTTATCGCTGTTTGCTTTCCTTGTTGTTTTATCAACAGGATGCCACAGAAGTAACCCCGACAACAAAACCACCATGAACGATTTAAATATCCCTGATGGTTTTACTTTTGAAACAACCCACGAAGTGCCTGTTACCATTAAGATGCCTTCAACCATTAACTTTAATGACTCATACAGAAGTAGATTTAACATTTATACTGCCAACCCGGCCGAAGGAGGCAAACTTCTTTTATCAGGTAGTTTTGATAACAACAATATGTTTACCGGAAAAATTAAAGTTCCCGTTGCCTTGTCCGAAATATATGTTACCACCATCGTTGGCGACCTTACTGTACAAATTACCACTGATACCTTCAAGGAAGATGGTGTAATTATTAATTTTGGTGATGATTACGGGCTCAACCCACCTGACACTACCGAACCTGGAGGGAAAAGCATAGCTACTGAAGAAGCTTTCACAATGCATGCCCCTTCAACCACCAGAACAGGCTCAAATATGGTTGGGAACGGTGATTTTGAGACCAACGATTTCGGCTCCATCTACTTTTGGAGTACTCCTCACCCGGTTGATAACCGTTGGTACTTTACCCAATATCAGGGAAGCATGGAATGGTACGACGATGGAGGCGACCACGTGGTAAGAACACCATGGACTGAGCCGGGAAACTATTATTATGGTGGCGTTTCACAAATGATTGATGCCAACCCCGGCGATGTAATTACCTTATCGGCCGACATTAAAAGCGTAGGTTCAAAAAACAGGCTCTATTCATGGATATACCTTATTCCGCGAACTGCAAATGGTTCTATTCTTGCCTACTACAACCTCACCTATTACCACCCATCCTCTGCCTGGACTACCAAAACATTAGTAGCAACCATGCCAAGTGGTACCGCCTCATGCCAGGTTCTTGTTTGGACCAACGACTATACCGCTAACGCTGCCGTTTATGTGGACAATGTTGTTGTTACCGGTCCGATTACCGATTCGGATGGTGATGGAGTAGATGATGACCTGGACGATTATCCAAACGACCCCAGCATGGCTTTCAATGTATATTATCCCAACGAGAACGACTGGGGAACACTAGCTTATGAAGATTTGTGGCCTGGGGAAGGTGATTATGACTTTAACGATTTGGTTTTGGATTATCATTTTAAATCAATCTTAAACTCTTCAAACCAATTAGTAAAGTATTATATGGACTATTCAACCAGAGCTGTTGGTGCCAGTTTAATAAACGGATTCGGTCTTATGATGGGAGGTGATCCCACTAATATTGCCTCGGTTACAGGTACTCAACTTACCGAAAACTACATCAGCCTCACCTCAAACGGAACAGAAAACAACCAAACCAATAGCGTTATATTCCTGTTCGACAATGCCTTTAACACCATCGGGGCATCTGGATCGCAGTTTATTAATACCAAACCCGATGTCGCCTATGTTGACCCCGATACTAATCAGCTGGTCGTAACTTATAGTACCCCTACATCTACTGATGTTACAGGTACCGCTCCCTATAACCCCTTTATTGTAGTTGACAGAGACAGAGGTAAAGAGGTACATCTTGCCGGTGAAGAGCCTACTGATTTAGCCGATAATGCTTTGTTTGGAACCTGGATTGACGACAGCAACCCTGCTACCGGCAAATGGTATCAAACAGCAAACAACCTGCCCTGGGCTATCGACCTGCCGGTCTCTTTTGACTACCCGGTAGAGCAGGTAGAAATCCTGAATGCTTATAATCACTTTAGAGAATGGGCTGAATCAGGTGGTAGTGTTTATACCGACTGGTATGAAGACAATACTGGTTACAGAGTACAGGAAAATATATATACTCCTCCTGCATCAAAATAATATTTTAGGTTAATATTTTGTAAGAGGTTGTCTGAACTATGCAGGCAACCTCTTTTTTTTCCTGTCAATTCAAATACCTGTCCTGAAATATGAAATAGTAGATAAGCCTATGCAGCATCGAATCTCCAAATATTTCCTACTTTTGGCAACATGATCTATCCGAAACATTTCGAGGAAAAAACAGGATTCGATAAAATCCGTGAACTGATTGCCGGTGAGTGTATCAGTGAGATGGGAAAACAGTTTGTCGGTAAAATTCGTTTTTCATCCAACGCGGAAGTTCTTGTAAAAATATTGGAACAGGCCGAAGAGTTTAAGCAAATCCTTCAATTTGGAAAACCTTTTCCAACCAACAATTTTTTTGACCTGCGGGAATATTTACGGGGCATTCAAACTCCGGGGAGTTATATTGAAAAAGAACCGCTTTTTGATTTAAGAGCTTCTTTAAGAACTATTCAGGAAGTTCTGATTTACATCGAAAAACTGAATCACGGGGAATTTCCTCGTATCAAATCAATGACTGATGAGCTTTATTTTCCAAAGGATATTTTAAAGGAAGCCAATAGAATTATCGACGACAAGGGAGAGATTAACGACAATGCCTCGGAAAAGCTCCGCGAAATACGCAAACAGATTATTACAAAACAACGGCAGGTTTTAAAGGCCACCAAAAAGGCTTTTGACCTTGCTAAAAAATCGGGATGGATACCCGAAAATGCCGACATCACTGTCAGAAACGGGCGATCGGTAATACCGGTTAAAGCTTCCGACAAAAGAGCCCTGCATGGCTTTATTCATGATGAATCCTCCACCGGGCAAACCGTTTTCGTGGAACCCGGCGAATCGTTTGAAATCAACAACGAAATCCGCGAACTGGAAAACGATGAACGCCGTGAGATTATTAAAATATTAACACAATTTACCGATCGGCTTCGCCCGTTTTTAAACGATTTGTTTCAACTGTACCGTTTTCTCGGCCTTATCGATTTTATTCGTGCCAAGGCTTTGTTTGCCATCAAAACAGAATCCTGCAAACCAATTATTACTGCCGAAAAAAAAATTCTGTTACAGCAGGCTAAACATCCGTTATTACTGTTGGCACACAAAGCACAAAACAAAGAAGTTGTTCCGCTTGATATGGAATTGGACAGCAATACCAGGATTCTTGTTATTTCAGGGCCCAACGCCGGTGGGAAATCGGTTTGCCTTAAAACAGCCGGATTGTTGCAATACATGCTTCAGTGCGGACTGCTTATCCCGGTTAAAGAGGATAGTGAGTTTTATCTTTTCGATCGTTTGTTTATTGATATCGGCGACGAGCAATCACTAGAAAACGACCTGAGCACCTACAGTTCGCACCTGCTGAACATGAAATACTTTTTGCGCCACGCCAACGAGAACTCCCTTTTCCTGATTGATGAATTTGGTACGGGAACCGAACCGCAACTGGGGGGTGCCATTGCCGAAGCAGTGTTGGAAGAATTAAACAAAAAAGAGGCGTTTGGAGTGGTTACCACCCATTACACCAACCTGAAAATAGCCGCCGAAAAAAACAGCGGCATGATTAACGGTGCCATGTTGTTCGACTCAAAAGAGATGCAGCCTTTATACAAGTTGCAGGTTGGAAAACCCGGAAGCTCGTTTACCTTTGAAATTGCCCGGAAAATCGGTTTCCCGAAATATGTTTTACAAAAAGCCAAGAAGAAAAGTGGCAACAAGGCGGTAAGTTTCGACCAACAACTACAGCAGTTGGAACTTGAAAAGCTTAAGCTTGAGAAGAAAGAGAAAGCGCTTACCTCTGCTGAAAGAAAGCTTAATGAAACCCTGGCAAAATACGAGCAGCTCAAAAAAAATCTGGAGCAGTCAAAAAAGGTCATTCTGGAAAAGGCCAACCAACAGGCACTTGAAATCATTGAATCTTCCAACAAGGCCATCGAAAAAACCATACGTGAAATAAAAGAGGGCAAAGCCGATAAAAAGGTTACCAAAGAGGCAAGGCAAAAATTAGAATTGAAAAAGGAAAATTTAAAAAATAAAAAGGAGAATACCGCGGCAAAAACTTCTGTCACACAAAATAAAAAAAATGAAGAGCAACAACCTGTCCCCGGCGATTGGGTAAAAATCAAAGACTCTGATATTGTAGGCGAACTTATCTCCATTGATGGCGACGATGCCCTTGTTAATGTTAACAGCGTACGATTGCGCACCTCGGCATCCAAGCTGGAAAAAAGCAGCTCGGGGCCAAAAGCCTCCTCAACCTTTAAAAGCTCCCGACAAGGCATTATGCACGATATCAACAAAAAAGCTGTAAACTTTAACCTCTCCATCGACCTGCGGGGAAAACGCGCTGATGAAGCCATGTCGATTTTAAAAAAATACATCGACGATGCCATTTTGTTAAATATAAAAGAGGTAAGTATTCTTCACGGAAAGGGATACGGCATTTTACGTGATATAATCCGCGAATACCTGCAATCCGTCGAAGAGGTTCACCGCTTTGGCGATGCTCCGCTGGACATGGGCGGATCGGGAATTACCAGGGTTGTTTTCAGGTAACAGGTACTGAAAAGTACCGGATATGGGTGATAATGCGCTAAGCTTTAAAACGTTAAAAAATCTTAAAAAAAATCTAAACAAACTACTGCCGGATATTGAATATCTTGCTATCTTTACACTAACAACTCACCGCTGAAACATACTGTTTTATTACGAGGGTTGTTATACAACATATCATAATATGCAACAGTTTGATTTAGTACATTTTACCCCCCCCCCCGCAATCCTGCATAAAATATGCTTTTTTGTTATTTCGTGTCCGTTTTTACTGCATCAACAAGTTCATAGCAGAAGCCATTTCGGATTAAGCACCTTTCCAAACCGAGATGGCATAGAAACTTTTTATTTCTAAATGGAAAATTTGATAACAAAGTTTTTACAAATCAATGAACAATACAATGAAAAAAATAATATCAACAATAAGCTTTTTAACATTAATTGTTTTGGTAATAGCAACATCATGTAAAAAAACCGAAACAAGCAGTATTAACAACAATACTAATAATGAATTAACCTCTAATGAGCAGGTCATTTTTAACAAATTACTCTCTTTCAATAATAAAATAAAGCATGGGATAAGAGATGCCGAGCCCATGACTTTAGATAGTGCCGAATGGTATTTGGAATCGTACTATAATGTAGCTGACGCCAGAACAGAAGACCCCTATAAAAACAAAAGGAAAGATACCACCTATTATACCCTTCCGCTAAATGCTGAAGGAATGGTTGAATTTGCCGACATGAACAGCATGTATAATGAAATGCTTGCCGACCTCGACAGTTTGGAAGTATTAATTGCCGACCCTTCTATTTTCCCTGTTTACGGGATGCTTGACTTAATTTCAAGCAACTCATCCTCCGCCTCATTTATGCTGACAACCGGTTTCGGCTCAAATTTTAACGGCAACTACGAGCCTTTTAACGAAGATGACGACTGGCATTGGGGTGATATGAAAGGTAAATGCGACGGCAGCTATATGTGGGAGAACGACGGAGGACAAGAGCTTAAACGAAGGTTAAACAACCCTTACTTCCAATGGGCAGGGCCCGGTTCGTTTATTAATGCAATAACAAAAAATGTTTACTATTATATGTATCCTGATGTAAACAACGAGAATCCCGAACCAAACGTAGATTATATGATTTATTACGAAGAAAGTACAATCAATAAGCCGTTGCCATGTCTTGAAAACGATGAGATGACTTATTATTTGAACATGGCACATGATATAATTTACACCTATGTAAACCAGTACTTGCCAAATACAAATTTACATGGACAAAGACCTACAGGAAAAGCATTTATTGATTTTGACATTTGGACACCTTCCGGAACTAATAATGGCACTTATTGGTGGGAACATCAGTATTTTATTAATTACGGAACAAGAATAAACCTGCAATTACCTGATTAAACATTATTATAAAAGGGAGTATATTGTTAATATGCTCCCTTATAAGAATAAAAATTATGGAAACAAAAATAGAATTGACATTTTTCTTTATTGTAATCTTTTTATTTACGTCAATAAAATTTGTATACAGTCAACACGACCAATTTAGTGGACACATAACCTCTGATACAGTCTGGCAATCTGATACATTGGAGATTACCGGTGATGTAACAATAGACAGTAATGTTACTTTGACAGTATTGCCAGGTACTTTTGTACATGTTTTAGGCCATTATGCAATATTTAGTTATGGTAGTATTCATGCAATTGGTACAATAAATGATTCTGTTGTGTTTACTCACTCAGATACTTTATATCATAATTCACTTTCGACAACCAAAGGTGGGTGGAATGGAATCAGGTTATTATCTTCGGGAAATAACGATACATCAATATTTGAATACTGCATCATTTCCAACGGAAAGGCAGTAGTTCCCGGTACCCCGCTAGAAGACACAAATCAGTTTAACAGAGGTGGTAATATTTATGCAGAGAACATAAATTGCCTAACCATAAAACACTGTTTAATTGAAAACGGGCTATCAAAATCAGATGGGGGAGGGATTTATATTAAAAAAGCAAACTACATGTTAGTAGATTCCAATAATTTTTTCAATAACAGAGTATATTATTCACGTGGAGGAGGGGCATGTATAACGAAGGTTAAGGATTTAACAGTAAGTAATTGTATGTTTAAATACAATGTTGCTTTTTGGCGAAAAAGCATTTATGTTGGAGGCGATGGCAGTGGTTTAGCAGTAGCGAATGGCCTTGATTATGATGCTCATACATTGGTTGCTAATAATTGTTTTTTCAATAATCAGGCTTGGGGTGCTAGCACACTTTATGAATCATGTTATAATGTTATAATCACAAACAATTTAATATGCAATAATTTTGGTGGTGGAATATTAAATGGTCATGGTTTTAATAATGCTTATTATACAAATAATACAATCGCTAATAATACAGGCGGTGGTCCATGGAGCGGAGCAGGTTTTCACATTTTTTCCGATATTACTTCTCCTTATATTTTAAATAATATTGTTTGGAATAATTATGCTGTAGCTCATGATTCAAGTTTTCAAATTGAACAAATATATAAATGCTACAATTGCTTTATTCCGGATGTAAGATATAGTGATGTTATGTATGGCTACCAAGGTGTTGGCAACATCAATACCGACCCTGGATTTGTTAATCCTACCGAAAGCTGGGGTATTGAATACGACGCATCAGAAGCCGATTGGTCTTTACGTGACGATTCACCCCTTATAAATGCCGGGGTACCCGATACCACGGGTTGGAATATACCGGCAACTGATTTATATGGCAACCCTCGTATTTATGGTATTCGCATTGATATAGGAGCCATCGAAAACCAAAACGTTTTGGTGTCAAGTCCTAATATTCAGGATAAACAAGCAGAATGGGTTATTTACCCCAACCCTTCCCAAAACGAATTTCGCGTAAAAAGCAGCCCCAATGTT
>Ga0164318_10002260_pt1 | contig 17797 bp, 28 predicted proteins | sample GuaBasSedimGuay9_FD_113734 | JGI IMG/M metagenome (GOLD analysis project Ga0164318, IMG submission 113734) | Subseafloor sediment microbial communities from Guaymas Basin, Gulf of California, Mexico - Guay9, Core 4571-4, 0-3 cm | ecosystem: Environmental > Aquatic > Marine > Hydrothermal vents... | reverse complement strand
TATAGCCTCGCCTGGATGAATACATTCTCATGAAATACATATGAGAGCTCATTTGCTCTTGTGTTATGTCTTTCATGCTGATTGGCTTACCATTAACAAAAGGGAATGTTGGATCCAACAATTTCACATGCGTCCTATAAACTTTAACATCTCTATAGTCTTTTAGTCCGCTGTGAATCTCAGATAGCAATCTGTTGTAATTGGCATTCAGCTTGTTGTCAATTTTCATATTCCCTCACCATACTTCTGAATGTAGTTTTGCTTTCTTCTGTAATACCATACGAGTATTCACTCGTGTCAAACTCCCTATAGGAATAGTCATTATCAACGAAGATTCTGACAGCCTGTTTCCATTGACCATTAATAATCGACTCACAGATATACTCCATAGACTTTATGAACGCATCCTCGTCTCTCTCTTTGTCATACTCAACAAAATACCCACTGTCTAATGTAACTATCATCTCACAGCTGTCCTGGTGAGTATCAATAGATATATTGTCAAGACAAGACCAGTTATCAGCCCCATCCCAAACAATAATATCAATCTCTGCATCATCTGGAATTTCACATATCGCTTCCATCAGTTCTGATTTTTTCATGCTATATCTCCAATACTTGCTCTTTCGTGAGCTTATCTTTTGCCTCAAGAATAACTCTAGCCATCTCAGCAAATCTTCTGGTTACACCCTGAGTCCAGTTCTTTGGACCACCATCATCTGCGTATGCAGATCTCTCTCTTAGGAAGTGAGGCCAAGCGTTGTCATCATTTGCATATCCAGAGATAACAAATTCTTTCATCTTGAAATAGTATGGAGCTCTTGAGAAGATTTCTCTTTTATACCCCATAACTCTTAGTACATTCTGAACATCATTTTGCGAACCATCTTTTAGCATCCATTCTTTAAATGCTATGGCAGTTCGAGGAAATGAATCTCTTTCTAGTCTGTCAATAACATGAATTGTTAATTGTGAATACTCTATTGGTGCAGACTCTAACTCGGCAAGTTTATCCTCTATATCTGAAGGAAGCCAATAGTCATCTTCTTTACCCATTCTGTCACTTTGTGCTTCTGTTGAAAGCTGAGTGTGAGTTACAATTTGTGCCCACGAAAACATTGGAACCTTCGCTCTAAAAAGTGCAAACTTACTAATAGACTCAGCAGTATAATTCTTAGGGAAAGGCATCTTTAGGGTGTACATTAGTCGCCCATTAGTTTGAACCGTATCACCATACATTGAGCTCCATTTTATAATTTTCAACAAGGTGTTTGCTGGGTATGCAGTCGTAGCAACAAATTCATCTATCTCATCTTTTGTATAAACTACAGGTAGAAATTCAAAGGGTCTAGATGGCATACTACTCTCAGCTTCTTCCAGTAATCTACCATATGTCTGTGCTGGGCTAGAACTTTCGTGTTTACCTCTAGCTATCGATGCCGCATTTGTCACCCACGCAACATGATTTACTGCAGCAAGGGATTCGTCAAGAAGCTCAATGTACCCACCGTGATCATCTAGTTCTAGTCTCATACTATTATCTTTTTGTCAGCTACGCCAAACTTTTCAGCCAAAGACTCTTTATCTTCAAATAGACCATCGAGCTCGCCAGCTTCGCTAGCTATCTTAACAGATTCTGATGCAATCATGTGATTCATTGCACCCATCATCATGCTATATGCTTCTTCTGGATCAGCTCCGCCTTCATCGATAGCTTTATTTTTAGCATCTGAGTATCCTTGAACACTCTGCTCTGCACCACGCATAAGCTCAATCATCACTTCAGTTTCATACCCCATAGCGATTAGATTCGCAAAAAGCCCTGCCAGCGTTGATGCTTGCAGACTCTCTGGTCCTATAACGGTTACAGCAGCCTGTCCTGTTCCATCTTCAATTGCTAATATATCAAACGCTACCCCTGAAAGTCTCATTGCTTTTACATCACTCATTTAATTCTCCTATCCATTTCTTCTAAAACCGTTACATCCGACTTGTACGCCATCTGAATCAGTTACTTTTGGACCAGGTGCAATTACATCTGGTCTGTCCGCTTTTCTACTTTCCAATGCATTCAGCACCACTGCTGATACAACATAAATCTTAGTCTCGCTCTTCTTCTTTGGTAATCCAACGATGTCACCATAAACAGTATCAGAAACAGAGATGGAATTTTTAAATCCTTCAATATCTACTGTATCATGAGCTCTGTGGTATTCAACTCTAGCAACAACCCCACTTGGTGGAAATTCTTGCCTAGTCTTCACATCAAAAAGAGAATGAGTTGTGAGATTTATCAGTTCTCTAGGAACACTCATGCTTACTCCTCTACAATATTGCCACTTCGCATCACAATACTGTCCTCTTGTTCTTCGACAAGCTCTATAAGAAATAGAAACTCCTCAGATACGCTTAAATCCTCTAGTTCGACTAATGTGTCTTTATCTAAAAGAGATCCATCCTTGATGTACACAACTCTCAAGTGTGGAGAGAACTTACTATTGATTCTGATTGCTGCTTTTATCTGTTCAGCTGTTGAGTGTTCAGACATTGGAATCCCATCAACAATAACACCTAGGTCATTGTCAAACTCGATATTATCAAAAGGTAAATCTGCATCCAGTATTGCCTTTTCAATATCTGCTTTTATTGTGTTCAATTCATCAGTTGATTCTTCAGCTATCTCTACTGCTTCAGTTAAATCTGACTCCGCCTTTTCTCTCTCTTTAATCATTCCTAATTTTTCAGAGATACTTTCAGCCACAGCTATATCATCATCATACCCACCAAGGTCTTCTACATGAGCTGGCTTAAACTTATCAACAGCATCCACTAAGACTTTCTTTTCGTTTTCTATACTTAGTAGGGTTTCATTTATTCTGTAAATCTCTTCTTTCAATTGTGTTTCTCTTGTATCGAGATCTACAATTTTTTGCTTAGAAGACTCGTGCATTCTAATATCCGCTTCTGCTTTTGAATTTCGCTCAGCAGCTAAACTCTTAGCCTGGTGAGCATCTGCAAGAGTTATCCCTGGTCCCTCTATCTTTACATCAGCAAAAGAATCAACTACTCCATTCAGCCTCTTGACTTCACGGTTTTGGTATGTACGCTCTTTAAAAATCTCATCATACTTATCTTCCAAAACAGATGTATCTATTCCAGCTTTTTCTTTCAAATCTGCTATCTGAACAGCAGGCTTGCTTTCTGCCCATGACAATGGATCTATCATTGTTAAGTTGATTAAACCATCGAGATATTCTTGTGACACCTTTGATCCATCAGAAGCTTTCGCTTTTAGCTTCATCCCAACAGATGAGATAGTTCTCGTAATCTCGAGATCCTTATCGCCATCTCGTAAAGATACGGTTATAGTAGCTTTCTCTTTACCTTTTTGAATCATTCTTTGTGGATTTTTACCAGCATACTTTGGACCAAGTATTGCCATGAAGATTGCTTCTATTACTGAAGACTTGCCTGCACCATTTTTTCCTGAAACACGAAGAACATAGTCTTCCACTTCAACATCTACGAGTGTAAGGTTTCTAAAATTTTTAGCACTCCACCCCTCTATCTTTATTCCCATCTTTTCTCCTTATCGATGTGCCCGAAGGCACTCTTATAACTCTGCGTTGTAGCACACTTTTACTTGGTCTTTAAATTTTTCAGCTAAATATGCTTTTCCCTTCTCTGCATAATTAAGCTTAACAATACGAACACTGTCAGGATCATCTATAGTAGAAAATACAGTGTTGTCTTTACATTGCTCTCTGAGAGTGTCTTCAAAAGCAGATAGTTCAATCTTATCTACCATTAAGAGAACAAAATCCTCGTCAAGTTTTTCTTTTTCTCTGGCAGTCTGATAATTCATCTCTTCCTTATCATTCTTAAAGTTAACAACTATACCACTTCCATTAACAACGATGTCGCCAACTTTGCTTTTGCCTTTATATAGAGAACCGTAAACGATTCCACCTTCTTCCTTGTAGCTACGAACACTGTATCCGCCTATTTCACTGGGCATATTTCTTGAAAACATGTCTTTCCTTTTTAATTAAATGTCACTCATGTCAACCGAACCTTTTGAATAAGCCGCAGGCTTTGATTCGAAAAAGTTTGATCTCGTGTCGTCAATTTTACCATAAGTATCCTCTAGTTTCTTTAAAACACTGCTGCCAGCGTTGTAAATTTTACCATATCCTATAGCATTAGTAAGCTCGTTTGCCTTACCCTCTATGTAACTTCTTATGTTCTCATCAGAGAAAATAAAAACACCATCTCCTGTTGTATATTTCAACCATGAAATCTCAACCTCAACAGCCTCTTTTATCATGTCAATAACGATTGCTCTTGTCACAGGATCATTAAGCTCAGGAAAATCTTTCATCATCCCATTAAAGATTCCACAAAAAACAGCAAGGTGAGTTCTTTCATCTCTCGATATAAACGCCAGCATTTTTGATGATCCAGTCATTGATGCACCAAGAGACCAAACACTAATGAATCCACCCTGAAACATAATACCTTCTAAAATAAGATTAGCTGCAATAGCTTGGATAAACATTTTAAATGTAATCTTCTGCCCATTTGCTATATCCAGTGGGTCATATAAACGCTGGAGCCATCTGTTTCTTTTCGCTAACTCAGGGTCTGACTGATGAAGCATAAACACCTTTTGTGGGTCATGTCCTTTATATACATCAGTACTAAGAACTCCATAGCTTTCAGAATGCAAAGCCTCCTCATATGCTTGTCTAGTCAAAATTGCAATAATGTTAGGGTCAGAAATATACCCTATCATATTCACGGCTAAGTTCCTAGTTTGAAATGAATCATTTGCGATGAGACTACCGAGAGTAATGTCATACATTCTTTTCTGATCAGTAGAGAGTTTTTCATACGCCTCTGCCTCTTTTGAGATATCAGGCTCATTAGAAAACCATGTATTTGCTGACATTCTCTTCCATAGAGCTTCAGTCCATCCTTGAGTATGCTTAGTTGAATTTATTAACCCATCTGGATTCCCGTTCACAACCATAGCATTTCCATGACCTTCAGATGATCCCTCGTTATAGTTTCTCTGTTTTCTAACATAACTATCTAGAGTTACTGGACCTTCGTACTTTGAAATCAATATGTCCACATACAGAGATAACTCTGTAATGATGGATATTAGTGAATCAACCGATAGCTTTTTAGCAGCTAATACTATATCTACTACTGACATCCTGTACACTCCATGCTTCTGTCTGGAACAGATAATCCTGTGTCTTCATCTGGTGATTTAGATCTCAGGTAGTATGTTGATTTTAACCCGAGCTTCCACGCTCTAATGTAGAGAGCACTCAATTCTCGCCCTGTTATCTTCGCAGGATCAACAAATATATTAAGACTCTGACCCTGATCTATTTCATCTTGTCTGATTTTTGCAAGATCAAGAATATCATTCTGATCAACCTCATAAGCATTTGGATAATACTGATAGTTATCAGGATGTATTCCTGGTGCAGTTGTTGGTGTTAGTCCAGACAAATTCTCTTCAAACCACTTCTTCTTGAACACTGGCTCATTAGCTTGAGTTGTTCCAACAAAAATTGAAATAGATGATGTTGGTGCTATCGCCATCAAATAACCATTACGCATAGGTCTCTTCCATTCAGATCCCTCAAATTCTGGATACGACCCTTTCTCTAAAGCAAGCTCATGAGATGTATCTTCAACTGACTGTCTGATTGTTCTATAGATTTTCTTCAGCAATTCTTTATGCTCATCTGATCCAAACATAATACCCATGTGAGCTATCATCTCTGCTTCACCCATTGAGCCAACTCCAATAGCTCTAGTGGATTCAGCAGTAATTCGTATCTTATTTAAAGGATATAAATTCATGTCAATCACATTATCTAGTGCTCTTGTCAGTAGTCTCGAACTATATGCTATCTCTTCCATTGTATTATTTTTAGAAAGGTTAACGCTACCTAAATTACAAATAGCTGTTCTGCCTGAATAAGTAACTTGGAAGATCTCAGTACATAGGTTTGAACTAAGAATCGAACCAATATGCTTATTCATATTAGCTCTATTGGCTGTGTCTTTGAAACATAAGAATGGCATTCCTATTTCCAAATAGCTCGTAAGAACTCTTTTCCATATTGATTTTGCATCAACAACTCTTCTTCTTATCGACTCATCATTTTCATAAGCCTCATATCTGCTGTTGAATTCATCACCATACAGTTTGTGTAAATCTGGAACTTCATGCGGATCCATAAGTGTCCACTTGCCATCAGATTCAACACGCTCCATAAATAAATCATTCACCCATAATGCAGGGAACAATTCATGAGCTCTTTTTCTCTCTTCACCACCAGTCTTTTTCAGATCTATAAAATCTTCAATATCCCAATGCCAAGGCTCAAGATACACAGCGATAGCACCCTTTCTTGTACCAAGCTGATCTACAGCTATTGGAAGTCCATTTTCAAAATGAAGAAAAGGAATTGGTCCACCAGCTGCACCCTGATAACCATCGATAGTCCCACCAGATGCTCTGATATCAGTCCAGTCCCAGCCTATTCCGCCACCAAATTTTGATAAGATTGATTGCTCAACGAACGATCCAAGTATCCCATCATATAGTGAATGATTAGGGTCAGCCTCTTCTGGGGCAAGTTGGTCATCCATTGTTCCAACAAAACAAGAACTCAGCTGATGTCGCGTCTTTCTAGCATTTGATAATGTTGGAGTTGCTACCATTATTTTAAAAGTAGATATAGCATCATAAAACCTCTTCACATGACCTGTACGGTCCGAAGTCTCTTTTGCGTGCAAGAACATCGATATTGCCATAAACATATGCTGAGGAAGCTCTATGAGGTTGTTTTCTCTATCGTATGTAGCGTACTTATCAAGGTATGTCTTTATACCTAAGTATGTAAAGAAACCTTCAACTCTTCCACTGTCATGGATTATGATGTCAGTATCTCTTGAAGGAACGATAGATGAGGAAAAATCTTCTATTTCAGATTCAGAATAGAATTTCGTCATGTCTACAAATTTACCTTCCACAAACCCACGAGCAAGATATCTTCCGAACCCATGAGAATATGCAGTTCCTTTCTTTGAGCCAAATGTGTGACCAACTTTATGATACATTCCATCAAGGACAACTCTAGCAGCAACAAACGAGTAGTTAGGTGTATCTACATCAATCTTATTTGATATAATTCTAACTATCTCTTTGTTTACTTCCTCAGTAGTCATCCCATCCCTGAATATATTCTCTGATGCAAAATCAAATTCTATATCTTCCTTACTTACGCCTGGAATTCCAAACACAGCATCGTCAAGCTTATCTCTAACTTTTCGTAAATTCAATTCTTTAGTCTTACCACTTCTGGTTATTACATTCATTTTCTTCCTTTATAAAATAATGTCTACTACGAATAGACAGATTATGGTTGCAACGATAACATCCCAATAGCAATCACTTCCAAACAAAACACAGTAGATAGCCCTAGCTATCGCTGCTTTCATTTTTAGCTACACTTCTTTTTCCAGCTTTACGCTCACCTCTTCTAAGTATTCTGGATATCTCACGATGAATCAATTTATTATCACTTGCAGCAACTTCAACTACATAGTCAACAGCAGAAACAACAGAAGGAGAAGATATTCCTTTTATCTCAAACGATACAAGAAACTCTCTAACTAGATTCATCTGATGTCCAATCAGTTCACTCATTTCCTCCCAGACAAGAATAAGCTTAGCATGTTCAGTGATAGATCCGCATTGTATTCCTTTTCCAATCAATATTGCAGTTATCTCTTTACTTTCGTTAAGAACCCAATAGTAATCAATGCATGCCATTTCAAAGTGGCTTTTATAGCTGCTTTTTGCATTAAATATTCTATTGATGAACTCAGTCGCTGCCAAGTCAAAATTTAAAACTCTTTCTCGCATTTAACTATTCTCCTCTTTAATATTCCATCAAACATATTGAACCCAACAACAGTAGCAGCAAACGGCTCACCACTTTGAATTATTTCAATACACTCTTTTTTATTTATCGCTAATCTTAGATAACTATTTCTTACAAGAAATTTTTCATCTTTAAACGACACCTCATTCTCAAATATATCATATTCATGCATGACAATATTATTGTCAAACAAATTAGAGTATGCAATTAAACAAATCACAAACACTGCCTGCAAAGCCTTTGCGAAAGCTCTACTAGCTTCTTTTATGGTATACTTTCCCTTTAATTTAAACATAGAAGGATTCCACATGTCAAAATCATCTGATTTAGCAACTAGATTAGCAAGAAATGAAAACATCCCATTAACAAAAGCAAAAGCTCGCATTGAGCAAGTGTTTCTTGCTTTACAGGATGAACTAGCTGAAACTGGTTCAACTAAGGTTCAAAACTTTGGTGTATTTAATACATCACCACTGAAGAGATCTTCAACACTCCACGGCAAAAAATATGTCGTAGATACAAATGTGATTCGTTTCAGTGCGTTCAAGCGACTAAAAAGTTCAGTGAACTCTTAAACCACAATAGCAGACAGGCCGCTTAGTTTAAGCAGTCTTCCGCTCTTTGTCTTAACTTTCTTTCCAACTAAATTTTCCATACACCATTCAGCTTGATCTTCTGTTAATACTACATAGTCTGGCTTATCACCTGATGAACCTATAAACTTTGTCATCTCATCAGTAATAACCGATGTGATATCTTTGTTACTCTTACAACTTCTAATTATGTCTATACTGTTTTTCATTTTTACCCTTTTAATTTTGGAAATAGCTTGTCACTATGGATTATTAAGGTTTCCCATATCCATGCCTGCTGCTTACTGTTAAACATTTCACCTGTGTTGAAATTTGCGAAAGTATAATACTCTCCAACAAAGGCTACTTGAATACGCTTGTTATCTTTAGTAAAATTAAAGAATGTTCTTGACCGCCCAAAGTTATCAATCAAATATTGCTTTAGGATGTCTTTTGAAATGTTTCCACTATTAGGAATAAACCCATCAGCATTCATATCTATTTGAAGCTTATCAAATTTTATTCTGAATTTTTTACCTGACAGGATGTTTCCACTCCAAAAGTTAGCTTGCTTACTTCCAGAAGATAACCAATCCATAACACCACAGATCTCTTTCATGTCTCTATTATCTACTCTTATCATTAGAGCAAATCCGTCTTGAAATGAGTTTCTATTTGATTCTACTTTCATATCAGGTTTCATAGCCAATAGGTGTTTAATAAATCTATCTGCTAGTTCTATTCCCTCTCTATCTCCTACTTTCTCTTTTATACTAGAAGATTCATCTTCGACTATATTAGTATTAGTAGACTTAGTATTACTATATGGAGGATAATCCTCCTGCCTATTGGAGGATTTTCCTCCTACCCCCTGGGAGGATTTTCCTCCTACCCCCTGATTATCGCCTTCTGTAGGCACTAATTCCTTATTGAGTTCTTCTTTCAGGAAATCAGGCTCGTCTGAAAGGTAGTAAGAATAGCCATCGTGTGCACCTAGATCACTGTTTTGAACCCTCACTATATACCCTTTGTCTTCAAGTTCTCTTATTCCTGATAATACTGCATCCTTCCCTTCAGTACAATGCTTGATGATATCTTTATTCCAGAACTTCCAATCATCAGGTTTAGACCATAAGTACATGAATATACCTTTTGATTTTGCAGAGATACTTCCATCATCAACTAAGACATTAGATAATTGCGTAAACTTATTCTTCCTGAATTTCTTTATACTAGGCTTGTATTCACTCATTCATTTTCTCCTTGTATTTGATTTCTGCATATGGCAACCAGTCTTTCCAAATTAGTGAATGTACTTTTTCACAGTTTTCTTTTGTCATGAATGGAATCTTATGCGTCTTTCTGTTTTTCAACTTTATTTCTAGCATCCATCCCATCCTCGATGCTGCGGTTAAGTACACTTGAAACTCGCTAGTCTCACTGAGTTCTTCAACCGTGAATAATGGTCTTATCTCATTTTGATAATAGGAAAGTATATCAGGTTTTTTTGGTTTTGGCAAAACAGCATCTTGCACTTTAGTTGCTACAGTAGGTTTCTTTGGCATCAAAAATTCTTTTGAAACCTCAGTCTTACTTGCTTCAGTCATGGTATTAAAATCTAAACCTTTCTCTTTGAGAAACATTTTGAAGTCGTTAACTTGGCCATAGCCTATTCCATGATTTGTCATTATATAGCCGGCATTTCGATATTCATATCATCGAGACCAGGAAGAGAACTGCCAAACACCTCTCCTGTTTCATGATTTATAGAAACCTCATCATGAACTGGAGGAGATGCATATGTTGGCTGATCAACTGGTGGCTCATCCATTTGATACTCTGCAGTAAAAATTGGTGTTCCTTTTGGCTCAAATCTAACAAGCGGACCGTTGAATTTTGCATGAGCAGTTCCAGTTGGACCATCTCTGTTCTTAACAACACCTATCTCAACATCAGTAATTGGTGGTTTTTTCTCACCGCTCTCTTTTGATGTATAGTATGCTTCATCATACAAAGTAAGAACAGCATCAGCATCTTCCTCTATCGAACCAGACTCCCTAAGATCTGACAGTTGTGGTCGTTTATTTGGTCTCGATTCAATGCTTCTGCTTAATTGTGAAAGTATCCAGAATCGTATACCGAGTTCTTTTGCCAACCTTTTAAAAGCTTTTGTTATTGCACCGATCCTCAAGTGCTCATTCTGGTACTTTCCATTGTTCTTAACGAAAGTAAGGTGATCCAGAAAGATATGTTTTATATTTGGATTTTTTCTTACTCTCTGTTTTACAAAGTGTTCTACATCTGATTCATCCATAGATAGGTCAGATAGTTCAAACAGATCTGTATTTCTGAGTTCGTTCTTAACCTTTTGAACAGCATCAAAATTCATAACACTATTTCTATTAAGGTTTGATATTGGTTCTGCTGCTCTTGATGCAATCATCCTTCCCATGATTTTATCTGCAGCCATCTCTAGGGACAAGAATAGGCTTCCTTCGCCCTGTTCAAGAAACTTCCATATAAGAGAAGTAACCATCGAGGTTTTCCCCATACTTGGTCGAGCAGCTATTACGAGCAAGTCTCCAGGTGCAGTAGTAAATATCTCATCTAGATCATCTATACCTGTTGAAGCACATACTTTTGCATTCTGGATATTGTCTTCATATATTGCTATGTGCTCTTCATTTGTTATAAGCGAGTTAGACGCTCTATCTATTTCATTCAGCGAAGATAGGTCAAAAACTCTACCATCCTTCGTGTCATCCATAGCTACTGTCAAAACTGCTATAATCTGTCTACGCTTTGACAAGTCCACTATTTGCTTTGATAAGCTTATTAGTGTCTTTGTATCTAAAGGTGGCAATCCAGAAATATCTCTAGCAATATGCTCTGAGTGTTCTGGAAATTCATGCATAGCCATTGAATCATTCAATGTCTCACCTAATGCCAATTTTGTTTCTACAAGAGTGAAGATGTCCTTAGTCACTGGATCAATAAAATCCGCTGGCTTAATTATGTCTTGTATCTCGTGGAAACTTCTTGAGTCGTACAGTATTGTTGAAATGACTGCACGCTCGAAATTTATATTACTGATCATCCTTTTATCCTTGGAGTTAAAATGCGAGTACAACCAGACTTACTAGAAGATGAAGAACAAGAATTGTTCATCAAATGGTGCAGAAGACAAAATATATTTGTCTTTGCAATAGCAAATCAGCAGCCTATGGCTGTATGTTGCAAAAGCACAACTATCGTAAAAAGAATACTTAAAAAACTATTTAGAATAGGCTTAGAAGAAGGAATGCCAGACTTGATGATTCCTATTCCAACAACAAAGCATCATGGCTTATATATTGAAATGAAAAGAAAGAAAGGCAAAGCTGCTTCAAGACAACTCTCTATAGCTAAGTGGCTTAACGATAGACATTATAAGAGCGTCATCTGTTACTCTTCAGAAGACGCAATCACTGTTACCAAAGATTACCTTAGTATGTAGGTGTCTGTCCACCATATGAAGGTGCTGGCTGTTGTTGCTGTTGCTGCTGTGGAGCGTATGACTGCTGTTGCTGTGGTTGTTGCTGTTGTTGCTGTGGCTGACCGTATCCAGCCTGAGGAGCATTACTGTGTCCTTGCTGCTGATTTTGATATCCACCGCCTTGTTGTTGGTTGTTGTATCCACCACCTTGACCACCTCTTGGTTGTCCAGTAAATTGAGATGCACCAGATTCAAATTGTGCAACCATAACTTCAATAGCGACTGCTTTAGATTGTATGTATCCAGCAATTTCTAAGATTTCACTTTCAGAAAGAGCACATCCCTGTTGCATTTGATTCTTAGAAATAGCAATTATAAAACCACCTTGCCCTGCTGAAATTGACATATCAAATGATGTTTGATCTGTTTGGTATGCCTTTTGGAAACCTTGACCTTGACCTGCAACAAGTTGAGTACATTGAATAACAAGTCTACCAGCTTCACCAGACTCCAACTTTCCTGTCAGCTTAGTGTCTTTTGAGAATCCCTGACCACCTTGATTTCGCTGCTGAATTGAAAGAAAAAGCATTCCTTTATATGATGCTCTACCATTGTACACATCTTGCTCTACCGCAGAACTTACTGTTATCATTTTAGCTTTGTTTTCACCGAAGAAGTTCGCACTTCCTAAATCTTGCATATTACCCATTTTGTTTCTCCATATTTTTATTTAAGCCGTATTGTAGCGAATAAAAGATTTATTTTTTCTTTTTCTTAACTATCAAACGCTGGTTCGTAATCTTCTCTGTTCCATATTTTTTGGACAGATTGATAAATTCTATTTCACTCAAATATTTGAGCTTGTTTGTGTCTATTGATACAGCTGCTGGATACTCTTTGGCTAGCCTCTCAACCTCTTCTCTAGGGAGATCTTTTGCTATAAGTATTGGCACCGTTTTTCCTGGAGTGAATTTACCCTCTACGGTATCGCCAACTCCAGATTTTCCCATCTTCTCAAAGATTGGTCTAATGTTTTCATCAAACTCATCTTTTTCAATATTGAATCTGTCTTTCTTCTCTATGTACTCAAACATTGCAGTGTCTAATTCTGTGGCAATTTTAAACTCACCTTTTTTTCCAAAAATAGGACAACTGCTAGCATGATCACAATTTGCACATACCCCAGGATTGTATGTGCATGGCATCTCTTCAGCTGTTAGGGTGAATTCTATTCTTGTCCCCATCTGAATCTCTATGATCTCTTCCTTGAATGTTTCAACAAGTAATGATCTTTCCATGCCATCGAAATACACATCTTCATCCCATTTTATGTGGAATAGCCTTCTCTTGCCATTATTTAAGTTGATAGCAACAAGATTGGAATCTATCTGCTCTGGACTAATCCCGTGAGTCTCAGCTATGAGTCCAGTTTGGATCATAACCTGTAACTCCCAATAAAAGTGTGGAGCATCAGGCAGAGCACCTGTTGTTTTTAACTCATTTAACCATATCTTTTTTCCAGACATAATCATCTTCTCTACATGTGCATCCAAACCAGGATCCTTTAAGTATCCAATCTTATCTACAAAAGTAACCATATCTGGATGCACTTTCATGTGAGAAAAAATTGAGTCCTTTGCTCCGTAATAACTCCTTTGCGATTCGCAGTTTACTCCTACATGTTCAAATGCTTCAAGGAATATATGCTCAGCAACATTCCCTTTCTTCATCAATAGGAGTTCATCTAGAGTACGCTCAGGAGGATTCATAAGGTCCATGCATGCTTTTCGTATACAAGCCAGATCTGATGCACCAACGGTAGCATTCATGTCTTTATCATATATTCTTTTGCTTTGAAATTCTTTACCCTTTTCTCTCAGAGAATAGAGTAATATATCATCGAATGGTTTGCCCAAGTGTTACCTCCTTTACCTTCTTGCCCTTTAAAGGTTTAGCGAAGGTGTCACAACTTTTCTGGATGTTAAAATCATAAGCAGTTAGTATTACAATATCTTCTCGTATACACTCTTCCCATTTGCACGAATACACACAAGAAGGAGAACCTTCTATTTTGTATGTAGCTTTTGTTATCGTGCACACAACCTGTGCTTTTATCGACAATGCGATAAAAAGCAGAACAAGAATCTTTTTCATTTTATCCCTCCATGTATTCTTTGATTTCAGCCTGCAGTTCTTTAATGTCTCTTGCTGCATAAGCCTCAATATTATCATTAGTTAAGCCTTTAGACATAAAGAAACTCTCCCATTCTTCAGCAGGAATACCAAGCGAAATGAAATATCTGCGTCTCTGGTTCACTCCAGAGAAATCATCACCAGCTTCTTCCTTTTGCGGCACAGTATTCTTTTTGCTGGGCTGTGGTGACTGTTCTGGCTTTCCCATCTCTTCCTCTACATCAGACTCTGCTAACGCTGCCTCAGATTCATCTGCTTCATCTGTGTCAGGCTCTACATCAGATTCATCCACTTCTTCAGCAATCTCATCTTCATCCTTAGGATCTGGAACATCAGGCTCAGTTTTCTCTACTGGTTTACCATCAGCTTTTTTTGCTTTTTTTGATTTCTTCTCAGCAGTTGCTTCATTCCAAATGAATTCCTCCAGATCTTTAGCTGTAGCAGGGATAGGATTTTCACCACAAAGAGGTTGTCCTTCTGTGTTCAGTGGTTCACCTTCCTCATTTACAAAGCTAACAAACTCAATCACTTTGATTCCATCTCTTGATGTAGTAACCAGAACTCCTGAACCAATATGGTCTTTCCAGTTCAATGGAGTTTTACCTTCCCATCCATCTTCCATCATGTCTTTAACTACTAGAGCTTTTTTTCTTGAAGTCTGGATAGCACCATCCATCATCATGTACGCACTTTTACCATCAGGAGAAACCATTTCTGAAATCTCACCACTCATTAATTTTGTCATTGCATCTAATTTTGTCATCTATTTTTCCTCAGTTTGTTTTATTCTTAATTTATATACGCCTTTTACTTCCTTGAATCCAAGGTTGTCAAATGCAGTACGGGCCTTATCTTTTAGGTCATCATGTCCCCTAATGATGAATGTGTGATGTTTGCTTACGAGTCTTTCATTAAACTTATCTGGCTCAACACCGAAGAATTTAATTCTTTCAAGAACAAGATCTCTGGTGATCTCTTTTTCTTTAGGTTTTTCTGGTGCAGAAGGCACGGCTTCTTTTGCTGGCATTGCAGATGATGGGTGCACAGGAACATCATCCATTGATCCAATCTCTGGGTTAGCATACCTAATATCTTCTGGAGTGGCTATTCTTGTTCCAGGTATTCCACCGAGATCAAAAATTGCACGAGCTTTAGAAGCAGTTTCGGCCTTCTCAACATGAGATCTATCTTCAGTCCATGCTCTTGATGCTGTAGCTGTAGCAACAAGTTTCCCATTGTCATCAAGAATCTTACATCTGGATAGAGCAATACCCATGTCTTGAGTCATCTCAATGTCTGTTACGATTACCCAATCTGGATGTGTCTCTCTAAAATACTTTATCCTTACTGACGCAGGTATATGTATATCTGGCGACTGATAGTAATCAGTAAGATGTTTAGCTAGTTTAGCATCACAAAGCTTCAACTCTAGCAACTTTTCTACTTTCTCTTTTGTAATATCAAACATGTCTTCCATGTAATCTCCTATATAAATTTATCCACTATCCACACTATTGCAGCAACAAATAGTCTGAGCACAATTGCAAACATATGCAATATCTTCTCAATAACTCCCATACAAATCCTTCTTTATAAAATTTGGAATAGGAGCCATTGAAGAAATGTTATCAAACCTAAGTCTCAAGGAACTGCTTGGACCTTCATTTAGCCTTTCTTTTTCAAGCTTAGCCAGTTCCATTAAGTATACATGAATATTAAGCTTTTTGCTATTTACTTTCCCACTTCAATAGTGAACTTCTTTCGTGTTTTTAGCTTCTTCTTAATGATATCTCTGGCTGTACTTTCTATTAGTTCAGCTGGATCAACCATTATCTCTTTTGATTCACCTACCATTACAGATGCCGTATCACCCGTGATATCAGTCACCTTTCCATCTGGCCATTTCTCTTTAACTATTTCTTCAATGCTGCTGCTTACTAAGTCAGCCATCTTGATCTTCAGTTTATGGGTTGAACCAATTGTCGCTATGTATTTAATCATCTTTTCTCCTTTGAAATTCATGGACTTACAGTAATTATATTAATGCCAAGTATATGCTATGAAAAAAGAACAAAATTATCCCCATGCCATACACAATAAGATTGTTAAATCTCATCATGTATGACATGGTGGTAATGTTATTTTTTATACACTATAACTCGTGTTCTATCAGATCGTAGGTCTTTTGGTTTTTAATTGTAATCGTGTCTTTTACTATAGTGAACTTTGTTCCTATAGAGAAGTTCAGAACAGCTAGCACTTTTCTAAACACAGCTGGCGGTAATGGTGTCTCATTCTTTTTGAATATGATATTATGCATATCCAAGCTCTACTCTGCATTTTTCTTGCAATGCTATGACACCATCAAACTCCTCGAAAATTTTCTTTTCTTTTTGAGCTTGTATTGCTAATTTTGCCATTAGCCCTAGGTATCTATCCTGCATGTACATGCGAACCTGATTAGCTACTAATATAGCATCCCTTTTGTGGGGTACTTTCTCTATACTCATTACTATTGACATGTCAACTCCTTATAAGTTTTTTGGTCAAAAATCATTACAAATCTTCTATATGATTTTTCTGAAGGATTTATACAAAGCATCCCAACTATTCTTAAATACCACTCGAGAACGATTCTCTTTTTTGAATTATTAAACATTTCTAAAATCCATTTCGCTATCGATTTTATATAATTCGTCAAGTCTTATCTCTTGCTTTTCTGTTCTTGCAAACGAGTATATAGACTCTAAATATGCAATCTCTTTTTTAATATCACTCATAACTAAATCCTCCTACAGGCTTTAAAGTTAACTATATGAATGTCATCATAAAATGATGTCACAACTACTCCAGGGTTTCTAGATGATTGCTCATACGCATATAAATATGCGTCAGCTTTACCAATCTCCTCATCCTGAGATACTCTAAAAGAGTGCCTTCTGTCTCCTATTACTACTATTCCATTTTTCATTTTAGCTCCAGATTAAGCAGCTTTCGCTGCTCTTAGAATTTTTAAATTATGCGATTTAGCATTATCTAATTTTTCTAACAAGTCTTCATAACTACTAATGCTATCTCTAGTAACTGTAGTACCCTCATGCTCAACATCCCAATTAGCAAGTTCGCCATGTGGATAATAATTTCCACCAAATGACATCATCGATAAAAATGCATGTCCATGATCATCTTGATCAATATGATTGATACAGTGATGGCAATCTCCAGCATCAAAGCCGATAGTAATTAAGTTACTGCTATCCGTAAATGTCCACACCGAATCACAACTGATTGTTTTCCCTTCACTGTGGCTATCTGGGATTGTAACAGTCGCAGCGTTAGCTACTCTGTTGTCTGTATAATTTGTGCTCATAATAAACTCCTTGCCTATTGTTACCATGACTGGCTGGCTTTCGCCCTTGTTGATTGACTAATGTCAACTCCTTCTATATCCAAATCACATACCATTTTCATCCGCTACTCAAATTTGTCTGAATAGAATTACTCTGGATTACTTCTGGTATCTGATTTAGATACAGGAGAAAAAGGTATACTTCTCCCATTAATATATACCTCGTTTTCCT
>Ga0164318_10002259_pt1 | contig 17800 bp, 18 predicted proteins | sample GuaBasSedimGuay9_FD_113734 | JGI IMG/M metagenome (GOLD analysis project Ga0164318, IMG submission 113734) | Subseafloor sediment microbial communities from Guaymas Basin, Gulf of California, Mexico - Guay9, Core 4571-4, 0-3 cm | ecosystem: Environmental > Aquatic > Marine > Hydrothermal vents... | reverse complement strand
TTGCCTGAATATAAAGAAAACAAAGTTTATAGACTAAAAGAAGTAGTATCAAAAGTGAAAGAATATGAAAAAGATGATATGCCATATAATGCTGAAAGTGAATTAAAGAAAGTAATACCTGATTTTTAAATGGGGCTGTTAGTATTGCTTATAGCTTTATAGCGGGAAATGGAGATAATGTATATAAAAGGACATTTTAAGGTATTATTTGGGGAAGTATAAGTTTGAAATATTTTTTATCATACAAGCTTGATACAAAGTTTATTAGAGCATAAAAAATGGTATAAGAATGGCTGATTATTCAAAGTACAGTAATGGTGATTTATTAAAGATTATTCGGAAACAAGAAAATGAGTTAAAACAAAGGATAAAAACTTTAATATTTTATTGTTATTTGTGACCTCAATATCGTGTACAATAGCATGATGAAACATAAAGGAAAAATAGTATGATAGATAAAATCAGGGGAATAATTAAAAGCTTATTCAATAAGTGGGGATACGAGATAGTCCGTTTCAATGCTCCTGTCAGTCATTTCCACTCAAATCGATATCTACGCCTTAATTCACGAAGGCTGGAACATCTTGCAAGTTTGAGAATACCGGTAAAGGGAATGTCGGTTTTAGAAATTGGTGCGGGTATCGGAGATCATTCCCATTACTACATAGATAGGGGTTGCAAAATAACTATCACCGAAGCAAGGTCTCAAAACCTAAAATACTTAAGGAGTCGTTATCCTGACTGCAATATTCAGTTTCTAAATTTGGAACAACCTACTCATATCGAAGGTTCTCCATTTGATGTAGTTCACTGTTATGGAGTTCTACATCACTTGAGTAATCCTGAACAAGCTTTGGAATTTATTAGTCGGAATACCGGAAGAATGTTGTTCCTTGAAACACAGGTCTCATTTGGTGAAAGCGAAGAGATAAATATCGTTAGCGAACCGAAAAGTGACCCTACACAAGCCTATTCAGGGATTGGATGTCGACCGACAAGACCATGGGTGTACAACAGGTTAAAAAGACTTTTTAAATATGTTTATCTCCCCATAACTCAACCGAACCACGAGGAGTTTCCCATAGATTGGAATTCACCTGATAAACACAAGGGGAATTCACAAAGCGCTATTTTTATTGCGTCTCGTGAAAAGATAGAGAACGAATTACTAACGCAATCTTTAATCAAGAAGCAATTGCGGCATGAATAGCCGTTTAGATTAATTCTTATACAGGATTTGTTTAGTTAAATGTAAGAGATTTACCGGCGGATTATTTGTTCTTCTGAAAAAGTGCACCCGGCAAGTAAGTAGTTAGATATATATACCACCTGTGTAAATAATTTGCTTAAATTTCAATTTTATCCTTGACATCAAGTAAATAAAATACTATATAAAAACAATATGAATTATTGGGTTTTATCGCTTTGTTTTTTATCTATTAATGTTATAATATTCACATATTTATTCAAATTAATCTATACAGGAAGGTGTTAAATGAACAGTTCAAACTATTTCAGCAGGTGGTTTTTCGGTTTTATCGTGCTATCGTTGTTATGGCTGGCATTTACATTCCCATTTTCATTGGCCGAGCTATATACCGGACTTGTCGTCGGAGCGTTCATTTCTCTATTTACGGCTAAGTATTTCGAGGAATTCGGTATAAGTAGTTTTGCCCCTTCAAAAATTTTAGGTTTGTTGATATACATACCTATAATATTATGGGAAATTATTAAAGCCAACATCGAAGTTGCTATTATTGTTTTATCTCCTTCATTGCCAATTGAACCGGCAATTATAACGGCAAAAACAAAACTGAAATCCGATATAGGGAAGATGTTTTTAGCAAATTCAATTACTCTGACACCGGGGACATTAACGGTTGATATTATCAAGGACACTTATTTCATACATTGCATCAAAATCGATAAAACGGATGAAAGATATGCCACGGAAAGTATAATTGGTAAATTTGAAAAACATTTGAGGAGGTTTGTTAAATGACTATCCTGATATGGATCTGGTCAATAATTCTGTCGATTTCCATAATTTTGGTTCTTTACAGGTGCATTAAGGGACCATCATTACCGGATAGAGTTATTGCATTAGATATGTTCACGACAATCACTACAGGACTTCTCGTATTAATAGCGCACTTCTTGAATAATTACATTTTGCTTGATGTCTCGCTTGTATATTCACTTCTTGCCTTTATATCCGTGATAGCAATTGCGAGATATCTCGAATCATCAAAGAGAGGTTGATATGTTTATAATAGGGATTATATTAATAACAATCGGTGTCATATTCAGCACTTTGGGAGCTCTCGGGCTTGTTAGGATGCCTGATTTGTATAACAGGCTTCAAACCAGTACCAAGGCTACCACACTTGGTGCCTTTTCAACCATTATCGGAGTGGGATTTCTAAATCCCGCATGGTTAATAAAGACTATTGTGATCGCCACATTTATACTTTTAACAGCTCCGATAAGTTCCCATAATCTGGCTCGGGCATCCCACAAGTGGGGAATACCTCTGTCGGATAAAACATCAGTGGATAAATACGATTCTAAAACAGGAAAAGAGGAGTAGAAACATGGTTATACTATTGTATTTAGTTGTGCTGGTTCTTGCTATATCGGCGTTATGTGCCATATTCACAAAGGACCTTCTTGTTTCTGTTGTAGCTCTCGGAGTTAACAGCCTGATTGTTTCGGCACTGTTTTTCCTGATGCATGCTCCTGATGTTGCCATAACGGAAGCCGCAATAGGAGCAGGACTATCTACGGCGATATATGTGTTTGCAATCAGACATACAAAAAGGCAGGAAGAAAAATGAAAAAGACAGAATTTTTAACCGGCTCATTCATAGCATTGACATTAGTGGTTCTTCTCGGTGTGTTTTTCTTCCAAGCATTATTCCAACCTTCATACGAAGGAAAGGTGATGCCAATTGATAATGTTAACTTGAAGGATAGGGTATCGCTACATTACGTTTTGAAAAATGTCAATGATGCGTCCAAATATCTCGCTACCAATGGAATGCGCTATTTTAACAATAGGTCATCGGTACCTTCTAAAACAATTACATTCGGAAAGACAAAAAATCTCGAAGAAGGTTCTGCAAATGAAGTAACATCCATAGTTGTTAATTACAGAGGATTCGATACACTCGGAGAAGTCACTGTTCTATTCATATCAATAATAGGGCTTACAATGCTTATTGGTGGTGTGAAAGAGAAAAAACTAAGAATGCCGTCTGTTATAGTAAGAACGGGGAGTAAATTTTTATTTCCCTTTATTTTACTGTTCGGCGTTTATATATTCATACACGGTCATTTAACACCCGGCGGAGGGTTTCCGGGAGGGGCTGTTATAGCTTCCGGATTTTTACTCCTTCTACTTGGATTGGAGAATTTCAAATTCAATACAACAGTATCGAAAGTCATAGAAAGCCTTGCCGGAGTGACATTTGTAGGTATTGGACTTGTCGGTCTTTTTATGAAGAATTCATTCCTTGCCAATTTTATACCCACAGGTACGATAGGATTTTTATACAGTGCAGGCATGGTTGCTTTAATTTATATTGTTGTCGGTATAAAGGTAGGAGCCGAATTATCAACAGGTGTAGCAGAATTAAAAGAGGGTAATAAAAATGATTAGCTCAATATTTTTCTATTCAACCGCATTTGTTCTTTTTCTTATAGGATTGTTCGGTGTTCTGACAAGAAAAAATATAATTAAGATTCTTGTTTCTCTCAGCATCACTGAAACGGCTGTTAATCTGTTTTTAGTAACGGTGGGATATATCAAGAACGGAAAAGCTCCGATATTGACGAACACTATAGGGAGTATAGGTATGAACAATCTAAAATTCGTAGATCCTCTACCTCAGGCTTTAGTACTTACGGCAATTGTTATAGGCCTTGGTACGACAGCGCTTTCCCTTGTCATTGCAATTAAATTGTATAAAAATTACGGGACTTTAAATATAACAAAAATGGGTGGTAAAAGATGAATATGAACTATGCATTACTTTTAATCGCCGTCCCATTGGCTGTTGCTTTTTTACAACCGCTTTTCGGTATGATAGGGAAAAAGATTACAAAATGGGTGACATTCTTAACTTTTGCTTTTAATTTTGCTTACGCTATTTCCCTTTTAAATTTTGTAACGGCTAATGGACCGCAGATCGCCGTTATCGGTAACTGGAGACCTCCCTTCGGGATAAATCTCTATCTGTCGACACTTTCTCTGTTCCTTGCAACTATCATCTATTTTGTAGGAATGATTGTTTCTTTTTATTTCATAGGAATAAAAGATAAAAAGATAGATGATAAACTCAGTCTTGTTATGTTACTCGTCGTAGGGGCAGCGGGAGCCATTGTGATGACGGGAGATTTGTTTAACATGTTTGTTTTCATAGAGATTCTTTCCATAGGAACTGCAATTCTCATAGCATCGCGTGATAAAGGAATGTCATATAAGGGAGCGTTGAAATATATGATATTCGGTTCTATCGGTTCGGCTATGCTTCTTTTTGCTATCGGTTTTACATACGGAACATTGGGAACATTGAATCTCGCAGAGATTGCATTGAGATTTCATGAAATAAACCCCACTCTCGCTTCTTTTATCGTATTGTTGTTTACAGGAGGCGTATTTGTCGAAGCGGAACTATTTCCCTTCAATATGTGGGTACCTGATTCCTATGAAGGTGCATCTCCCCATATAAATGCGATTTTGAGTGGTGTTGTAAGCACCGCCGGAATATATGCCATAATGAGAGTCTTTATGACTGTTTTCGGTATAAATATAGGTGATAAAATTCTAATATACGGTAAACTCAATTTTAATGCGATTCTGATTGCAATCGGTGTAATTACTACAATAATCGGGGAACTATCTGCACTTACTCAGAAAGACATAAAAAAGATACTTGCATTCTCCTCAATGGCACAGATGGGAGTAATTGCATTTGCCATAGGAATAGGCAATCAGACCGCCTTAACGGGAGGCATTTTTCATCTCTTCAATCATGCTATTTCAAAAGCATTGTTATTCCTCGTTGCTGCAATGATAATAAGGAATGTCGGGAGCTCCAATATCGATGATATGGAAGGATTCGGAAGACATAATAAATTCCTTGCAATAATATTTGCCATAGGAGCTTTCGGAATAATAGGAATACCCTTCTTTAACGGATTTTGGAGTAAAATGTACATAATTGACGGGGCGGTTATGCGTTCCACACCATGGACTTACTTTGCACTGTCATTTATTCTCGGTGCAGCTCTGGTCGAGGTATTTTACTACTTCAGGATAATTTACAAAATGTTCAACGACAAGAAAATCACCACGAAAAATAGAATTCACCCCTTCGCATACATTTCTGTAATTCTTTTGGCTATTGTCGTTTTAACTGTAGGTATTTATCCTTCACTGTTTTCAAATATTCTTAATAGTGCATCGGCAGGAATTTTCGATAGAGTACATTATATAACAACGGTCTTAGGAATGGGGGTGCTCAGATGATTTTAAGTCTGTTTATAATAACCCTGATTACAGCTTTTGTTTCATTGATTATCGGCGGAAAATTGAAATGGTTGAGATGGCTGCTGTTTACGGCACTTCTAACATTTATGTCGATAAGATTGTGGTCGTTTTACGGTAATTGGGGATATACGGAAGCGTATAGGATATTGTCCCTCGGTAAAATTGATTTTACGATAAACTTGGGGATTACAAAATTAGGATGGTTCTTTGCCTTTTTTACTACAATTGTTAACCTTATAATATCGATATTCTCTATTCGGAAGAACCTTCACGAGAAAGACGAATGGGGAATAGGAGTTTTGTGGATGCTGCTTGCAGGAGCTAATATAGCTATTTTTATGTCATTGGATTGGATAACATTTTTCATTGCCTGGGAAGTTATGACATGGACTTCTTATTTTATCATAACACCGGGATGGAAGAAATCCTTCAAGGCGGCAAACTACTATTTCCTCTTGAGTATGTTCGGTACTTATGCAATGATAATCGGAATCTGGTGGTTGCATTCTAATCCGGCTATTCATACATTAAACATTGCAAATTCAATAACAGGACTTGCAAAATACTGGCATACGTCTCCGTGGAGTGCGGGAACGATTGCTTTTCTCTTTGTAATGGCATTTTTTGCAAAATCAGCTGTATTTCCATTTCATCCCTGGCCGGCGGAAGCACATGCAGAAGCACCGGATGATTTTTCCCCCTATCTGTCGGGTATAATGATCAAATACGGGCTTTACGGTATTCTTTTATTCGTAATCCCGCTGTTCATACAGATGCAGAGATTTAGTTTTGCCGGTGCTACCGTTAACGGGGTACCTGTTTTTTCTTACATACTTGCATGGGTAGGTGCTATTACAGCGGTGTGGGGGACATACAAGGCAATTGTATCAAATGATATGAAGAGGTTAGCCGCATGGTCAACCGTTTCTAATATCGGTTATGCCACAACGGCAATATTTATTTTAACATCAAACGGCGTAACGGGCGGGATTTTTCATATTGTTAACCATGCTGTTTTCAAAAGTGCGATATTTATTGCACTTGCAGCGGTAAAATATAGAACACACGAAAGGGATATGCATAGACTCGGGGGCCTTGCAACGAAGATGCCGATAACATTTCTAACATTTTTGATCGGTATAATTGCGGCAGCCGGCATTCCTCCCGTAAACGGTTATGCGTCAAAATGGCTCATATATCAGGCATTATTATCGGGTAGATTCCCCTTTCTTACCGTAATGATATTTATTGCATCAACAGGTGCTTTTATGTATCTTTACAGAGCTCTTCATTCTATATTCCTCGGACAACTCCCCGAGAAGTATAAAAATGTAAAAGAAGTCCCTGTTTTAATGCAAATACCAATGTTTATCGGTATGTTGCTTATGATCGGAATAGGCGTATTTCCGGGATATATTTTAAAACCTATCGGACAAATTGTTCAGAAGATGGGACTTACGCCTATGCGAGTAACAAACACTACAATGTTTGCTTATCTATCAAATGTAAATGCTCTTAAAGTTTTTAACATGTTCGGTATAAGTTTTGCATTTGCCTTTTTACTTTATCTTATCGGCAAACCGAGACATCATGTTGAACCACTCGACAATTACACAGCGGGGCAGAACCCGAAGGATTTCGGTATGACAACGGAAATGTATCATTTTGCATATAAATTTTACGAGCCTTTTGCAAATTTATTCAAAAATATAAGAATCGGCATGAGATATTTTTACGACGCACTTGTTAGAGACATAAATCTAATCGGTAAATCGTTCGCTTCCATATTCGAGTCGAGTACGATGGTATCATCTATGCTTTTTATCGGAGGCATTGTAACAGTCATTATAGTGGGGTGGTTACTATGATAGTGATGAAATATTTAGCTTTTGCTCTTACGAGCATTATTGTAGGACTGTTGTTTATGGGTATAGGTAGAAAATATACCGCAAGAATACATAGAAGATACGGGCCTCCTTTTTGGCAGTCTTACTTAGATGTGGTTAAACTGTTTTCAAAAAAATCAATTTCGCACCATTGGGTAATGGATTTCGGTGTGATGATGGGACTTGCTGGCATATTGGCAACTATAGCATTTCTACCAATTGGTCCGTTCCATCTGCTTGATTCAATGAACGGAAATATCGTAATTATGCTCTATTTTATGACAATAGGAGCACTTGGAATGGCGATGGGAGTATCCGCTTCGGGTAATCCGAATGCTACGATAGGTATAGCGAGAGCCTTGACTCTTATGTTAGGTTATGAAATTCCGTTTGTTATCGTTGTCGTTTCGTTAATTTTTGTAAATAAAAGTTCATTATTGTCGGTAATGGTGGCAAATCAAGCGGGAGGTTTTTTGCATTGGAACATAATCAGGTATCCCCTCGGTTTTATTGCGGCAGAAATGGCACTTCAGGGAATGCTCGGGGAAAAACCGTTCGATGCAATGACTGCTCCTTCCGAAATTGCATCGGGACCGATGGTTGAACTAAGCGGAAAGATGATGGGGCTTGCATTCCTTCAACATGCAGCCCAGGTTTTTCTCGAAACGGCTATTATAACAAATCTGTTTTTGGGAGGTTCTTCAAATGTTTGGATTTTCTTCCTGAAAATGTTTGTTTTGTATCTTGTGTCGCTATCGATAAATGCCGTTTCTGCGAGATTTAAATTCGAAAATGCTGTGAAGTGGTTCTGGAAATGGCCCATGGCGCTTTCACTCGCACAACTTTTAATCGTGATTTTATAAGAGGTGTAAATATGTTGGTAACTTCAAGAAAAGATTTAAGAGATAACGGATGGGAGCGAGTTCTGAACTATTTCAGAAGTAAATCCATGTGGATGCTCCACTATTGTACCGGTTGTGGTGCAATAGAACTCCCTCCGACAATGACATCACGTTGGGACATGGAACGTTTTGGCATAGGACCTATGGCAACGCCGAGACAGGCGGATTTGCTTTTAATAACCGGTTATTTGTCAATAAAATCGCTAAAACGCGTAATTTATACTTACGAACAGATGCAAAATCCGAAATGGCTTATAGCCTTTGGCTCATGTCCCTTGAACGGTGGCATATATTACGATTCATATACGGTTATAAACAGATTGGCACTGTATCTTCCCATAGATCTATCGATCGAAGGGTGCATGCCAAGACCTGAAGCCGTAATTAACGGTTTCAACACCCTTATGAAAGGTATTGAACAGGGAACGGCTGTAGGATATAAGAGATATGAACAAAACTATGCCTGGTATAAGAAAAATCAGGATGCCGTATTAAACAGGACAAAACCGGTATTTGACAGTGGGGTGAAACAATGACACAGAAAGAAATAATCGAAAAGATAAAAGATTCTTTTCCCAATGCAAAGACTAAAATAATCGATGAACACCAATTTTCCGTTGTCATAGATAAAGAGCAGAATATTGCCGTCCTTGCCTTTTTGCAAAACATCGATTTCAAAGAACTTGCAATACTGACAGCAGTGGATTGGATGGAAGAGAAGCAATTTGAAGTTGTGTACAATCTGTTTTCATATTCTCATTATCAGCAGATACTGGTAAAAGCAAGGATTGACAGAGATAATCCTAAAATTCAATCGGTGTTGAACTTATGGGATGTAGCGAAAACATACGAGCGAGATGTACACGAATTTTTTGGCATCGAATTTATCGGGAATGATGAATTAAAGCCGTTCTTTTTACACAATTGGCTTGATTTGCCACCGATGAGAAAAGATTTTGATTCCCTTGCATATTCCAATGAAGTATACGGAAAATTCAAAGAAGAGAGGGAAAAATGAACGAATTGTTGACATTTTTAGGAGAAGAAGACCGTTATAAAAAATATGAGCTGTTCTTCGGGCCGAACCATCCGGGAATGAACGGTAATTTTTCGTATATAATTACGGTTGAAGGACATACGATCAAAAGAGTCGATCCTGACCCCGGACAGCTTCATAGAGGATTCGAGAAACTTGTCGAACACAGACTTTGGATGCAGAATATATCTCTCATACCAAGGATATGTGTCCCGGAGCCGGATATAAACGAGCTTGTTTATTCGAGATGCGTTGAAAAGCTTATGGGTATTGAGATTCCCGAAAGAGCAAAGTATATCCGTACAATTGTACTTGAAATGGCTAGAATCAACGCTTTTCTTATGGGATTTTCAGGGATAAGCGGCACAACAGGTTTGTACACAGGGTCACATTGGACACTAGCAGACAGAGATTATTTTATAGATCTTTTCGAGTGGCTTACAGGTGCGAGAGTTTATCACATGTATATAATTCCGGGCGGTGTAAGAAGAGATTTACCTGACGGATGGATAGAAAAACTCGAAGAAACACTAAACTATATTGAAAAAAGATTGTCCGAGTATGACAGGTTAATATACAACAATCCTATTGTTGTTCAAAGGTTGAAAGGATTAGCCCCGATTACACAGGAAGATGCTATAAAATACGGTATTACGGGACCAAACCTGAGAGCAACGGGGATAAAATATGATACGAGAAAAGCTGTACCCTATGCCGCATACGAGTACCTCGATTTCGATATTCCCGTACAAAGCGATGGTGACGGACTTGCAAGAGCCATTCAAAGAAGAGAAGAATTCGAAATAAGTATAAATTTGATTAGGCAGGCTATTAAAAAGATGCCTAAAAAGGGTAAAATAAGACTTGATATGCCTAACCCTCTGAAATTCAGAGTACCAAAGGGGGAGGTGTATGTAAAAGTAGAATCGGCAAGAGGCGAACACGGATATTATATGGTTTCGGACGGCGGAACAAAACCGTACAGAATGGCCGTAAGAGGCGGTTCTTATACGGCAGGTCTTGTATATGCAAGAAAAGCACTTGTAGGTATGCGTATAGAAGATGTGGCGCTATGGATGGCTACTATGGATATCTGTGCACCGGATTTTGATAGGTAGCAGGAGGATATTATGAATTATAAAGATAAAAGCGTATTTGCACCTCTAATTGCTTTGAAATACCTCTTCAAGGACCCTATAACGATTCGTTATCCAAAAGAGGAAAAGGATGTGTATCCCGAGGGTAAAATAGGACCTTCACCGCAATACAGAGGAATGCACACAAATGATCTTGATAAATGTATAGGATGCGGCACATGTTCCGAAATTTGTCCTACGGATGCCATAAGGATGGTAGAATTCGATGATGTGGAGGAAAAGGAAGGTTCAACGAAGGAAAGACCTGTTATTGATTACGGAAGATGTTGTTTTTGCGGATTTTGCGTAGATGTTTGTACGACAGGCTCTTTGAGTATGACCAGGGATTATATACATGATTTTCTAACACCTATCGAAGCCCAAAAAGAGGAAATACCGGAGGCAATATCAAACGAATTCATCAGACGACCGGATAGTAAACATGCTGATAATTTGGGGTGGGTAACTCCGGACGAATGGAGTTGGCTGGAACTCGACAGAGTCAAAATGCCCATGTTAGAACCTGACGAAAGATGGGATTCCTTCGTCGAAATTGTCAGAGGTTATTCCAAAGAAGAGGCAATAAAAGAATCTCAGCGATGCGTAGCTTGCGGTTTGTGTCAGGAGGCATGTCCAATACATATGGATATCCCGGAGTATATAGCTGCTATATGGGAAGATGATGTAAAAGAATCTGTAAGCCAAATTTACAACACAAATCCGCTTCCCGAAGTATGTGGAAGAGTTTGTACACACAAATGTGAAAGTGCTTGCTCCATAGGACATAGAGGAGATCCCGTTGCAATAAGATGGTTAAAAAGATATGCTGTTGATAGCTTACCACTCGATAAATATAAAGATGTTATTTTACATGAAGCCATTAAATCATATCACAAGAAGGTAGCTGTTATAGGTGGTGGTCCTGCAGGGTTGTCAGCAGCTTATTTCCTTGCTCTTATGGGATATAAAATTACTATTTTTGAGGCAAAGGAAAAAGTCGGCGGTGTAATGAGATACGGTATACCTGCGTATAGATTACCTGATAAAGCTCTTGATAAAGATATCGATTTCATAAAATCCCTTGGAGTGGAGATAAAAACCGGTGTCGAAGTAGGGAAAGATGTGAAATTTATGGATCTGCATAAAAAGTATGATGCCGTTCTAATTGCAACAGGTTTCAACAAAGGAAGAAGTACAAAAGTACCAGGCAGTGATGCAGAGGGAGTCATACAGGGACTTAATTTCCTCGAGAAAGTAAGAGATTTTGTTAGAGGTGAAATTAAACTGGACGAAGTTCCTCTTTCCGAAAAAATACTCGTAGTAGGTGGAGGAAATGTTGCATTTGATGTGTCTCGAAGTGCCGCAAGATTGCAGAGAATGAAATACGGAAAAGTCAATGTAACACAAACGAGTCTTGAGACAATGGAGATTTTGCCCGCTGATATCGAAGAAGTTCAAGAATCGCAGGAAGAGGGTGTCAAATTGATTCCCGGAGAAGGTCCGAAAGAAGTAATACTCGACGAGAAGGGTAGAGTTAAAGGATTGAATCTTGTCAAATGCGAGCGTGTTTTTGATGAGAATCACAGGTTCAATCCGCAGTTCAACATGAATCAGAAAATGGTTTGCGAAGCGACATTGATTATCGAGGCAATAGGACAGGCACCGGATTACTCTTATATTCCAGAAGATTTGCAGAAAAAATTCGAGTTTGTAAGAGGTAAGATAAAAACCGGTGAGCATGGAGAAACTCCTATTGAATGGTTATTCGTCGGAGGAGACATAAAAACAGGTCCGGATATTGTCCATGGAATCGGTGACGGGCATAATGCTGCCATAGGAATTGACAACTATTTCAGTAAGCTTGAAAAAAAGTAAAAAAGAGATGTTATAAAAAATGACAAAGGGGAAGTTTATCTTCCCCTTTTTTTGTTAAATTTAATATTTATTTTAAGTAGGTATTGACAAAGTATAATTATGTAATTATATTTTCGTCGATATTAGGTTAGAAGGAGGTTTCTATGATAGGAAATAAAGCCATGTATGACCAATTTTTCAAAGCTATTGACTTAAACAAAACTATTCGAAATGCAGCCTTAAAATCAGCGGAAAAAGCTTTTTGGGTTTGGAATGTCGAAAAAAATATTACAAATAAGCCGAAAGAGATTCAAAAATTGAAATTTTATGAGGGATCGAGTATTTTATATTCCTTATTGAGAAATTATGACAGAAAGTACATATCTAAAAAAGTTCTTAAAAGGATATATGAAACGCTTTATAAAGGCGCTTTCCTATCATCAGGAGACCCCGATAAAAACGATTTTAAGGAGAAATATGGAATTAAACCTCCTAATTTCATAACATTAAGTCCCTCCAAAGCTTGTAATTTACACTGTAAAGGATGTTATGCTTCAAGCAGTAGTGCGAATGCTGAAAAACTCCCTTTTGATGTTACAGAGAAAATATTAAGAGAAGTTCATGATGATTGGGGTAATAGATTTGTTGTTATATCAGGGGGAGAACCGTTTATGTATAAAGATTCCGGAAAAACAATACTTGACCTTGCGGAAAAATTCGATGATATGTTTTTCCTTGTTTACACTAATAGTACTTTGATTAATGAAGAGATAGCGGGTAAAATCGCAGAACTTGGAAATATTACTCCGGCAATATCAGTTGAAGGATATGAAAAAGAAACCGATGAAAGGAGAGGAAAGGGAGTCTATAAGAGAATAATGCAAGCAATGGATAATTTGAAAAAAGAAGGTGTACCTTTTGGTTTGTCTATTACCGGTACTAAGAATAATGCCGATATACTTAGTAATGATGATTTTTATGAATATTACTTTGAGAAAATAGGAATAACCTATATGTGGATATTCCAATATATGCCTATTGGAAGAGGATTTGACATTAATCTTATGGTTACGCCTGAGCAGCGTTTTAAGATGTTCAATATGTGGGAAAAATGTATAAAGGAAAAGCATTATTTCGTTGCCGATTTTTGGAATAGCGGCATTGTTTCGGATGGTTGTATAGCCTATGGTAGATCAGGAGGATACGTATATATAGATTGGAACGGTAATATTATGCCTTGCGTGTTTGTCCCATATCATAGGGATAATGTTTTTGATCTTTATAAAAATAACAAAACGATTACCGATGCACTCTTTTCGGATTTCTTCAAAAACGGTAGGAAATGGCAAGAAGAATATGGATTTGGAGAAGGTAAGACCCCACATAATTGGCTTATGCCATGTTCTATAAGAGACAATTATAGTGATTTTAGAAAACGTATAATAACTAAAGATGCCTTACCCGAAGATGAAATGGCTGAAAAAGCAATGAAAGACAAAGAGTATTATGAAGGTATGGTGGATTATGATAATAGATACAGGGAAATTACAGAAGATTATTGGAATAAAAGATTTTTAGGGAAAACAAAATAAAGAATCTATAATAAAGGGTATTCCTCTGGATTTTTCCACGGGCTCCGCATCGTTTCCCTGCCACATTGAACTCGTTTCAAGGGCCCACTGCTCCTCCCGTTGTCACCCTGGGTCCTGTGCCGAATTTATTTCAGTATTATTTCAGGGGCTCATATCTCTCTCTTTTCGTCACCCTGAACTCGTTTCAGGGTCTAATCCGCCAACTCGTGAGATATACTGAAACAAGTTCAGTATGACAGGGTGGAGACAAAGAAAAGATGGAGAAGATTCCGAAACAAATTTGGAACGACCGACTTAAAACCCGGTATGATTACAGGAGAAATTCCTAAATAAGTTTAAAATGATACAATTATGGAGGGTAAAGCACATTCATTTACTTTTCCTTAAAGTGGTTAATATATCTATGCTTTCCCGCCGGAACTTTAGTACTGGCGGGCATATTTACCATTTTCTACAATCTGCAGTTGACAATCATTTTAGTTCCGATTATTATTTTATAAAGGAGTATTTATGAAAAACTCATTTCATAATATTGGGAGCGCTGATAAAGTAATCCGATTAACCATAGGTATAATATTTATCCTGATTGCACTTTTGCTCCCGCTAACATTGTGGCGATGGATATTCGGAGTGTTGGGAGCTATTCTTGTAATAACATCATTAATAAGATATTGCCCGATATATTCGATTTTTAAGTTCACAACACTGGACAATAAAAATGAAAATAGGGAGAATTAAATCTCCCTATTTTCATTTCGGTAAAAACGAATTTTAATAATTTTTCAATATTTTTATAATTTCATCACCAACGCGGTCTTGTCCCTCTTTCGTAGTAGCTCCGAGATGAGGTGTGCAATTAAAATTATTAAAATCAAATAGTGGGGAGGATTCAGGAGGTTCTTTCTCAAAGACATCCAGCGCTGCACCATATAATTTACCACTTTTTAATGCCTCATAAAGAGCAACTTCATTTACAACTCCACCTCTTGCGCAGTTTACAAAAATCGCTCCATCTTTCATCATATCGAACTGTTCCTTTGAAATCATATGATGAGTTTGATCCGTATGGGGGAGATGCATTGAAATAAAATCCGCTGTCTTTAGTAATTCGTTAAGCTCTACAAGTTTCACATTCATATCGGTTTCTTTTACAAATGGATCATAAGCAATAACATTCATATCAAAACCAAGAGCTCTTTTCGCCAACTCTCTTCCGATTCTTCCAAAACCGATTATACCAAGTGTCTTTTTATATAATTCAATGCCCTTTAAAGATTTTTTCTCCCATTTCCCGTTTTTAAGTGACATTGTTCCGTATGGGATGTGTCTTGCAACTGCTAAGAGATGCCCTATTGTCAACTCAGCAACGGATATCGAGCTTGCGGCAGGTGTGTTCTTTACCTCTATTCCCTTTGATTTTGCATAATCAACATCTATGTTGTCCAATCCAACACCACCGCGAATGATAAGTTTTAAATTCTTAGCTACATCAATAATGGGTTTTCTAACCTTTGTGGCGCTCCTTACAATGATACACTCGAATTCGGGAATAACAGTTTCAAGTTCTTCGGAAGACATGCCGGTTTTAACGGTAACATCGTGCCCCAAACTCTTAATCCCTTCAATTGCCGAATCTGCAATTTTATCAGATACAAGTATTTTCATACTTCCTCCTTATTTTGATAAAAACTCGTCGATCCAGGAAAGCAATTCTTCCATATTAGACATCTGAGTATCTCCCATATGAGCTATTCTGAATGTTTTCTCTTTCAAAGTTCCGTAGCCATTCGAAATAACTGCTCCTTTTTCTGCAAGGAAGGCATTAAGATCGCCGACTTTGAACCCTTTGGTGTTGTTAATGCATGAAACTGTTGGAGAATGGTATCCTTCTTCGGAAAACATGGTGAAGCCTCTTTCTTTTGCCCAATTCCTTGTGTATTCCGCCATTTTTAGATGCCTGTTAAATCGATTATCCAATCCCTCTTCGAGAATATAACTCATCTGTTTGTCGAGTGCGTATATGTGAGAAATAGATGGTGTCGCCGGAGTTTCCCATTTATCGTAATATTTTTTCATAACCAGAAAGTCAAAATAATATCCTCTGTTTTCGACTGTTTTTGCTTTTTCCATCGCTTTTTCACTGATTGCGGCTACAGCCAATCCCGGAGGAAGGGCAAAAGCTTTCTGAACACCGGCAAGGACAACATCTATACCGAGTTTATCAACTTCGATTTTTGTTCCTGCCATACAACTTACAGCATCAACCATGAATATAACATCGGGATATTTTTTCATAACCTCAGCTATTTCAGTTATGGGAGAATAAACACCGGTTGATGTTTCATTAAGGGCTATTGAAATAGCATCATATTTCCCGGTTTTCAGCTTTTCATCTATCATTTCCGGTTTTATTGCTTTACCCCATTCAACTTCAAGTCTATCAACTTCTTTCCCGTTAGCTTCTCCGATTTGAGCCCATCTTTTGCTGAAAGCACCGTTTACACAGGATAACACCCTCTTTGAAACACAATTTCTCATTGCTCCTTCCATCAATCCCGTTGAGGATGAAGTTGATACAAATATTATATTATTTGTATACAATAGCTTCTGGACTTTCTCAACTGTAGATTTGAATAGAACATCGAACTCAGGGAATCTGTGGCCAATCATTGGTGTTGCCATGGCTTCGAGGTTGGATTTCCTAACCTCTGTTGGTCCTGGAATAAATAGTCTTTTATGCATTTAATCCTCCTTTTAGTTCATAATTACACATATTATAACAAAATTTATGTAGAAGTCAAATATTATCTTGAATCAAATGGTAGATAGGTTTGTCCGCACTAAAGTTTCGAAACATATTTAGCGGTGATAAGTGAGATGCTGAAATAAGTTCGGAATGACAAAGTCAAGTAAAAAATGACTCTTTTCCTCTTAACACAGGGGCTTGTGCTGAATTTATTTCAGTATGGTTTAGGAGCTCGCGTTTTCCCTTATGTCACCCTGAACTCGTTTCAGGGTCTCATATACCAAAGAAAGTTTATTATATATAACAGTTTTCTGAAAATCATCTTATGGTTCCAATATGATAATCGTTTTACAAAAGGTGGTAATTATGTCTATAATACGTGCCTAAATATTCCTTCTAAAATGGAATATAAGATGAATATTGAAAAGATAAATGATGCTCCAAACCGGAAGTTAAACGGGTGGATAAGGAAACGGAGAAAGAAGAATAACCGACCTCAATAGTCTGGTATAAATTATGGTCGAAATAACCGAATTTATAATTTACGGAACCATTTTTATTCTTGTAAATGATGTAAAAACCGGCAAGATAGGAAAAATTTTGAATGTTATAATAAAAACCTTCGAATGGGATAGGGTAGGGGATAGATAATTGAGAATAATTACATTCTCCTGCTAAACCATATGACAAAGAACGATTTAAACTATATCCAAATTTAATTTTATTGAGAATGAAATATGAGTTCAAGTATCGATAATACAATGACATATAGTTGATGTTATGATAATATACTTTAATATTAGCCATGAATGTAGGGCTTTTTTTTATGAAATCATATCCTGCCCCAATTCCAAATAAAATATTTTTATTTTTATAACCGGAGTTTAAAGTATATGTAGAATATGAATGATTAAAGAAACCGTTTGCGCCGAAATAAAATTTGGATTTAAATGTGCTATACATTGCAGATACTGAAAAAATCCACTTATCAATAGAAAAATGTCGCTTTAGATAAATATTGTTTTGTATCGAATAATGGAGATCGTCAAATTTCCTTGTTAGTGATAAAATCTTCCCGGTTTCGTTTGTTCTTA
>Ga0164318_10002258_pt1 | contig 17801 bp, 13 predicted proteins | sample GuaBasSedimGuay9_FD_113734 | JGI IMG/M metagenome (GOLD analysis project Ga0164318, IMG submission 113734) | Subseafloor sediment microbial communities from Guaymas Basin, Gulf of California, Mexico - Guay9, Core 4571-4, 0-3 cm | ecosystem: Environmental > Aquatic > Marine > Hydrothermal vents... | reverse complement strand
GGGAAATTAACAAAAATTCCCTGTGCTGTCTCAGGGCGCAGAAATGCCTTCTCCTTCTTTCTCGGACCTATTCCTGTCTCGAACATCAAATTTATTCTGCCCTCCTCCAGCCTTCCGCCGCACTCAGGGCATTCCATTTTTTTTCTATTTTCCTCCGCCACCTCCTCCGCCTTGAACGCTTTTCCGCATTTTTTGCATGTCAGTATGATGTCCATGAATTTATCAACGTGCCCGGATGCCTTCAGAACATTGTAGGGGGTTATCACCGGAGTGGATATCTCAAAAAATTTTTCTCTCAGAACATAGAATTCTCTCCATTTGTTCTCAACGTTGTTCTTCAGCAGGGTGCCTATGGGCCCATAATCATAAAAGCCTGCTTCTCCCCCGTAGATATCATAAGAGGGGTAGAATATTCCCCTTCGCTTTGAAAGTGAAATTATCTCGCTATATTTATCCATTCCACCACTATATCAGCGTTTTCATTAAATCAATATCGCAAACTATCCCCATTATCTCGTTATTTTCGTCCATGACAGGCATCTGGTTTATTTTGTTATCGAGCATTTTCTGGGCAACATCTGAAAGTTTCGTTTTTCTGAAGACAGTAATGACATCCCTGACCATAACCTCCTTTACAGGTATCGGCGGAAGCTTTATCTTCGATGTTTCGTAATACAGACGCATCACATCTCTTATGCCCTCCCAGCTCCACATGTCTTCGTCCTCACCTATGCCCATCTCGGATTTTACCACATTCTCGTCAAGATGGGAAAATGTGAATAAATCGCCATCCGCCACAATGCCGGAAAGCATCCCTTCCCCGTCAAGCACAGGCAGGGCGCCTGCATCTGTTATCCTGAAAATCTTCATTACAGCAGGAAGCGGTGTTTCTTCATAAACAGGCACGAATACGGGCGAGAGATACCCATCTACCTCATCGCCATCGAATCTTTCTATAAGGCGCAGTATGTCTGATGGCGAAACTATGCCCACAAGTTCCCCGTTCTCCACTACAGGTATCCCGTGTATTCTCTTCTCATAAAATATTTTTGCTACTTTCTTTATGTCCTCATCCGGAGAAATCGTTATCGGGTTGTCGTTCATTATCATTGCAAGCTGCTCCTCATCAGAATTTTTGAAAAGGTCATTTCTGGTTATGATACCTGCAAGTTTTCTCGTTCCTGCCTTCACAACAGGCATTCCAGATATCTCGTATTTGCCGAACATACGGAGAACATCTTCCCTGTTCCCGGGAACTTCTGCAACTATGATATCTGTTGTCATCACGTCCCTTACTTTCAATTTTCCTTTCATTTTTTCCCCTCTCCTCTAAAATCCGAAATAGGTGAATGCAAAACCGCAGGAATTCCATGTGCACGAGAACATGAATTATGGCATGTTTTTACTTCCATCTGATTGTTGAATGCCAAGACTCACATTTAAACATTTCCTTGGATTTGCCGTCACCATCTCCCCCACCTGCTCTCTCGATACATCGAAGTTTTCCATCAGAAATTTCATCTCCTCGACTATATCGGGCGGCGAAATCATCGCGTTGTCTGTTCCCAGAAGGAGGGAAACGCCACATTCAAGCATGCTTTCTATATCGGGGCGTATGCCAAAAAATGCATTGGAGCGAGGGCATACAACCAGAGGTATGTTCTCATCTGCTACAATCTCTATATCATCCCTGCTTGCACTGCTCATGTGAATCAAAAAGGAGGGTTTCAGGTCAAGTACTGCATCTATATCCTCCCTGAAAGCCTCGCTTGCATGTATGGCAAATATCTTTTTCTTTTTATTCACATGGTCAGCCACTTTCTTCAGTTCTTCATAATCCCAGTCAGATATGCTGCTGACCCCAATCCCGTCTGATATTCTCAGTATTCCATTTACCTCCTCGCTGTCATATCTCAACTCCAGAGGTCTGCCAAGAATTATGGCATTCAATCTGCTCCCTCCCATTGCCTTTTTCAGGATTTTAATGCCTTCAACTCCCCCCTCCCTGAAGTCAATAAAATGGGTTGTGCCGCATCTTTCCATCACGGAAATTGCCTTTTTCATGCCCTCTATGATTTCCCCCTCCGATGCTTTCCTCATCATCTCGTGTTTGAAGCCGTGGGGCGGCGCAACCAGTTCATCCAGTTTCCAGTTTTTATCACCTATATCTATGAAAGCATCGCCAATGTGTGTGTGGCTGTTCACAAGTATTTCCATTCATATGAGAAAGAACTACCTCTTAAAATCGTTTTGGATGGGCAGAGATATTTCAAATATCGCTCCCTTTATGTTGCCATTCTCAACCCTATTTTTAACCCCTATGCTCCCGCCGCCCATCTTCACTATCTTGCCAGAAAGATACAGCCCCAGACCATTTCCCCCGCTTTTACTGACTTTCCTGCTGAAAATATCATCTTTTATTTCAGGAGGGATGCCAACGCCGTCATCTTCGATTTTTATCCTGCACAGATTTTTTTTGCGGATGGCAGAGACGTGTATGTTACGGCATTTAGAATGCAATATGGAATTCAGCAGAATATTGTAAAAAACTTCTTCAAGGAGAGGTATGCCTGCAACTTTTATTCCAGAGGACATGTAATAAATGCTTATCCCTTTCTTATCTGCCTCGTGAAGAAGCTGGTTTATCACATTTTCCATTGCCCTATCTAGGTCCACCTCCTCTGCCTGCCTGCTTCTCGCAGAGAATAATTTTTTGATATCCTCTATAAGAGATATATTGTTTCTGACTGCAAGTTTGGCTCTCTCGATAAATATGTTTTGCTCCTCCGAGAGCCCCGTATCAGACAGGAGTTGCAGATAGCCCATAACAACCTGATTTTTATTCCACATGTCATGTCTCAGAAGGGCGTTATAAAACTCGACTTCCCTCTGAATTTTTTTCAACTCTGTCACATCATGGATTATGCCCTGTATAATTTCTCCATTCCCTACCAGAGAGGCGAACTCATTCCCTATTACAATCTCCCCGTCTTTTTTTCTGTATTCTATCTCGTAGTTCCTGACCTTTTTTTCTTCCATGAGTGTTCTCACAAATTCTTCCCTTCTCTCAGGGTTAACATATGTCTCATGAATACCTGCTTTTTTCAACTCTTCCTTATTTTCATACCCGAAAAAGTCAACAAGAGCCTGGTTTGCCTCTATTATCTGCCCGTCAAGCGTGCTCACATATATTCCCTCGACAGCATTTTCTATTATGTCCCTGTACATTTTTTCCGATTGCCCCATCTTTCTTTTTATCTCCATATTTTTTATGGATGCAGCAGCCAGTTCAGCAATAATGCCCAGAATGTTTTCTTCCTGCCCTTCCTTCTGGAATGCATAAATAACCGCCATCACCTCTCCATCAACAATAACAGGAGCAGCCCTTTCACTGCCGCTTCCTGCCTCTCTGCCTGCTTTGGCGGCATCCAGAACAATTTTCGGGGAGTGCTCATCTAGGACGGAGATGTTTTCTGGAGATTCACTGCCCCTGACATATAGTGCATGTCTTTCAAAAACAGAGGACTTATCCATCAATGAGAGTATAATTCCATAAACATCCTCCAAAGAGTCTGAAAAAATTAATTCCGGAATGGCTTCTTCTATGAACAGTAATCCCCTCTTCATTTTTAGAATTGAATGCAAAAGGCATATTTAAATTGTCCTATAAGAACAATTTTGTTCTGACAGAACAATGAGAGCAGCCTTCATAAAAATTTTTTAACCCCGTGGGATTTCATTACCATGAAAGTCGCAATAGTAATGGGAAGCAAAAGTGATGAAGTGGTTGCCAGAAAAGCAGAAGAGTTGCTTAAAAAATTCGGAATAGAATATGAAGTGCATGTTGCATCTGCGCACAGAACCCCCGAAAAGGTAGAGGAAATTGCAAACAGCGATGCCGAGGTGTTTATTGCAATAGCAGGGCTGGCTGCCGCCCTGCCGGGAAGCATAGCAGCCCATACAACAAAGCCTGTGATAGGCGTGCCTGTTTCGGGAAAGGTGAATATGGACGCCATTCTTTCCATAGTGCAAATGCCCCCAGGCATACCTGTGGCTGCTGTTGGTCTTGATAGAGGAGATAATGCGGCACTGCTTGCTGCTGAAATTTTATCTGTCGGAAACAAAAAATTGAGGGAAAAACTGGATGAATATCGCAAGGAGATGAGGGAAAAATATGTTTGATGCCGAAAAATTCGTAGAAAAGGCGGTCAAAGAGGTGAGGGACAAAGTCAAGGGAAAGGCAGTAATAGCGACCTCAGGGGGAGTTGACTCCACTGTTGCGGCAAAAATAGGGAGCATGGCTCTGGGGGACAGAATGGTTGCAATATATGTCGATACGGGCTATATGAGAAAAGGAGAGGGGAACAAAGTAAAAAAGTTAGTGGAGGACATGGGAATAAAGCTTAGATATGTGGATGCGAGCAGGGAATTTTACAGCGCATTGAGAGGAGTCACAGACCCCGAGCAGAAAAGGAAGATAATAGGCGAAAAGTTCATCAGGGTTTTTGAGAGGGAGGCGAAGGAGGAGGGGGCTGAATATCTCATACAGGGAACAATCGCCCCTGACTGGATAGAAAGCGGGGGAGGGTTAAGGGATACAATAAAATCGCATCACAATGTCGGCGGGTTGCCCTCCGATATAGGGCTTGAGATAGTGGAGCCACTCAGAGACCTTTACAAAGATGAAGTCAGGAAGGTTGCCCATGCCCTCAAACTTGAAGTTGCAGAAAAGCAGCCTTTCCCGGGACCTGGACTGGCGGTCCGCATAATAGGAGAGGCAACTGAAGAGAAGGCGAAGGTGATAAGGGAAGCATGCCACATCGTTGAGGAAGAGATAGAGAAAGCGGTGGAGGAAAAAAAGATGAGTAAGCCCTGGCAGTATTTTGCAGTTCTCCTCCCCGTAAAAACAGTCGGAGTTCACGGTGACAGAAGAGCATATGGCTATACAATAGCAATACGCTCGGTTGAATCAGTTGATGCAATGACCGCTGATTTCAGCCACATTCCATACGAGGTGCTTGACCGCATATCAACAAGAATAACAAATGAATTGAACGAGGTTAACCGCATAGTGTATGACATAACAAACAAACCGCCCGGCACAGTGGAATGGGAATAAAATGGACTTCCCGGAATGGGAACCTATTTACATAGACATCCTAAAAGAATTCGGCTACAGCAGGGAGGAGGATGAGGCGGCGGCTCGCCTTCTTTACTCAATTGCAGGAAGCAGAAGTTATGCTCCCGACATTCTGAAAAGCGGGATAAAGGGGAAGGACGCAATAATATGCGGTGATTCCGATAGTCTTGGAAAGGAATTAAAAATCCTGGAAAAATCAAAAAAGCTGGATGAAAGCAGGGCTGTTATTATAACCGCAGATGAGGCAACATCTGTCGTCATGGATTTCATGCTTCCAGACATAATTGTTACAGACCTTGATGGAAATGTGAAAGACCAGATAAGTGCAAATGGGGCAGGAAGCATCGCAGTTATACATGCCCATGGAGACAACATCCCCGCCATAGAAAAATATGTGCCCCTTTTCAAAGGCAGGGTGGTACTTACAACACAGTCAAAGCCCTTTGAAAAAGTATACAACTTCGGCGGATTCACAGACGGAGACCGTGCATTCCTCATGGCAAGGCATTTCGGGGCAAGGAAAATAACTCTGGCAGGCTTTGATTTTGAAAATCCGAGAGAGAAGGAAGGAAAGGATATTGAAACAAAAAGAAGGAAGTTGAGATGGGCAAAAAAATTGATTGAGATGGGATGATTGGATATTACATAACCGGATTACAGAACTCAAATAGTCCTTAATTCACCGGTTGTTACTTCACCTTCTCCCATTTCTTCAACTCAAGAACTTTTCCCAAGGAGCTTCCTCTCTTTATCTCTTCCCTTATGCGGTTCTCACGCTCATGAACGTTGAGCGCTCTGTTTGCTATTTCCTGCGCCTCCTCCCTAGGGATGACAACAACACCTGTATCGTCCCCGACAATCCAGTCTCCTGTCCTCACGGTCTGGCTTCCGCACATGATCTCACAGCCAATCTCACCGTATCCTCTGGGTTCTCCTGCCTCGGGAACAATCTTTTTTGCATATACGGGGAGGTCGCTCCTGATTATTTCGTGAATATCCCTTACTGCCCCGTCTATCACAACTCCACCTATCCCCTTCATAATGCTGCTCCAGGTGGCAAGTTCGCCCCAGACTGCCCTGCGCCCCTCGCCCGCCTCCACCACTATTATGTCGCCTTCCCCCGCCTCATCTATCGCCTCCACCACCTTAGCCCAGTCGCCGTCCATTGTCTTTACTGTAATTGCTCTTCCTGCCATGTGATATCCCTTTTTTAACGGGGAAATATCCCGCATCGCGCCTCTGTTGTGCATTGCGTCACATATGTTGCATGTCGAGACTTTCAGAAATGCCTTCTTTATCTCCTCTCCCCCGTATTTCTTGAAAAGTTCCGTTTTTATTGCCTTTCTCTTCTCCATCGCCTCTTTTATGGTTCTCGCTGCCCCCTCAACGTCTTCTGCCTTTATAATCGCCCCTCCGACAATCACTATGCTCGCCCCGTTTTCAACGGCAATATGGGCAGTCTCGCTATTTATCCCGCCTGCAGCGGCAACAGGCAAACCGCATTTCTCAGCCACTTCCTTAACCATGGCGAACGGCTCTGCTCCCTTCATCTGCTCGTCCACAGCGACATGAACACACACATAATCTGCCCCCATTTTTTCAGCCCCTATCGCCCTCCCGACAATATCAGAGCTGCCAACGCCTATCAAATCCACCATGACAGCGGCGCCATAAACATGGGCTGATTTTATAGCCTCCTTCAGGGTTTCATCGCTCGCCAGCCCCAGCACGCATATCACGTCTGCCCCTGCCTTTGCTGCAATCTCCGCCTCCACAGCCCCCACGTCCATTGTCTTCATGTCCGCCACAACTTTCTTTCCCAGAGTTTTGAGTTGCCTGACTATGCCTATCCCCTCTGACTTTATGAGCGGAGTGCCTGCTTCCAGCCAGTCTGCTCCTCCTGCTACTGCCTCCCTGGCAATGGTGACGGCACGTTCTGCATTTATCAAGTCAAGGGCAACCTGAAGTAAAGCCATGATTTTAATTCAGCGGGCATATAAAAATCTATCATGGAAAAGGATATGAACGCTGGCACAATTATGAACGATGCAGGAGAAAGGGAAAGAGGAACTTTACGACGCTGTAAAGGACATGCTCAGCAGGGAAGATTTCGAGGAAAAACTGAAGAAGGAAATTGAGAGATACGGAGGGCTGATAGACGAGGATGCAGCAGCAATGATTGTGGTCGACAAACTCCGCAGGGATTTTTTCAATACAGCGAAGATTTCCGAACTTGAGGAGCCTCAGGAAGTCACTCTCTACGGAAGGGTCGAACATGCGGGGAAGGTGAAAAAATTTGATGGGGGGCAGGTCGCAAATGTGGTAATTTCAGATGAAACAGGGATGTGCATGCTTGTTCTGTGGGACAACCATGCAGGGCTTGTCGAAGATGGAAAAATTTCGGAGGGCATAACTGTGAAGGTCATTAATGGCTATGTTAAGGAAGGATACTACGGAATCGAAGTGAATGTCGGAAGATGGGGACTCGTTAAGATTGATGCAGGGAAGGTGAAGGGCTATGAAAGAGATACAAATCTCATGGATGTAAAAAGCGGAATTGTGAACATAAAGGCAGAGATAAAAAGGATTCATCCCACAAAGGTATTCTTTACAGAGAAAGGAGAAAGGTTCGCAGCATATATTCTCGCCAAAGACGAGAGCGGGGAGCGCATCATAGTTTTGTGGGACGAGATGGCAAAAGCCATTCAGCAATTCAGAGAGGGAGACACCGTAAGGATAAAAAGGGCTTATGCGAAGAAGGGGGAAATACACGCAGGCGAAATAAGTTCCATAGAAAAAGCATGAGTCAGCACATACAAATTTATAAATAAGCATACAATATTCATTTTAAAACATAAAACCGGGGGAAAAAATGTTGACAAAAACAAATGCAAAGGTAATTTTTGTGATGGCAGTTATAGTTTCATTGATGCTTGTAACGATGGACGGACTGAAAGACAGCGAGGGACTGTCTCCATCCTACTTCGGGATGAAGCATGCAGATTTTGTATGGGAATACAACACCACAACCAGAGAAGTGGAGTTTGCAGCCATAGCATCTGGAATTTCAAATTATACATGGCACTTTGGAGATGGTAAAACAGGGTACGGGGAAAGAGTAAGCCATACATACAGTGAGAGTGACAATTACACAATAACCCTGATAATGAAGAGCGGCGGGGAAGAGATAATAATATCGAAATACCTAAACATGCTTGATGGAGAGACTCCCAATGTCGATTTCTGCTGGGAGCCTGAGACACCCACCACCAGAGACACTGTTCAGTTCTGGGACAACTCCACAGACCTTGATGATGACATATACAACTGGACATGGGATTTCGGTGATGGAAACGTGAGTTATGAAAGAAATCCCGTGCACCGATATTCAGATAGCGGCAGATATGATGTTACATTGTTTGTCAAAGACATATCGAGCGGTGGAAACAGCGCAACAAAGCAGATATTCGTATTCAATGTTCCGCCTGTTGCAGATTTTTACTGGACAAGAGAGGGTGGCTCAATAAAATTCCTTGATTATTCCTATGATTCTGACGGAAGTGTGGTGAACTGGACATGGGATTTTGGTGATGGAAACGTGAGTTATGAAAGAAATCCCGTGCATAATTATAGTGAAGCAGGCATTTATGATGTAACACTGACAATAAAAGATGATGATTCGGCATCAAATTTCACGACAAGGAAAATCAACACTCTGAACAATATTCCGTATGTGAATTTCTTCTGGTCTCCTATGGAGCCCACGGTGCTTGATACAGTTAAATTCAATGATAATTCATCTGGCATAGATGATGATATAGTAAACTGGACATGGGATTTCGGTGATGGAAACATAAGCCATGAACAGAACCCCTCCCACCAGTTTTCTGAAAAGAAAACCTATACTGTAACGCTTACTGTGATTGACGAAAGATATGCTCTCAATACTCGCTCAAAGGAGATCGAGATAGTGAACGCACCACCTGTAGTAAATTTCTCATGGGAACCGGAATATCCTGCAGACGGAGAAGCCATCAATTTCACAGATGAGTCATATGACATGGATGGTTCTATTGTGAACTGGACATGGGATTTCGGTGATGGAAACGTGAGTTATGAAAGAAATGCGAGCCATGCATTTTCTGAAAGCGGGACTTACAGCGTGAATCTTACAGTCACTGACAACGATAATGCCTCTTCAAGCATTGTACATGAAATCATGATAGCAAACATATATGTTGATGATGATGCGCCGCCCGAGTGGTATGACGGGAAACATGTGCGCACAATCCAGGAAGCCATAAATAATGGAAGCGATGGCTCCCACATATATGTCATGGAGGGCAATTACAGGGAAAATGTAGTCATAGACAAACTTGTGTTTATAGAAGGAAACAATGCTGTTCTTGACGGAATGGGGGCAGGCAATGCAATAACTGTCACTGCAGACAAAGTGGAGATAAGGAATATGGAAATAACAAATGCATCGACAGCCTCAGGGATAAGAGTTGAGGGAAACAATGTGACAATAGAGGACTGCACATTCACCGATTCAAAAGTTGGCATATATGTTGATGGCAACGACACCATGATTGCAAAAGCCAGTATAACGGATAATATAGAGGGAGTTGTAATAGACGGCTCTCGCAATGCAATAAAGGAGAGTGAAATAATCCATAATTCCAATGGCACTGAAATAATGGGAGGAGATGACAACAGTATTGAGGGGACCGACTTTCTGGATAATTTCTTCGGTGTTGAAATCAAAAATGGTGATGGGAACATATTAAACAAAAATTACTTTGAAGGAAATTCATTCGCAATAGACGTTTACACCATGGACGAATGCACAATAAAAGACAGCAATCTCAACGGAAACGGAAACGGGATAAGATTGTTTTCAGATAACTCCACCCTGGTTGAAAACAATACTTTCACGCTGAATTCAATTGCAATTCTTGTTAACGGCGACGGAAATGAAATAACAGACTGCAACATAGCCCATAACCAGAAAGGAATAGAGGTTGATTTCTCATACAATGTCATTGTAAATGGATGCTCGTTTTCAGATAATGACTACGGGGTGTACATATACAGAAGCGACTATATAACAGTTATAAACAGCGATTTCCAGAGTCATGACCATGGAGGGGTATATGCCCTTAACTCCTCAAGAGTCGGAATATTCAGTTCCTCATTTTCTTATGGAGGGGCTAACATTGAAAATTCCACAGGTGTTGAAATAAGGCATTGCAATTATACAAATGGCGACTACGGGCTTGCAACTACAGATTCACAGTTGATTATTGAGAACTGCTCATTATCAGAAATCAATGCCGGGATAAACCCATATAATTCCGATATCCTGGTAAGAAACTCGCTCATATCTGGAAACGGTGTTGGCATTAAGATACACGGGCAGGGGAAAATAGAGAATTGCTTTATTCAGAATAATGAATACGGAATATATGCATCTGGGTGGAACGGGCAGGGAATGAATCTTTCCATCATCGGAAATAAATATGGCGTCTATCTCTACAATTCTTCCTACTCCTCAATGGAAAACCTGTCTGCCACAGGTAATGATTGCGGGATATATGTTGAAAATTCCAGTTACAATACAATCTCAAACTCTACCCTTTCCTCGAACGATAAAGGTATCTCTATGTCAAATTCCTTCCACAATACCATCAAAAACAATACAGTTGGAGACAGTTCGACAGCAATGGAAATGATGAACAGCGGGCACAATACCGTCTCGGGAAATGAATTCAAATACAGCCATCTTGGCTTGCTCATTTCATATTCGCCTCTGAACAAGTTTGCGAAAAACGAGTTCAACGGAAATGATTACGGAATTGATATGGAGGGAAGTGAAGTTGCTCACTTCTATGAGGACATGGACGCATCAAATAAGGTAAACGGAATGTCTGTGTATTATATTGTCAACAGTTCGGGAGGTGCAATAAACAGTATGGCAGGATACCTTGCCCTAATAAATTGCGCCAATTTTTCGCTTAACGTCTCAACTGAAAACAACGGGGAAGGGATTCTTGTCGTGAATTCAAGCGATTTCTCAATAGCCGGGAGTAATTTCTCCGACAATATGGATGGAATGCTCGTAATATCATCAAAATGCATAGATATGAAAAGCACAAAAATTTCATGCAATGCCAACGACGGAGCAATATTCCGCTCCTCACATGATATTTCAATTACCAACTGTGACATATTCTCCAACGGGCAGCGCGGAATAAATGCATACAGCATTGGTAAGGAAGAGGGTAATTTTGAAATAATCGACAGCCGCATATACCTCAACTGGCTCGGAATAAATATAGAAAATGTGGATTCCAATGTCATTGAAAACCTCACGCTCTACCAGAATGAGAACAGCGGCATACGACTGTTCGAGTCAGACAGCAATTCCATACTCCACAGCAGCATATATGACCAGGAATGCGGAATAAAAGTTATTAATTCAGAGTCAGAAAACATATCGGAAAACAGCATATGGGGAAATGCTCATGGTATAAACATTTCCTGGTCCAAGGGCATGGAGTTATTCAACAATGAATTCAACAGCAGCAATACAGGAGTTTATTCATATCACTCAGAAATTTATGCAAAAAATTGCATATTTGCCAGTAGCACCACAGGAATAAATTCATACGATTCTTCACTAAATGCCACAAATTGTTCTTTCATGAACAACACCCATGGAATTTACGCTGTGAATTCGTCTCTTTCAGCCGAAAAATGCAATTTCATGGAGAACGACAAAGGCATTTTGATTTACAATTCCGACAATGCAGGCATAACAAATTGCAGTGCATATAACAACACCTACGGCATTTTGATGAACTCTTCGTCATATGCCGAAATATTCAACTGCTCAATTTTCGAGAATGTGAGAGGCATATATATTGAAGATGGCTCTGGCAATGCAATACAAATGTGCACAATATACAACAATACAGATGGAATAGATATTGCAAATTCATCATCAAATATCTTAACTGAATCGCTCATACATCACAACCTCTACGGCTTGAATTTGAATGCAGATGAAAATGAAATAAGGAATTGCTCTTTCTGGAAAAATGTTTACGGCGCCGGTATCGAGAAAGGAAATAATAACAGAATATACCATAACAATTTTGCGTATAATGTAGAGAATGCATTTGACAATGGTATCAACAACTCATGGGATAATGGATATCCATCTGGAGGAAATTACTGGAGCGATTATTCCGGCACAGACGAATACAAGGGAAGCGAGCAAAACATATCAGGTAGTGATGGAATAGGCGATATTCCTTACAAGATATCCGGAAGTGGAATTGCAGACAGATATCCGCTGATGGAGTTGTATGAAAATGCATCCTCCATCCCCAACAGCCCCCCGTCTGCCCTGTTCTCGTATTATCCACCGTCTCCTTTCTCTGGGGACAAAGTTTACTTCATGGATCGTTCGACAGACCCAAATGGTGAAGGAGATATAAAATCATGGCACTGGGACTTTGGAGATGGGAACACCTCGAGCGAGCAGAATCCGTTCCATGCATATTCCCACAGCGGAGTGTACAACATATCCCTCTTTATAGAGGATGCAAGCGGAGAAAACAGCAGTTATAACACAACAGTTGAGGTGCTGAATCTTCCTCCTGAAGCAAACTTCAGTTTCTCTCCAGAAAACCCTGCCACATCAGATACAATACAATTCACAGATGACTCCACTGATTCTGACGGAAGTGTGGTGAACTGGACATGGGATTTCGGTGATGGAACAACTTCAGATGAAGAGAATCCGCAGCACATATACCATGAGAGCGGCATATATGCAGTCACACTGACCGTCACAGATGACTCAGGCGAAAAATCGACGGCGACGGTAAAAATCACGGTTTCAAATGCTCTCCCAACTGCAGAATTTTTCTTCATACCGGAAAAAGCATCTGCTGGCGAAAAAATAAACTTCACAGATGCATCAACAGATGACGGAGAAATAGTATCATGGCACTGGGACTTTGGAGATGGAACAGCATCAGACAAGCAGAATCCTCAGCATTCCTATGATGAGAAAGGAAAATATACTGTAACGCTTACCGTGAAAGACAATGAAGGTGGGGAAAGCACGGTAACAAAAACGATAGAGATAACTTCCGGCGGCAGCACGCCCGGATTCGAGTTGATTGCATTGCTTGCAGGCATAGTTATCTCTGTAATGCTGTTGAAAAGGAGGGATAAGAAAGTTTAATAACCCCTGCCTTTTTCACAATTTCCAGGAGATGAAAAATCATGAAGGCAAATAAGGACGTTTTGAAAAAAATAAAGGAACTGGAGGATGAAATCAGGTATAATGAGGCAATGCTTGAAGAAGTTTATGAAACTCAGGAAGCCCTTTTCCCCATATTTGCCGACCTAGTAAAGTTAATAAGCAAGATTTACGAAGAGATGCACATACAGGATAGCGAATTCAAGAAGCGCATAGCCCGCCTCAGAGAAACATTTGTTGAAAAAGAAGATATCATGGAAAAATACAATTCTGATAACGAAAGAATAGAAAGTGAAAGTGGTATGGCATATACGTAAATGAAAGATAGCAGCCTTCGAAAAAATTTTTCAGATAAGTTAAAGGAACTCTCGGAGGAAATAATATATGGCATGGAGCAGGGGATAATAGAGGATAAACGCTCCATAGAGAAGTTAAAGAAAAAGTGGTGCAGGGAAAACGGCATAACCACAATGCCCACGAATGCACAGATTTTGATGCACATTCCGGACGAGAGGAAGAAGGAATTAAAAGGTTTGCTCCAGAAGAAGCCTGTGAGAACTCTCTCGGGGGTGGCAGTTGTTGCAGTAATGACAGATCCCCACCCATGCCCTCACGGAAGATGCATCCCGTGTCCGGGAGGACCGCCATTTTCTGCCCAGAGTTATACAGGAAGGGAGCCTGCCGCACAGCGTGCAAGCATGAACAACTATGACCCATTCATGCAAACAAATGACAGGATAAAACAACTTGAGGTTGTGGGACATACTGCCGATAAAATCGAACTCATAATAATGGGAGGGACTTTCACTGCCCGTGATTTTTATTACCAGGAGTGGTTTGCAAAGCGCTGCTATGACGCAATGAACGGAAAGGTGTCGAAAAGTCTTGAAGATGCAAAGATTCTGAACGAAAAGGCGACACACAGATGCGTGGGCCTTACAGTTGAGACAAGACCCGACTGGTTCAGACTGCAGCACGTAGACAGGGCTCTCGAAATAGGAGCGACAAGGGTAGAGCTCGGAGCGCAGATTCTGAACGATTCCGTTCTTTATGAAATGAGGAGAGGACACACTGTTTCTGACACTGCAGATGCAACAAGGATAGCAAGAGACTCCGGCTTGAAGGTATGCTACCATATAATGCCCGGATTGCCAGGAAGCAATAGGGAAAAGGACATTGAATCCTTCAAACGAATGTTCAGCGACAGCAATTTCATGCCCGACATGCTGAAAATTTACCCCACCCTTGTAGTAAAGCCATCTTTACTTTACCAGAAATGGAAAAAAGGGGGATACAAGCCGCTTGATACAGAGGAGGCTGTAGAAATTATTTCAGAAATGAAAAAATATGTGCCAGAATGGGTGCGCATACAGAGAGTTGAGAGGGACATACCGTCAAACCTGATAGATGCAGGTGTCAAAAAAAGCAACCTGCGCCAGCTTGTACACCTCAAAATGGAAAAAGAGGGAAACAAATGCAGGTGCATCAGATGCAGGGAGGTTGGGCACAGGGAATACAAAGACAAACTGAAGATAGAAGAAGTGGAGATGGTAAGACGAGAGTATGAAGCAGGCGGAGGAAAAGAAATATTTCTTTCCTTTGAGGACACAAAAAATGATACCATAGTGGGATACTGCCGCCTGCGCTTCCCCGCCCTGCCCCACCGCCCCGAGATAGGAGATAACGATGCAGTGGTAAGGGAGTTGAGAGTCAGTGGCTCAATTGTGCCGATAGGAGAGAAGGCGGATGGAGAGTGGCAGCACAGAGGTTATGGAAGAAAACTTCTGAGGGAGGCAGAGGAGATTGCAAGAGAGGCGGGAAAGGAAAAAATACTTGTATTGAGTGGAATAGGTGTGAGGGAATACTACAAAAAACTGGGATATGAGAGGGACGGCGTCTACATGAGCAAAAAACTGGATCAGGAAAACAGTGTGAGGTAAGAGGTCATCAGATACGCCGCAGCAGCCACTATATAAAATCCTGCAAGAGTGAGGTAAAATGATGCCCAAAGTTCGTTATTCTCAAGAGTTGTGAGCGATATGTTGTTTCTTGCCATCTTATAAAACATCCAGGCGGTCGGAAAAGCAAGGACAAACAGCGCCGCCATGTTTGGGGGAAGCCATCCCGATGCAATGTAGAAAGCAAGTGTTGCGAATGTGAGAAATGAGAGAATCCCTATTATGCGGGTAAGAGTTTCCCATCTGTGATAAACAACAGGCGTCATTATCCCGCAATCCCTGTCTCCCTTAACATCATCTATGTCCTTTGTATTCTGCCATGCAAGCACCCAGAGAGCCATTATACTTCCGAGAAGCCATGGCGACGCATCTCCTGGATTGCCGAATATGCTCCATGCAGCAGGAAGCGGGAGGAGCCCTCGTGAAAGAGAGAGGGATATAGTGTTTATCCACAAACGCCTCTTCATTCTGAATGGCTCGAGGTTGTACAATATGCCAAACAGCAGGAATACGACCATGAATATCCCGTAGTAGTTGCTAACTGCAAAGCCCACAATTATGGAAAATATTGCAAGAGCCCATGTCACAATCTCTGCCTGGGGCACGCTTATCTTTCCGCTAGGTATGGGACGATAATCCTTATGGTTCAGTATGTCTATCTCCACATCTTCTATCTGATTGAGTATCTGTCCCACTGCCTGAGCAGCGGAAAGGGCAAGAGCCGCAAATATTATGATATGCAAATTTGGCAGGAATGAGGATAAATCCCCGTATGCCGCCAGCTGTATGATTACTCCAAAAAATACTGCTATGAAAGGTGCTATGAGAGTAAATGGTCTAACCAGTTGTAGCCACGCCTTAATTTGTCCACCCATTAAAATCTAAATACACATGTCATTAATAAATCTTAGCATCAAAAAATTTTAATTAAGGAGGGAAAAGAGAAGCCTATAACAGGCTTATTCCTGCTGTGGCAATAGAATAGCCAAGCATGAAGTTTGTGTTGGGAACTCCGAGCCCTATCTTCCCGAAGTTGATATAAAGCCCTGTGAATCCCCATGCCATGAATACCTGTGGTCCCACAAGGTCCCAGTATTCTATTCTTGGCGGAATGAGATTCACGCTCAAAGAGCTGGTATAACCGACCATGGGATACAGCACAAATATTGGTCTGAGCATCATTCCCAGAAATGCCTCTCCGGGATAGAGCGGAATCCATGAGCATCCCTGTCCCACACTTATTATTGGCGTAAATATGTCAAACCCGTGTGAAGGACCGCATGGCCACAGCAGCACATTCACAAGATATGTTGCATATTCTGCAGGTACTATCCCCAGGTCAACGAGCATATTGACAGCATTCTCTATGATTTCTCTTGCCCTGTCTTTCTCTTCATCTGAAGAATTGGAATACAGAACCCTGAAGGACTGAGCAGCCTCGTTCATTTTCTGGGACAGTATCTTTGCATCTTTCACAGTTATCGCCTTCTGCACAGATGCAGCCCCTCCGTTCGGCTTCACCACAGAGCAGGTTATTGGAACAACCTTTTGCTCGCTGCTCGAAGACACAGGTATTGAAAGTGCCGGAGCGACCAGAAGTGCCACTATTCCCAAAGCCAAACCCAACCTAAATGCATTCATCTTCATTATACAATCACCTAATTATGAGAATGGAAAGCGCATATATATTTATTTCGTTAGGAATCTACAAACACGTGCCATATCCTTCGAAAGTGATGCCCTTACCTCCATTTTTTTCGCCATTTCTGAGATAAATTTCAAAGTTTTTTCCACGCTGTGGAATTTCAAAGTTTTTTTATAATACAAATTCATGAGTAGCAGATTCTCTGGCGGCGCAATGCCGAAGTTTGCTCTGCTCTTTTTGTTCAGGGCGTTCTGCAGTTCCTCCAGAGATGCCTCGCCCCTCCCCGCCTTCTCCGCCGCAGCCACCATGCGCCTCACCTGGTTCCACAAAAAACTTTTGCCCTCAAAATCTATTTTTATGATTCGCCTGCCCGAAACTTTTGCCATTTCTATTTTCCTCACGGGATTTCTCCCGTCAAGTCTTGCAAAGTTGGTAAAATCATGCTCGCCAATGAAAAGGCTCACCGCTTTCTTTAACATGCCGATATCAATGCCGTCGTTGTAGAGATAATATCGGTATTTCTTCCTTACAGCATGGCGGGGGTTGAATCCCTCTGGCACTTCGGCAAAACCGAGCACCCATATTCCCCTGAAAGAGTGGGCAAGGGCATTTGCCACCGACTCGCTTTCCATATCTGTATCAAAAGCAATGACATTCCCTGCAGCGCTCACGCCCCTGTCCGTCCTTGATGCCACCTGCAGATGTTCACCGCTCCCTATCGCCCCCATCTCTCTGAGGTTTTTTTCCAGCGCCCCTTCTATTGTTTCAATGCCGGGCTGG
>Ga0164318_10002257_pt1 | contig 17801 bp, 10 predicted proteins | sample GuaBasSedimGuay9_FD_113734 | JGI IMG/M metagenome (GOLD analysis project Ga0164318, IMG submission 113734) | Subseafloor sediment microbial communities from Guaymas Basin, Gulf of California, Mexico - Guay9, Core 4571-4, 0-3 cm | ecosystem: Environmental > Aquatic > Marine > Hydrothermal vents... | reverse complement strand
TAGTACACCAGATTAGTTACCAATATTCCGATGCCGGCACCCACCATTACATCCGACAGCCAATGTTTGTTGTTTACCATTCTGAATACGCCCGTGGTGGTGGAAAAGAGATATCCGCTGTATGCTAATGCCGGTGACGAGTCGATAAATTCGTTGTAAACCACGGTAGCGTTGGTAAAAGCAAAGGTTGTGTGCCATGAAGGAAAGGAGTGCGTGCCACCATTGGGTCTTGATTTGCCCACAGCAAATTTTAATCCATGGGTGATGCCGGCCGTAAGTATGTTTGAAATAAGCAGGTATTTGGTTTGGTCGAACCAGTGGTTTTTACTTTTCGCTCCTACGATGTCAGCAATGTAAAGCTCGGCGACAGGAACAAATAGCAGGTAGTCGTCAATACGAAATTCATAGTCGTTTCCAACGGCATTACGCAGGTTTGTTTGGAGATTTTTTTCAAATGTACTACCACTTATTATTGAACCAATTGTGATAAGTGAAACAGGCAGGATGCTTCGTTTAATTATACTCCTCTTATTGATTGTGTCCGATTGTTGTGCTATGGCAACATGCGTGAACGAGAGGATTATTATTGATAAAAGAATGTATTTCACCTTGTTTGTTTATAAATAGTTTATGTGTTACTTGTTTAACATGGGAACACTACGGCGATTATTGTTATTACGAATTATTTTACAATTAGCTCAACACGTCTGTTTTTGGCTTTTCCCTTGTTGGTATTATTACCTGCAACAGGTTGTGAAGCGCCAAATCCTTTAAACGAAAGCCTGTTTTTCGAAATGCCATGAGCTGTTAAATAGGTAAAAACGGCTTTTGCCCTTTGGCGCGACAAAGTTAAATTATAATTATTACCTCCGGTATTATCAGTAAAACCTCTTATTTCCATTTTTATCGCAGTATTTAAGTTGAGAAATTCAATTAGTTTAGTCAGTTCGGCAAACGACCTGGCATTTAATTCAGGTGAGTCAGTTTCAAAATAGATATTGTTGAGTGTAAAAGTACCGCCGTGCTGTATGGGTGTCAAACGGAAAGTTTTGGTATTGTTGATACTGTCAGACAGGTTTTTTTCCGGAACAAGTTTATCTGACAGCATCAGGTATCCTTTGGACAGAATATTGAATGCGTACGATTTTCGTGGCTCCATTACCATTAAAAAGAAGCCATCATCGTCGGTGCTGAAACGACTCGAAAGTGCTCTTCCTGTTACCTTATCCGTAAGAATTATTTTAGCGGATAATGGTTTTCCGGTTTTGGTGTCAACCACTTTTCCTTTAAAAAAGCGGGTTTTTTCAGGTTTTATGTCAGGATAAACCGGAATTTCAAAAATATTGTAATCTTCACTTTCTCTGTTTGAAGAGAACCAGGCATGTTTACCATCCAGGCTGTAGATTAAATTTATTTCGCTGTTCCTGGTATTGACAGGATATCCCATGTTTTTAGCCTTCGACCAAATGCCGGCCTTGTTTTTTCGCGCAATAAACAAATCTTGTTTTCCCATCCCCGGATGACCATCCGACGAAAACGCCAGGGTTTTATTGTCAGCATATAAAAAAGGTGCCATCTCGTTGCCTGCCGTGTTGATGCTGTCGCCCAGATTAACAGGCGGACTCCAATGGTTGTTGTTCAATTTTACTGACAGCCAAATATCGCTTCCGCCATATCCGCCGGAACGGGTAGAGGCAAACAGAAGGTAGTTGCCGTCGGCAGAAACAAAAGGTTGCGATTCCCACCCTGTGCTGTTGACCGTGCTTCCCAGGTTAACCGGACTTTGCCAGGTGTTGTTATACAGATTTGACTGGTACAAATCACATCTTCCGAAACCATCCGGCCATCGGCAGCCGGTAAAGTAGAGTATTTTTCCGTCGGCAGTTAAGCTCATAGCACCAACATTTTTGTTTTCTGCCCAGGGTAAACCCATTTTTACCGGTTGTTGCCAAGTAGTATCAGGCCTTGTCGATTGGTAAAATTGTTCACGATAGGCGGCTTCATCATTCTCAGGATGGAGACGCTTTGTTTTTCGGGTAAAAATGAGTTGTCGGTTGTTGCTACTAACATAATTTACGAACTCGTCATCCTTCGTATTAATTGCCGTATTTAGTTTGGTGATGTTAATATGTACGGGGTTTTTGGTTAGCTTTTTTCCCGTTTTTGCCCATAGCAATTGCTGTTGTGCTTTTGCTTTAAGTGTTGCAGTAATCCCTTCTGACGAAAGAAATTTTTGAAAAGCCACCGAAGCTTGTGTGTAATTTCCCGCTTTTAATAGCAGGTTTCCCATAAAATACCATGCCGGAGGAAAAAAAGCGGAATCGATGGACAAAGCACGCCGGTAGCACTTTATGGCTTCTTCATCCTCGCCGGTTGTTGTCAGTATATCAGCCTTAAGCAGCCATGCTTCCACAAATGAAGGGTCTTTTTTTATGACGTGCGAAAGCAACTGGAGTGCCTTTTTGTTCTCCTTCAACTTATAAGCATCCCCGGCTTGCCGATACCATTTCAATGCTTTTTTATTTACTGAAGTGTATTGCGCTCGTAGCGAACCGGCAGTAAAAAACAGCACGACCAAAGTAGCTGTCAATAAGATGTATTTTATCTGTTTTAAGGTCTTCAAGGGATTTGGGATTATTGTAAATCTATTTGGTATCAATCAGGCTGCTATTTTCCATATTTTTCGTTTTTTACGGCTTCATGTTGTACTTCAAACTCCTCTTTACGGTATTCTTTGCGGCGTTTACGTTGCTCCTTGTTATTAAAGCCTAAGGTTGATAAAACACCACTAAGCGTTGTTTTCCATATATAATTAGCAATGGATTTGTTTCTGTTTCTTTCAAAATATGCTATACCAACTCTTGGGCGCTTAAACCAGTTGGGGTTGTTTGAACGCAAAACCAACCCGTTAAGTATAAAACTGACTAATGGCGCGGTAATTCCGCCGTTGTGGTTTGCTTTTTTACGGTTGTATAAACCTACCTTTAGCCTTCGGTATTTAAACATCATACTGCCAATGGCTACGGTATCGTTGGCGGTAATTAGAGGGATGTCGATGGTTCCTTTTCCGCTCAGGATGGTAAGCCCCGAGTTGGTTTGTGTGATGGTATTTAAGGTGGTCAGGTCAATCTTTTCAGACTTTCCGGAGAACCAGAATTGTGATGACTGACTTTTTGATAAAGGGAAATAAAAATTGGTGTAAATCATGCCGGATCCCATCAGTCGGCCGTTGGTAAAAATTTTTGTTAATTTGCTGCCTTGTGTGTCGGACAGATTGGTTAAATTAATACCGGTCAGGTTTATATCTGAAAAAAACAGATAACCGGGTTTGTCCGAAATTGCCTCTTTCTCGCTATATCTGAAATAGCCATTGTTAACAAGAAGTGTGTCAACAACAAAAGGTTGGCTTATTTTTTGAAGCGACCCTATCAAGAGAGGCCGGATAAGTGAATCGCGAGGATAGGCTTTGTCGCGGTATAGGTCGGCATGTAAACCTTGTGCAATAATTTTGCTAAAGTGTAAACGGTTGGTTTTGTTCCAATCGTTAAGTTGAATACCGGAAAACAAAATCCTCGGAATAAACAGGTTAACCCTGTCGGTTTGCCATCGGTTTTTGTTGAAAAACGTGAGTGTGTCGAAAAGGGGCTTTATATAGAAGGAGTCGATAATGAGTGATTGGTTTAGGTGGTTATACGAAAAATGTTGTGCACTAACTTCGTATAAACTATCGCCCGTAATAAATTTCCGGTTATAAATATTAGCCGAAAGGTTGTTGAACTGTAAGGGGAGGGTATCAAGTGCTAGTGATGGGGTAAGTGCTACGCCATTTATTTTAATTCTTACATGGCCGGTACTCCACTTTTTTGTGAGTGAATCGCCGGAATAGTAAACAGCATCGATGCTTGAAAACAACACGGTATCAATGGTGAATTGGTTAATTAGCTTCGAAAACTGATAGAGTCCTGAGAATTTTGAGTACTTATTTTTTGTTGGCGTTTGACTTAATGGTTGGAAGTTGACGATTTTCAAATTTGTTTTTGGAATAAGTAAATCCCTTACCTTAAAAATCAGTGGAAGCGAGTCGGAGGCTGCCAACCCTGTCATCAGAATAGAGCCGGTTTTAAGTTCAGATTGATGTTCATGTTTTTTGCCCGAGGTAAGCGTTAATCCCTTTAAACGGAAAGTGCTGTCGTAGCTGCTTAATGTTCCATCGTTTGCATAAACAGAAAAACCTTTTATTTGATTTGAAATCCTAATGGTGTCAAAATGGAGTGTGCTTCCAGAAAAAAGTGGTAGTTCAGTTACGTTGCGATTGTATTGTTTTGCCAGCGGGATAAGTGACATATTAAAGTTGGTTACGTAATAGGTCGCGGTGTCATCCTTTTCTATCACTTTGTACCGTAGCCGGATGTTATTAGCTTCCAGGGTGTCAAACATGGTTTCGAAAGGAATCAGCTTACTAAAGTTGAAAGTGATTGGTTTTGGTGTCAACGATTTCGTGTTGGTAGTACGAGCGAGCTTCTGTTCGATGTCAGCAGTTAAACCGTTCAGCAGCAGCTGGTCGAACGCCAGCCGGTCATTTGCCAACAGGCGGTGATAATCGAGGTTGCGAACGGCCACCTGCTTTATATGTAGTGTATTAATCTTAATAGCGCTGTCCTGATGGTTGGGCGGATTGCTGATGCTGATATTGTTAAATCCCACAAAACCATTATTACTCATTAGTGTCAGGTGTCCGATATCAGCCCGAAATCGATCGGTGGTAAAAAAGGCATCTGTTAAGGTTAAGTGAACGCCATGAATAGCGCTAAGCGGCTTGTCGTTTGTGTGCCCGGTTGTTAGCTGATTCCACGTTAAATCGTAATCGGTTCCAAAAGAAGCGTTAACAATTGAGTTAACAAGACTGACTTTAATGTTCCCTTTTTTAATGGTAAAATGCTTAATGTTTGTCTTGAAGAGAGACTTTTGCTCAACATCGGCAATAAAGTTAGCCAACGAAAAGAGGGTGTCGTTTTTTGCAGTATCGTTTTTAGTAATGACCCATTGTGTTTCAGGATTTACAAGTATTAGAGAGTCGGCAATCAGTATGTTATCAGAAACGAGCTCCTGCAGATTAAATGATTGCAGTCTTAGTTGCTTTAGGGTTGCCTCTTCAAACGGTGCTTTATTTGAAATAAAATTACTGTTGTTAACCCATAAATTGCTACCATTGTAATGCGTTAAACCGGCATGAAAAGTATAGCTGTCAGGCTTTGTGTAGGTAAAACTTCGGACTAAAAAATTTAGTGTATCAAAAATTAATTGATGACTAACAGGATTGTAGGTAAGATTTCGTGCCAGCACAGAGGTGTTGGCCAGGGTAAGGGTGTCGGTTTCATTATTAAATATGGTGACAAACGTACCCCCTGAGATTTTAATTTCCCGTGGTTGTAGTTTTCTCAGTACCCACGAGGAGTCCATTGGCCTGGTATTTTTGTCCGGATTGATGGTAAGTCTGGCAAAAGGACGAATCATAAAAATATCGAAGGTTTGATATTTATTTTGCAGTAGTTTTTTAAGCGAGAGCTTCAGTTTGATTCGGCCTGCATGAAAATGAATTTTATCGATGGAATCGCGTACCAGAAACTCATCAGAAACAAATTTGTTCCATTTGCTGTTGTAAAGAATTTTACCACTTTGAAGATGTAAACCCGGAAGCAGCGTGTTTGATACGAAAGCATGGGTGGAAAATTGAAACGATTGGTAGTTAAATTGTTGCTCTGGATTTTTGAAAAAGAGCGAATCCAGCTGTATTTTCATCAATTCAGCATCGAGGTCTCTGAAAAACAGAATGGTGTCGCCACAGTTAGTTTCCATATACAAGTTGTTGTTGGAAAGCAATAGTGTATCTGCCTTGATGAGTTTAAAAAAGAGGTTGTCAGATTTGTTTGAAGGCAAGGAGGAGACAGTTGCTTTTGCTTTTCTAATGTGAAGCCTGCCGTTATTTAATCTAAGTTTATCTACCGATGCGCTTTGAATGGTATCGCCCAAAAGGTGGAATTCATTTGCTGTTAAGCGGCCGGCTTCTATTGTTATCATGCCGGCAGTATCAGCAATTTTGGCTGTGGGTTGCAGACGAAATCCATACGCATTGAATTTGTTTCTGTTGGAAGTCCACCATAGCGAATCAACGGAAAAAGCATAGTTTGACTTAAAACTTTTGTACAGGTTTTCGGCTTTTAGGTAGAGGGTTTTTGAAAGTGATTTAAGCCCGGTGGCTTTGCTTCCCGAAAGTATTGAATTAAAATCCTCCATAAACAGGGTGAGATTATTGGCTGAAAATTTTATGGATGGATTGTTTCTGTCGGTCACGTCTATCTGGCCATAACGGATTTCAACCTTTTTCAATTTTGCCGGGAAGGCAAAATGATATGCAAAATCGTTGCTAAAAATTCGGATAACATCTTCCGGATTTATTTCCGAGGTTTTTCCTGTTTTGTTGGTTGAAATAAACACATCCGGTTTTAAAAATACCAGCTTGTCTGCCATTAGCTGCTTGTCAAAAAGGAGTGTCCAAATATCAAAGTTTTGCAGCAATACTCCTGAAAATTTCAATTTTGACAGGGAGGCATTATGCGATTTGTCAAGATAAGTGCTGTCGAAAGCGATGGTAATGCTGTCGGTAGTTAGTGTCATGTTGCTAACGCTAAAGTTTAACGAGCTGATGGAGAGGTGTACATGATGATTGGACTTGTCATCCGTAATTCTTTCAAAGCTGTTGATAAGAATCAGGTTTCGTGCCAACCACAATCCTAAAAGTACCATGAGTATCAGCCATAGAGAAATTAATGATATTCTAAATTCTTTTCTCACTTTGTTTACTGCTTATAAACATCAACATAAACCGGCAGGTGGTCGCTAAACCCGCCATTGTAATTAAAACCTACGAAAGTACGGTTTAATTTCTTTCCAAGGTTTTTTTCGTCGTTAATAAGTAAAAATCCGGCATCAAAAATATGCATGTTATGGTTTTTTAGGTGGAGGCCTTTTGTTGAAAACATGTCCGGCGAAACAATAACCTGGTCGAAAATAGCCCAGTCGGTGTTGTGCTTGATGGTACCGGTAGTGTTGCCATAATCAAATGAGGGTGACAATGCTTCCAATGTATGCTTTCCATTATGCAGCAGCAGCTGAATACTTTTGTCATCGGGATTGTCGTTAAAGTCGCCAAGAATGACCACTTTGGCAAGGGGTTCTTTTTCCAGTATCGAGTCAACAACCAGCTGTAATGTACTTGCGGCCAAGGCACGCAGAGTCACGGTATTCATCATGCCGCCGTAGCGCGAGGGCCAGTGATTGTAGAAAATATGAATCGTATCTTTTAACAAAATACCTTTTACATATAAAATGTCGCGGGTGGTAAAGCTAGGGTTGTCCGGGTTTTTAACGCGAATAGGGTTGGCCTTTATTACTTTGAAACGCTTCTTTCGGTAAATCATCCCCACGTCAATTCCCCGTTTGTCGGGCGACTCAAAATGGACAATACCATAATCCGATTTTTTTAACGGCGTATTGGTGATGAGATCTTCCAAAATTCCGCGGTTTTCAATCTCGGCAAACCCCATCACCGTCACGCCATTCCAGCCACCCACAGCGGCAATTACCTTGTAAATGTGCTCCCGCTTTTGGTAGTATCGGGTTTTCGACCAGTGATGATCTCCCTTCGGCGTAAAGCCGTTAAAATATTTGGTTGAGTCGTATCGGGTGTCAAAAAAATTCTCCACATTGTAAAAGGCTATTCGGTCATAGTCCTGCGACAAGACTGACAAAGACAGGGTTACAGCTATTAAGCCTAGTATGTATTTTGAAGCATGAATCATTAACAACAAATTTAAGATTTTTAAAAGAATAGGATGCTTCTTTATTTATAAATTTGCCAATAATTAAATTTTACTTTAAACAACTTCATGTTAAAAAATGTGTAAATAACCCAATCTATGAAAAAATTAGTTTCCCTGCTGTTTTTTGTTTTACCGTTCATTGTTTTTGGGCAAAGTAACCCTCATAAAATTAAAGTGGTAATTGATGGGTATGCTGACAGTACGCTTTACCTTGCTTATTACTACGGTAATAAGGTTAAGTTGGCCGATACGGCCGTGAGTCATTCAAAAACCTTTGTATTTAATGGGAAACAGGAGTTAAAAGGAGGAATTTATATTGTGGTGAGTCAACAGAAAAGTAAGCTGTTCGAGTTTGTACTCAACAAAAAACAATCCTTTACCTTAAAAACTGATACTGTTAATTATTCGCTCGATCTCACGCCTTCCGGCTCCCCGGAGAACAAGCTTTTTTACTCCTACCTGAAGCATAACGAAATGGTTTATAAAAAGATAAAGCTACTTTCCGACAGTCTTAAAAAACAGGGTTCCGGCGACGATGAAGCGATTGCCCTTCGTGAGGAGATTAAGATGCTTAATGAAGAGGGTAAAGCATTTAAGTTAAAAATGATAGCTAAAAATCAAGGTACTTTTGTGGCTGCGCTGCTAACGGCCATGCGCGAAGTGGAGATTCCCGACTCGATAATAAACAGTTCCGATAGCACGGCAGCCTTCTATTACTACAAAAATCATTTTTGGGATTATTTTCCGCTTAACGACGATCGTTTGCTTCGTACTCCCCTGTTTGATAAAAGAATAAAGGAGTATTTTAAAAATCTTGTTTCGCTGGAGGCTGATTCAGTAATTACTGCCATCGATTACGTAATTGGTATGGCCGAGCCTAATGAGGATGTGGTTAGTTATTTGGTTTGGTATTTTACTTCTGAGTATCAAAACCCGAAATACATGGGTTTTGACAAGATTCTGGTTCACCTGGTGGATAACTATTTTTCGAAGCGTGAAATAGAATATACCACCCCTTCGGTGCTGGCAAGCCTCCAAAAGCGAGCCGATGTTTTAAGGAAGTTGCTTATTGGCAAAGAAGCTCCCAACTTAATTGTAATCGATACGGCGGGAAGTTATAAGTCGTTTCTTTCGATGCCTAACGAATATACGATCTTGCTGTTTTGGGATTACGACTGTAGTATTTGTAAGCGTGAAATCAAGGCGCTTAAAAAGGTAATGGTCGAGCATCCGCCTTATGACATTGGTATTTTTGCCATTAACACCAACAGTAATTTAAAGCGCTGGAAGCAAACCATTAACGAAAGACATTTGGAAAGTTGGACTAACGTGAACGGCACGCGCAGTGTTACCAGCGACTTTCATGATCTTTACGATGTTAACGGCACGCCGGTTTTATATTTGCTCGACAAAGACAAGCGTATTATTGCCAAAAAGTTAAAGGCTGACAAAATAGTTTTGTTTTTAGATCATTATACCCAAACCAAAAAATAGGGTTTAGTATGATTTGTTTTCCCAATGCCAAAATTAATTTGGGACTTCAGGTGGCTCGCCGCCGGGGGGATGGTTTTCATAATCTGCGATCGGTCTTTTATCCTGTTCCGCTGTATGATGTGCTGGAGTTTAAAAAAGCGGATAAATTTTCATTAAGGGTTTGGGGTTTGCCATCGTCTGCCATTGAACATAATATTGTTACTAAAGTTTGGGAGGTGCTTTCTGCTCGTTTTGATTTGTCCCCGGTGGAGGTTTATTTGTTGAAGAACATTCCCATGGGAAGCGGTTTGGGAGGGGGCTCGGCTGATGCGATGTTTTTTATGAGGGAGGTGCTGTCGTTTTTCCAGATTGAAGTTAACGAGAAAGCGTTAATCAAGATGGCGTTGGAGCTAGGTAGCGATTGTCCGTTTTTTCTGTTTAACAAACCATCGTATGTGATTGGCAGAGGCAACGTGGTGGAACCGTTAGAGATTAATTTATCGGGCTATTACCTACTACTTGTTTTTCCTGATGAGCCTGTTTCCACAGCCGATGCCTTTGGTCGGATTGTTCCGAAACCTCCCGAGTATAACTTGAAGAAATTGGTGCTGAAAAAGGATTTTAATGCTTGGCGAAAGCAGCTTGTCAACGATTTTGAATCGGTGCTGCCACCTCATCTGTTACACATTAAAGCCGACCTTTACGAGGCTGGTGCCTTGTATGTATCACTTACTGGAAGTGGCTCGGCTTTTTACGGAATATTTAACCGGAAACCTGAATTATTTGCTTATAAAAATGGTAAAGTAGCAATGGTTGCTTTATAAATCTCTGATTTCCGATTGATAATATAACGCGTGCCTTGCAGTCTAATTTTGGTGCTAAGCTAAAAATAAGAAGTTATAAGCGGCTTATCTTACCCGAATCTCCGTCCCCACAGGAACAGAAATGCCTTTAGGAAGGTTGTTTATTTTTAACAGCTTGCTCATTCTCATCCCGTAAAGCTGTGCTATATCGTGTAACGATTCGCCTTCACGAACGTGATGATACTTGTATTTTTTATCGGCTCTGGCTTTTTTCTTTTCCAAATAAATAAGCTCGCCGGCTACTATTTTATGCTTCCGGCTTACCTCGTTGTACTTATACAGCTGCCACGAATAGATTTCAAACTCGGCGGCAATTTTTTCGTAGGTATCTCCCTGGCGGGCAACAATCAGTTTTCTTTTATTGTTGATAAATAGCTTTCTTCCTGTCGGTGAGTTACCACCGTGTTTAAAAGTGGCTATCGTGGGTATGGCACCTTCCTTATGTGTTTTTACCTTCTTTTTCTTTTGTTTGCCAAACTTCTCTTTATCGTATTGGTTGAGGTGGTACTTTTCAATAATTTTAATCAGTAGCTGAGGATACCTGGGATTGGTGGCATAACCGGCCTTTTTGAGACCGTAGGCCCATTTCTTGTAATCGGTAATATCGTATTGAAACAAAAAAGTGTAGCGTTCGCGTTGGGTGAGAAACCTGGAGTGGTCGCGGTAAGAGTCGGCGGCTTTCGGATATTTTCTGAAACACTCGTGTTTTTCATCGTCGTCCATATAAAATTTTTTTCCGTGCCAATCTTTGTGGCATTTAATTCCAAAATGATTGTTGGCTTTGCGTGCCAGACGGCTATTGCCCGATCCTGATTCCAAAATACCCTGCGCCAGCGTTATGGAAGCAGGAATTTTAAACTCCTTCATCTTTTTAATGGCAACATCCTTGTAATGGTTAATATACTCCTCCGTGGTCATCCGCTGTGCACTACCCGTAAGGGCAACAAGCAGTAAAACCAGAGTAAAGATAAAAGGTGTTGTTTTTTGAAGTTTTAAATTCATTATTCGGCAAAGGTAACCTATGAGAAAAAACAATTGTTACTCTTTAAACGGACTTTTACACAAAAGATTGTTTATGAAGTTAGAGTGCTCAAAACTCCACTTTTTGGATAAAACAAAACAAAATATGCGGCTTAATGGAAAGCGATATTGCCAGTTGGCTATATCGCAAGATATGCTGCGTTTTTTATTTTTCCCGAAGTCAAATTAATTGAAGTGTTTCTGAATTTCCATTGTCAAATATATGATTTGTCTATTTTCATTATTTCAGCCAATTGTTCCTGTGTCAGGTTTTCTTGTACTCTTAGTTTTTTTAGAAAGTTTTCAATTAATTCAGTTTTAAAATCTTTTTCATACTGTTCCCTTGTCTCACTTCCTTTTGATCCATAAACTTTTGTTTCTTCTTTACAGAGAAGCAAATATTTTTTCAAAGTGCACTATGTGGCGATATTGTTTTTTTCAAAATGCAGCATAAAAATATATACCTACCTCTAACTATTCCGGTTTTATATCTTGCTCGTATAATTTCTTGCCTTTGGTGTCGTAGTATATTACTTTCAGCATTCGCTCCCCTCTTTTGCCGGTAACTTCCATCATGGTATAATTACGCACCATGATAGCCGAACCGGGTACCCGAAGTGAGTTGGGTTGGCTGCCTCCGTTGGTATTGACGCCCGAGTTAAGTGGCGATGAGGTGATATCCCAAATGGTGGGCTGATTTCTCTCTTTCAGTACCGATACTTCCGAAAAATGAACATCTCCGGTAAGGAAAATAACATTTTTAATTTTTTGTTTATAAATGAAGTCGATAATACGACGGCGTTCGGCTTCAAAGCCGTTGTTGGTGTATGCTTCGTACATGCCGGAGTTGGACAGAAACTGACCACCCATTACCACGAATTTAAAGGTGCCGTAGCTGTTTATCAGGTTATCGAAAAGCCATTGCAGCTGCTCTTCTCCCAGTTCTGATTTCCCCTCTTCAATCCGCTTGTCAGGATCGCGGAAGGTACGATTGTCCAATAAAAAGAAATCGCAATCGCTCCAGTTAAAAAGGGTGGTGGCACTATTCATATCACCCACACCGTACGACGGGTTAGCCCAAAACAGTTTAAAGGCATTAAATGTTTCATTCTTATTCCAAAAACTTTTGTCTGAGTCGTTGGTTCCATAATCGTGATCATCCCAAATGGCATAATGATGGGAGGTAGCAAGCAATTTTTGCAATTCCGGTATTTTTCTGTCGTGGGTGTAACGGTGGAAGATACCGGCACGCGTGTTCCAGTCGGGCTCGCGCAGGTAAACATTGTCACCAAGCCACAAAAAGAAGTTGGGATGCATATCGGCAATGTGGTTGTAAATTTCGTAGCCTCCGCCATAGGAGTGGCCGGGTCTGTCGTAAGCGGTTTCGTTGATGTAAGTGCCACTACCCATGGCAAACTTAAAGTCAGGAGCATCGGTGCGCCATTTCCATATTTGTTGCGTGGTGAAGGTGGCAGGGTAGGGAAGGTCGATTTTATTGCCGTTGATAAAAAGATCGTAGTGATAGGTGGTTCCGGGTTCCAGCGTGTCGGCGTACAGATGAGCAGTTAATGCGGTTTCGTAATCGGTGGTTACTTTGTTTGAAAAATGAAGCTGATTAAGGTCATCAGCAGGGTAATACTGGATATAAACTTCGGCCGGTTTGGTGGTTTGTAGCCATAAGGCGGCTTCTTTCATGTCGATGTACCCCTTCATGGGGCCATTTTGAATCAGGTTGTTTTGGGCAAACAGTGCCACGGAAAATAGTGACAATAACAGGGTAAAATATTTTTTCATGATGGATATTGTTAAAAATGTAAACTACAAAGATACTTTAAAATTGAGTTTAGTGGGAGGTTTTCATAAGGGTTCTCATGAAACGATGGCAGCGCTACTATTTTTTTCAAAAACAGCTTTTTTATTTCAGCTCAATCATTTTTAAGCAAACTTAAACGATTGTTCTGAAATCAAAAAACCTGTGCTATTTAGCACAGGTTTTTTGATTTCTTAGTGACCCCGCCGGGATTCGAACCCGAATCATCAGAACCGGAATCTGACATTCTATCCATTGAACTACGGGGCCGGAGAAAGAATATGTAATATTATTGATGTAATATCACATTTCTTGTGGAGCTGGAGGGATTAATTTCATTGATCCCATTTGGGGGGGGTACAATGAAAAAAACCATCCGCTTCGCTCATTTGTCCAATAGTTTCAAAATGCTTACAAGCAAGCTTGACACATTCTAAAACTATTGTCCGGCACTTCGTGCGGTTTTTTATTGTGGAGCTGGAGGGATTCGAACCCTCGTCCAAACAAGGAACTGAAATGCTTTCTACATGCTTAGCTTATCGTTGATTTTCGTGCAGAACCCGGGGATAAGCGCCCAAATTTCTGCCTTAGATTATATTTTCTCACTCTGCCTTACAATCATCAGCAAAGCCAGTCTGAAGTTGCTTGCGATTCGTGAGTCGGGCCGGAATCAGACATCTCCACCCGCGAACCGTCTCGTCCCGTCACCTTGTGTCGGGATAAAGCCAATCTACTAAACTTCGATTAGGCTGCGAGAGCAAAATTGTTTTCGCCAATTATAAAAACACGACACTTATTAACGAGCTTTATCGTACGGCTCGGCATGCTTACATTACCATTCATCTTGCTGTCAAAACCAGTCAGCCCCGGATATCAAAGAACGCCCTTTGTTTAAAAGGGATGCAAAAGTAAGTAAAATTACTGTTGCGTCGTTAAATATGCTCAATATCTGTGCCAAAGAATTTTTTAAAATGATTACTTGCGAGTTGTTATTATTGTGGTTTAAAAGTCATGTTGCCATTGCCCACCTTCGCCCTAATTCAGCATTAGCGGTTTGACAAACCTTTCGACATCTTCAGCAGTTATTTGGTTGTCGCACAAAATTACCAACCGCTCCATCACGTTGTGCAGTTCTCGTACGTTACCACTCCAGTAAAAGCCTTTCAGCATATCAAGTGCCTCCCCTGTAATGGTGAGGGGTGCTTTGCCTTGCTGCAAGCTAATCTCTTCAATAAAATGTTTCGACAACATGACAATATCCTCTTCACGCTCCCGCAGCGGTGGAACCTTTATAATAATTACACTTAGCCTGTGATAAAGATCCTCTCTAAACTTTCCGCTTTGAATAGCCTCTTTAAGATTTTTGTTGGTAGCCGCAATAATACGAACATCTACCGCAATATCTTTCTCACCCCCCACCCGGGTAATTCTGTTTTCCTGCAAGGCACGTAAAACTTTAGCCTGCGCTGAAAGGCTCATGTCACCTATTTCGTCTAAAAAAAGTGTACCACCATTCGAGAGTTCAAAGTCTCCTTTTCTCATCTTATGAGCCGATGTAAACGAACCTTTTTCGTGGCCAAAAAGCTGACTTTCGATTAGCTCGGAAGGAATGGCTGCGCAGTTGACTTCGATAAACGGAGCATGCGAGCGAGGACTTTGTAAATGAATTTGGCGTGCCACCAGCTCCTTGCCGGTTCCGTTTTCGCCGGTTATTAATATGCGTGCATTGGTGGGCGCCACTTTGGTAATCATTTGCTTTACTTCATTAATTGCAGGTGTTTCGCCCACAATCTCATATTTTTTATCCACCTCTTTAATTAGCTGCCGTGTTTTAGTAACAAGGTCTTTTTTATCGATGGCGTTACGAATGGTAATGAGCAGGCGGTTCAAATCCGGAGGTTTGACAATAAAGTCGTAAGCCCCTTTCTTAATGGCATCAACAGCTGTTTCGATGGTGCCGTGTCCCGAAATCATGATGATGGGAGCATCGGTAATGGTCATCAGTTTGTCAAGTACCTCCATGCCATCCATTCCTGGCATCTTGATGTCGAGCAGTATGGCATCGAAATTTTCTTCGCCCGCAAGTTCCAGAGCTTGTTCCCCGTTTGAAGCCTGATCTGTAACGTAATGCTCGTTTTCTAATATATTCTTTAACGCACGCCGGATGCTCACTTCGTCATCAACTATTAAAACTCTTGCCATCTTTTATTTTTTTTCAAAAGTAGCAAATTTGGTATTGAAATTGTAATAAATCCTTAAATCCGCAGGTATAATTCAAGTAAACTTACAGATTTATGGTAAAATTTAAACAACTTTATTATTTAAGTTGTGGCCTAATCTAAAAAGGCGTATCTTTAAAAATTCTAAAACCGGAGTATGATGAATAGTTTAAAAACTTTGAAAACACCGGGCATGTTAATTCTGCTGGTGTTGATCCTGTTGATATCGGACAGCATTACTGCCCAACAAATAAATGTTGCGCTGCCGGGAGATTCGCTGCTTACATCTCCCTGGGCCGGTGGAATGAACTCCATTCAATTTGGCGAAGTGGACATAAACCGGGATGGCATTAAAGATTTGGCGGCTTTCGACCGGCAGGGAAACCGAATCATGCCTTTTATTAACGGGGGAACCGAAGGAAAAATAGATTACCATTTCGAGGCAGGTTATGTAAATAATTTTCCTGAATTATACGACTGGGCAATATTTGCCGATTACAACAACGACGGGAAAACCGATATTTTCACCTACTCGCCGGGATGGGCGGGAATGATGGTGTATAAAAATATTTCCGGTGAAACACTAAAATTTAAGCGGGTGGTTTATCCCTATCTTACTTCACTTAATAGCGGAGGAGAAGTTAACATTTTGGTTACCTATGCCGATTACCCGGCAATATCTGATCTGGATAACGACGGCGATTTGGATATTCTTACTTTTTGGGGATTGGGTTCGTTTGTCGAGATGCACAAAAACCTTTCGATGGAAACGTATGGCATCCCCGATTCGCTGTTGTTTGAAAAAACCGAAGAGTGCTGGGGAAATTTTGCAGAGAGCGATGAGTCAAACGAGCTTTTTCTGGATACTTGTATTCCTGCTCCATTAGTACCATCTTACCGGATTGCAAACCGTACTGAAAGGCACACCGGATCAACCTTTTTAATGCTCGACTTGGATGGCGACAACGACAAAGACCTGCTTTTGGGTGATGTGGATTACCCGGGACTATTTGCTCTTATTAACGGCGGAACACCTGAACAGGCTTTAATAACCTCTTACGATACTGCCTATCCCGATGCACAACAAAAAATCAGAATCTTTTCCATGCCGGCAGCGGCCTACATTGATGTTAACAACGATGGTAAAAAGGATTTGATTGTTTCTCCCTTCGACCCTGCCCCTGCTATTTCAAAAAATTTCAGTAGTGTTTTGCTCTATTTAAATCAAGGTGAAAACAATAAACCTGATTTTCATTTAACAACCGAATCGTTTTTGCAAGATCAAATGATTGATGTGGGAAGCGGCTCCGTACCCCTGTTTTTCGATTGGGATAACGATGGCTTTACCGATCTTTTTATTGGAAGTTACGGCTATTATAAAGGCTCGTGGTACGACCAGTATTTCACCCTCCACAGCCAGTATCGCGGAACTGTTTTCTATTTACGAAATACCGGTACCTGGGGGTATCCTGTTTTTACCCCCATGGATATGGACTTTGGGAAATTTCTCTCGGAAGATGATAATCTTGTAGGGGTGGCGCCTGCCTTTGGTGATATAAACGGCGATGGCAACAATGAGATGCTGGTGGGAAATAGTGATGGAACATTGATTTTGGTAGAATTTTCAGGAGCGGACGTGATTAAGACTAGAAATTATGCTTCTATTGATGTGGGTAAGTTTAGTACTCCTCAACTTTTCGACCTCGACAAAGATGGCTTACTTGATTTAGTTATAGGTGAACAGGACGGAAACCTCAACTATTATCACAACAACGGTACGACAACGAATCCCGATTTTATTTTTGTAACCGATAGCCTGGGAAAAGTAAACGTAACCGATTATACATTATCTTATCACGGATACAGCTGTCCTGCCTTTTACCGTGGGCACGATGGAAAAACAGTTTTGGTAGTTGGTTCCGAACAGGGTAAACTATTTTATTTTGAAAATATTGACGGTAATCTGACTGGAACTTTTACCGAATCAAATCAGCTGGGAAGTTTGCTGGGGCTGGACAGCTTTAACAGCGACCGTGGAATGCGGAGTGCTGCCACACTAAGTGATGTTTGTGTCGGCAGTTCTCCGGAGCTTATCGCGGGAAACTTTAGTGGTGGGGTAGAATTTTTTGGTGGTAATGCTGATGTGTTGGTATCGGTTGATAAAATAAAACCCGGTTTTGGTAAGTTGACCATCTTTCCAAATCCGGCGCAAGACAAAGTGTTTATTAGAATTCCAACTCAACTAAAACAATTTAATCTGGTTATTTCCGATTTATCCGGAAGATGGGTTTACCATAAGTTGGTAGCAGTAAGTAAAACAAATGAATTAGAAATAAATACAACCCTGTTTGAATCAGGAATATATATAATTAGTATTTCAGGGGCAAAATCAAAGTTTATCGGAAAACTTGTGGTTGTTCGATAGGGTAGAATAAAATATTGAAGTTGTTTAAAGTTAAAATACTTTTTTATCAATAACATCTTGTAAATCAGAAAATAAATTCCATTATTTCCCTCTTTGGAGGGAAAACAAAGG
>Ga0164318_10002256_pt1 | contig 17802 bp, 18 predicted proteins | sample GuaBasSedimGuay9_FD_113734 | JGI IMG/M metagenome (GOLD analysis project Ga0164318, IMG submission 113734) | Subseafloor sediment microbial communities from Guaymas Basin, Gulf of California, Mexico - Guay9, Core 4571-4, 0-3 cm | ecosystem: Environmental > Aquatic > Marine > Hydrothermal vents... | reverse complement strand
GTTTCGACAGTGGGAGTAGATGAGACGAAAATAATAAAGTACGTGAAGTGGCAGCAAAGCCAGGATTCAGGTCAAGCGCAGCTTGAATTATTTTAAGTGCCCCGCGCTTGCGCGGGGGTATCTGCAAAAGTCTGTTCCCCGCCGCGGCCCTAATAGACCCTCTTTTCAGGAAGGCTTTCCCAGAATTTCAACAACTGCTCGCATTCATGCCGCATAAAACCGCCGCGGATATCCACAGAAGAATTTCCCGCCTGTTTCATCCCGGCCGCGGGTATCACCAGCTCGTTGAACCCGAGCTTCCCGACGTCCTCAATATCCGTTCCGTAAATCATCCGCTCTATTCTGGCCCAGTGTATGGCTGAAAAACACATCGGACACGGCTCGGTGGTGGAATAGATCACGCATCCGGAAAGATCGTATGTCCGGCGTTTTCTTGCGGCAGCGGATATGGCGCTTATCTCCGCATGCCGGGTAGGATCGTTATCTTTCAAAACAGTGTTATGCGCCGCAGCCAGAACCTCCCCGCTCATAACTATTACAGCGCCGAAAGGCCCGCCATGCCCGTTTTTCATGCCGCTGTACGCCTCTTCGATAGCTATCGACATTAACCGTTCTTCGCTCATATCTTTCCGCTTATTGCGCATTATGTCCCGCTCCTGCTGCAGTTCCGCAGTGCTATTTTATCTCTTCGTCGAACTCTTCTCCCTCAAATTCTCTCTCTGCGGTTTCTTCCTGAACCTGCGCTTTTTCTCTCTCATAAACGACCGATGCCACAGTTCCCGCTGCTCCCGCACCGGCCAGGAACCATGCTGCCGCGCAGCCCGTGCCGCTCAGAACATACATCAGAAGAAGGCCGCCCATAATAAAAACCCTGATCTTACCTGACATTCTATCTCCTTTCCCTCAATCACTCTCTTCAATATCATAGGGGGTAGTAATACCGTATTTCCGGCTTAATATGTCTATTTCCGCGCGCAGCAAGGCCGGATCCCCTATCCCCATTGTGTTCCGGCTTATCAGATAATATATTTTCCTGAAAGCCCACTCTCTGGCGATATCCGCGCCGCCTTTCGCGGCCTCCCCAAGCGACCGCTTGAATATGAACTCCTTTGTCGCGCCGTTTATCTCCCCCAGAAGCTGCATGGAAAAAACGTCTTCGCCGGTGAAACGGCCGTATAAAGTGAACGGCCTGCCCTGATAAAAATCCGAAAGGTATTTGGGATAAACTTCCCCGGCATCCAGCCCGCTTAACCGGTACCTGACATCTAAAAGAAGCGGGTCTTTTATCTCCCGGTAGAACTCGCTGAAATCCCTCCTGATATCATAAGTGGTGACGGCAAACCGGCTCCAGGCCCTGTTCTGATGGGATATGAAATCCAGCAGATACCGGTTTACCCGCATCCCGCCTCCGAAACAGAATATCGGGCGCTCCATGCCGCCCGCCCGGGTTATCTGCTGAATGATCCGGCGGGAATCCGTCACGCCCGTTGTGGGCCTTCCGTCCGTAACAAGCACGATATACGAAGGATGAAATGAAACAGATTCTTTGATGATATCAAGAAGCGCTCTCTCCACGTCCGTTTGCCCGACCGCCTTGAGCTGCCTGATGAAAAGCGCGACCTCCTCGATCGTCCTTTCTGTCGCGGGCACGGAACCCTTTTTAAACCTGACAAGATCGCCTCTGAAAGCCACCACATTGAAACAGTCCTTTGGATTGAGGCCCTTCAGCGAATCAAGCACGCCTGCTTTTATGTAAGAAAGCTTCTTTTCTGTTATACTTTTGGAAGAATCTATGAGGAAAATGACCTCTTTCGGAATAACTTCCAGCCGGCTTCCCTCTTTAACGTTTATAAAAAGCTTGAAATACTTCTCTTCCGTATCCGGATCCGTATATGTCCGCACAGTGACGTCCAGGAACTCGCTGATATCCCCATACTCCCCTACCTGCGCCTCCTCCTGTATCGCCGCGATCTCCTTCTCCCCTGCCTGAAAGGTTTCCGCAGCGGCAGGCTGCCATACATCCGTTTCAGCCTCCGGTCTGTCAAACCCCGGCTGCTCCGCCCCGTAGTCCGGTTCCTGCCTCAGGGCCGCGGGAGCAGCCTTATAACTTACCAGCTCCTCGCTCAAAAGATGTTCCGCCACGGGCCTTCTTTCCGGAGCCGCTTGCCTGGCATCTTTTTCAGCCCTGGTTTTTAGTGTCTCCCCGGCATCGACCTCTTTAATATCAGGCGGTAATATCTCGTCAAGCCGTTCTTCGCGCAGTTTTTCTTTTTTGGCCTCGAGCGGTATGTCCTTTCCGGGTTTTTTCTCCAGCATCATCTTTTGAAGGGCCCTGCCGTTAAGCGGGGAAACCTGGCGTGACAGCTTTATCGCCGGCACAGGGGGCTGAGCCTCTTCGAAAAGCGCTACCATGGCGGTTCTTTTCTCTACCTCTCTCAGCCGGAACATCATACGCGTCTTGTCCCTGACCTGCCGCATACCCTGGAGGATAATATACGGCGCCGCGGCGAAAAATACGCCGTGCACCGCCACGGAGATCAATAACGCCAGGATCGCTGTTTTTTTACCCTGTTTCACTTTTTATCCGCCTGATCTCGCGTCTGGCATCCTTTGATAAAACGTTACCGGGATATTTCTCCCTCAGTTCTTTGAAAACGTCAACGGCCTTCTGCGCTTTTCCGGCTTTATCAAAAGAAACGCCGGCCTGAAAAAGCGCCTCCGGGCAAAGGTCTTCGTCTTTATAAAGAATGGCCACCATCATGAACTGCCTCGCGGCCTCCTCAAACTTCATCATCCGGAAGTTCACGTTCCCTATTTCGAACCGGGCGAACGCGCCCGTCATGTTGTCTTTATGGTCCTCAAGGGCTTTGTTCAGGAACGTCAGCGCTTTCTCGTTATCGCCCATGGCGGAATATACCCTGCCGAGCCCCAGATACGAGCGTTCCAGATAAGGGGAAGACACCTTCTTGTCTATCGCTTTCTGAAAGTATTTTATGGCCGCTTCCCAGTCTTCAAGGCACCTGTAATTCTCCGCGAACATATACGATACTTCGCCGCCGGCGCCGGTATCCGGATACTTCTTCGATAAGATTTCCAGGATCTCAATAGACCTCTCGCTCTCGCCGCTGTTAAGAAAAAAATCAGCGACCCACCGGCATACCCCCTCCGGCAGCTTAACATCCGCCGCTTCGGTCATAAGCCCGTAATACGCCTCCGCCGCCGCTTTATATTCCCCTTTCTGGAAATAACAATACGCCGCGGACTCCATGCTTCTCTCATAGAACGCGCCTTTGGCGGCTGAAATGAGTCCGGAATAGAACTCTATGGCCCTGTCCCACTCCTGTTTCTTCTGGTACTCTCTTCCCGTATTATAAACAGCCGAATCCCTGGCCTCTGAACGGGGAAACTCCTCCACGAACCTTTCATAGACCTCGATGCTCCTGTCATGGTCCTGCTGTTGCGAATACACCATGCCAAGCTGGAACAGAACGTTCTCTTTCAACGGGCTGTCCGCGAACCTGGAAAGGAACGCGGTATAATCCTTTTCCGCGGCCTCATAACGTTCAAGTTTGAGGTTCTCCTGGCCCGCCTTTAAAAGGAGGGCGGGGCTTCTCGGATCTTCCGGATACGCCTCCGCGAATGTCCTGTAATAACCGGCCGCCTCAAGCGGATGACCGGAACGGCCGTGCAGCCACCCCATCTCATATAAAACTTCCTTATAAAGCCCGGAGCCTTTAAATCTCTCGGTTATCTCCCTGTAAACCCGCAGAGCATCCGCTGTCCGGCCTGCCCCGGCGAGCGCTATCGCCCTGACATACAACGCCTCATCCAGTGAATCACCGCCGCTATCGATATAGGTTTCAACACTCCTCAGGCAATCGTCGAACCTGCCTGATTTATAAAGCGCCCAGCTTTCGTTCAATTTCGATTTCAGCCCGAACTCCGTGTCCGGATACATCCTGAACGCTTCGGCATAGGCCTTCCGCGCTTCGGAAAAACGGTCTTCACTGAAATAACTGTTCCCGATGATGAACAGTATCTGCGATCTCGCGGCCGCGCTTTTGACGCGCGGAAGCAGGCTTTCCGAATACTCCGCCACGAGCCCGTATTCACCGCTGCCGTACAAAGCCGCGAACAGACCGAGTGCGGCGCTGTCAAAGACCTCCGGTTCACCGGGCTTATCCGTAATCTTCACGTAAAAGGACCGGGCCTTTGCGTAATCCCCTGCCAGGTAATATACACCGCCGGCGCGGAGGCGCGCCTGGCCGACAAATTCCTCATCGGCGGATAAAACAGCCGCCTTGCTGTACTCTTCCGCCGCTTTCAAATATTCTTCGGCCTTCTTATAAATATCCCCCAGGCTCATGTGAACGAACGGGGTGTATTCCCCTTCACCGAACCTGGATAAAATGCCCTCGAGTGTCTTCCTGGCCCTGTCATTATCCCCCTGCCTGAGATATATGCCTGCCAGGTAATATCTTGCCGGCATCTCCGCCTCTCCCGCATTATGCGCGCCGGCAAGACCGGACAGTATGCTTTCTGCCTCCCGGTAATTATCTTTCAGGTAGTATATCTGCCCCCGCCGGAGAACCGCTCTGTTCGCCAGATCTCCCGACGGATACTGTTCCAGGAACACGCTGAAACTGTCCAGCGCGTCGCCGTATTTGCCGTCCAGGAAGTAACATTCAGCGATCCTGTAGCCGGCGGTCTCCGCATAGCGGCTTTCAGGGTATTTTTTCAGGAAATTCTTATACTCATCGGCCGCCATATCATACATGCCGCGGGAAAAAAGTCCGTTGGCAAAATCGAATTCCTCGAGCTCAGCGTTAACGTTCCCCTCCTGGCAGGCCGAGCGCGGCGCTGCAAGAACGATAACTGCTGAAAAAATCATGAATATCCCGAAAGCCTTTATACCCTTCAAAAGTTATTCCGCGCCCTTCTCTTCCTCTTTCATGGTGGCGAAAGAAACGTTCCAGATGCCGGCACCCGCACAGATATCCAGCACCTTTATGACGTTTTTATGATATGTCTCGCAGTCCGCTCTTATGATGACAGGCTGGCCGCTGTACAGCTCCGATACGCGGTGAAGCATCCGTTCCAGGCCCTCATGGCTCAGCTGCCTCTGGTTGACTATAACGGTCCCGTCCTTGCGGATGTTTATTATGACCTCTCCCGGCGCCCGTTTGATCTCGGCTGACTCCTTTGCCGTCGGGACCGTTATACTTATCTCCGTCTCAAGCTGATAGAATATGGATGCGGACATGAAGAAGATAAGCAGGAGAAACACTACGTCTATCAGCGGCGCCATCTGGATCGTCGGCAGTTTTGACGATATCCCTTTTACGTTCACATTGGAAAAATTCATCCTGGCTCCCCCTGTTTTCCCCAGCTCCTTCCCATAGCTCCCTTCCCATAGCTCCTCCCATAGCTCCCCTCCCATAGCTCCTGGTCTACACATTTACAAAAGTTACCTCTTTTGTAAATGTGTAGACCAGGAGCTCTATAATTGCTTTTGTAAATGTGTAGACCAGGAGCTCTATAATTGGAGCTATATAATTATATAATTTATTTTTCGGTAATAAGGTGATACAGTTCCGTGGACACGTTCTCAAAACGCGCGGCAATGTCCTGCATCCGCCCTCTAAAAAACGAATAAAATATCATGGCCGGGATTGCGATTATGAGCCCCGTTGCCGTAGTTATCATGGCTTTTGATATCCCGCTGGCCAGCAATATCGGTTTGACCGCTCCGGTCTGAAAAGCAATAACGTTAAAAGCCTGTATCATTCCGAGAACAGTCCCTAACAGCCCTACCATGGGCGCTATGGCCGCGATATCCGCCAGATAGCTCAACTTCTGCCACAGGCCGTCTATATCCCGCCTGCCCTCATCCTGCATGGCCTCTTTAATGATGACCTTTTCCCTGCCGACCCGTAAAAGCCCGGCAAGAAGCACGTCCGCGATGAGGTTCCGGTTATCCTCACAGGTCTTTTTAGCTTCCTCATACCTGCTCTCATCGAGAAGGACGAGTGATCTTTCCAGAAAGCCCTCGGGAAGAAGCTTATCCTGTTTGATCGTCAGCGAATAATAGATAACCAGGGCCAGCGCGGTTACGGACAAAAAGGCCAGGACGACCATGACCTCGCCGCCTGCTTTTATGCTCTGCCACAGCGTCATGCCTTCCTCGGCAACGCCCGTGTCCGGAATATACTTCTCCACTCTTTCCGCCGCAAAGGCCGCGAACGTGAAAATGACAGCCGCTAATAATACCAAGGAAAATACCCGGAAAACCTTTTTGTTACGGAACATATCTCAACCCTCCTCTTTTAATACGATTATACCCTTAAAAAAGCCGGTCTGTAAAGCAAAAGCTCCTGTTTTTTCAGTCAAAAATCATGAGCCCGCCGGCGTCATAAACGGGCATACCTTCCAGGAAAACACGGCCAGCGGCATGCTCGTCTAAAAAGCCCTTTATTTCAGAGGCTTCGGGATGTAACCCCGGGTCCCCGAGCAAAATAACGGTTCCGTCGGGCGCTCTTCCGCCGGCGCCCCCGATAAACCCATATTTTTCACCCGGGAGAAGAACCGAACCGGGGGATAAAAGCAGGACATCCATATTCTCCGCGCCGGCAGCTGCGGCAATACCCTTATCAGCCGTTATGATCGTCCTGTCATTGACCGACAGGACGGAACAACGGGCGTATCCCTGGGCGACATTCACGGATCTCAATCCTCTTTCGCGCGCCGCGTCAAGTATAAAGGGATCGGTATAACTCAAATTGTGGAATATAAAATTCCCGACGCGCGCCGCGTTATACCGGGCTGTGTGGGGATAAGGACCGTGCGGGTCCCCTTCTCCCCTGATAAGTTCCACCCCGGCCTCTTTCAGGGACCGGAGCAGCTCCTCCGGTAGCCCGGGAGCGTGTATAACGGTCCGCTCGTCAAGCTGAAAAAAATATATATCGGGATGACACGACACAGACTCATACACCTCTGTGCCGGCGCCGGAAGCATGCATCCCCCCGAAAGGAAACAGCGTGACCCCTTTGACCCCGTCCAACAGCGCCTGCCTGTATTCAGCAGGCAGTCTTTTATCATGAATAATGACCATGATCCTGCCGTCCTTTCGATGCGGGATCGGCCGATCCCGCATCGAAAATGCTAATCGCGCAGACATTCAGGAAGGACGCTGTCCGCTATTGTTTTCCTGTCCAGGAGAAACATTCTTCCTTTTTCAGCGATCAGAAGGCATCCTCTCGGGATATCTTCGTCTCTTCTGAAGCGGTCCCTGTCCCGGCCGCATATCCTTTCTATCTTTGAGAAGTTTTCTCGCTCGAATCCGAAGATCCCGGCTTCATCTTTCGGGTTGAAAGAGAGGTATATGACGTTGTCCTCCCGCGCGGCTTCCCGGGAAACATGATCCAGCATGAACGAAAAGATGCGGCCTTCGGCTTTCAGCCTGAAGGCCTGGTGAAAAGGCCCGGCCGCGAGATCGTCCCCGCTTAACAGGCCTTCAGAAGGATGCAGCCCGCACCGGATGACCCTGATGCCCCTGGACTCAAAATACAGGATAAGCCGCGCGCAGCGCAGGACAGCCTCTTCTTCAGCAAGAGGGACATACCGGTTGTCATCCATCTGCCGGGCCAGTTCCGTCCCTTTCATGACCAGCACCGGATAGATCCGCACCTGGGCCGCTCCCAGTTCTTTCGCGCGCCGGGCGGTAAAATACTCGTCATCCGCTGAGCTGGAAGGGAGCCCCAGCATCATCTGGTGACCGAGCATAAACCCCGCGCGGGTTATCATGCGGGACGCCCGTTCGGTATCCTCTGCCGTATGCCCTCTTTTAGCGGCGGACAGGACCCTGTCGGACATGGACTGCACGCCAAGCTCAATGCATACAACGCCCCGGCCCTTTAGAAAAGTAAGTATGTCTTCATTGATAAAATCCGGGCGGGTGGACAGCCTTATTCCGCGGATCCGTCCGCTGTCGATATACTTTCGCACAGGACCGAGAAAACTGTCCTGAAGTTCCATGGGCAACCCTGTGAATGTCCCCCCGAAGAACCCCACTTCCACGGCCGCGCCCGCGGACGGGACAGTTTCAAGGTACCGTTCGATCCTTTCCGGGACCTCCGCCGGAGCGGCCATCCGCCGGCCGGTTATCTTTCTTTGGTCGCAAAACACGCACTGGTGGGGACAGCCTTTGTGCAGGATAAAAAATGGAATAGTATAATGCGTTTTCACTTCCCTATATGATCCAGAATATCCAGTCCTGCCTGTTCGAACAGCTCCCTGAGCTTTATCATCGGCAGTCCGAGGATATTGAAATACGATCCTCTGATATTGTCGAACAGCAGCGACCCCACGCCTTCGATGGAAAACCCGCCCGCCTTGTCATACGGGCCAAGCAGGCGAAAATACCTCTCAACCTGGCTGTCAGTCAACAAAGCGACACGCAGGCTGCTTTTTTCGAACCCGGCGGCTTTTTTGCCCTCACAGGGGAGGATAACGCAAAGACCCGTGTATACTTCAACTTCGGTCCCGGAAAACCTCTTGAGCATGTCCCGGGCCGCGTCTTCTCCGTCAGGTTTGCCGAGGCAGTCCCTGCCGTGAACGACAAGAGTATCCGCGCCAATTACGACGGGCCCTTCACTGCCGGAGTCGTTACCGCCACCGGCAGCGCCGGCGGCCGCTTCGGCCTTTGCAGCGGCATTGATCTGCACGATCTCGGAGACATGCCTGTTCTTATCAACGCTCTCTTCAACACCGCTCGGCATGACCCGGTGAGCGATACCGCAGTCAGAAAGAATCCGGGATCTTCTTTCGGACGCGGATGCCAGGATGACCTCTTTCATTCATACCACCAATCTTCTACCGTCAAGACGTAACCGTTCCATAAACCCCCTAAAAGACTCCAGGCCCCCGACCCGGCGGTATTCCTTCATAACCGCATCCAGATTCTTGAACCGCCTCAGATACCATGCCAGGTGTTTGTACATTCTTTTCAAGGACTGTTGTTCGTCGTAAAAACGCAGATGCAGGGAAAAATGCTCGATTATGATATCCTTGATATCCCTGAACGAGGGCACGCTCGTGGAAAGAGCCCCCGCGTTTATCTCCCTGAAAAGCCACGGCCTGCCGAGCGCCCCCCTTGCTATAAAAACCGCGTCACACCCTGTCTTCGCCAGAACATCCGCCGCATCCCCTGCTGTAAGGATATCCCCGCTGGCAAAAACAGGGATACCGGCCGTTTTTTTTACCGCACGGGTGATGTCGTGCCTGACCTTCCCTTTATGCATCTGCTCTTTTGTCCGCGCGTGGATACAGACCGCGGAGGCCCCTTCCGAGGCGACCGCTTTTGCCACCTCCATACAGTTCAGGTTCTCTTCGTCCCAGCCGCTCCTGATCTTCACGGTTACCGGGATCGTGAGCGCCTTTACGAGCCTGCGGACAATCGCGGCAAGTTTCAGCGGATCCTTCAGGAGCGCGGCTCCCTTCCCGCTTCTTACCACTTTTCTGGCAGGACAGCCGGCATTGACATCAATGACCTTAAACCCTTTTTGTTCGCAGATCTCAGCCGCGTATAACAGCTTATCCGCGTCCTGTCCCACGAGCTGGACGCCGAGCGGGCTGTCGCCGGGAACCCTCTCCATCAGTTCAAACGTCCTGCGATTCCCGTACACGATACCGTTGACATCTATCATCTCGGTGGACGCGAAGGCGCACCCGAATCTCCTCGCCATCAAGCGGAACGGGATGTCAGTGACCCCGGCCATAGGAGCCAGGACCGCCCGCGCCCGCATCATATCCGCGATGGCGTTATCCACCCTGTCCAATAAAAAACCCGACCTTTCGTCTGTTGCATCCCTTTATAATCATATTATATTATCACAGACCAAAGGCCGAGGTAAAGGCAGAAGAAGAAATGGACAAAAAGGGGACGTTCCTGTTTTTAAGAAACGCCCCCTTTCCCCCGGTTACCTGACCTCAACATCCCTGCCCTTCTGGGACTTCTTTCCGGACCTGGGGATGTCAATGGTTAATATCCCGTCCTTGTAAGAAGCATTCACCTCTTCTGCTTTGATCCCCGGAGGAAGATCTATAGTCCTCTGGAATCTGCCGAATATCCTCTCTTCATGATAGTAGTGATCCTTCTTGTCCTTTTTTTCGGACTTTTTCTCACCGGAAATGGTAAGCCGCGTACCCTCCAGCCGGATACCTATGGCTTTTTTATCCATTCCAGGGATCTCGGATTTGATCACTATCCTGTCATCTTTCTCATGAACATCCAGTGCCGGAAAGATCTTTGATCCCCATCCAGCTAAACTGAACGGGTCTCTAAAAAAATCTCCGAAGATCTCCTCCAGACTCGCTCCAAAGAGATCGTGCGGTTCATACGAGGCGGGAACACCGCTCTCTGATTTTGAACGCCACATCTTCATCTTTATCACCTCCTTTCACCATTACAAAAAATATTTACAAATTTAAATATTTACATATTTCTATATATTATCCGAAAAAAAAACCTCACTCCTTCTCTATAATCCTTACATGCATTTTCCGAACAACCCTGCCGAATACATCGTCAATTATCTCCTGTTTCACGTAATAATAAATATTTTTGCCCTCTTTACGGTAATCCACCAGATTACAGTTCTTGAGGATCTGGAGATGATGCGATATGGTAGGCTGAGATGTCCTGAATTCCGAGCAAATGTCAGTGACATTCATCTCTTCTTCACCAAGCAGCTCAAGGATATCCTGCCTTGTTTTATCCGCGAGCGCTTTAAATACCTTTACAAAATCATAAACTACCATTTTACCGATCTCTCCAGAAAAACCTACAATATAGACGTATATCTATACATCTATATTGTGCCTCAATATTTCAAATTTGTCAACCCCTTTTTAAGAACCCCGTCCACTCCCGGAGTGGAAAACCTGTCAAACCTGTCCACCCCCGGGGTAGAATTATGAAATTACTTCAGCTTTATCGTAACGATCAGGTCGCCTTTGTGCCCGCAATACGGGCATTTATTTCCCTGTCCTTTCAGCCGCATTTTCTGACCGGCCTTGATGCCGGCAGGCACTGTCAGGGTTATGCTCTTTCCGCTGGAAAGCCTGAACCGGGCTTCCCCGCCTTTTCCCGCCAGCTCTCCGGGGACAGGAAGCACCGCTTTTATATCGGTGTCAACCCCGGCATACGCTTCTTCCATCCTGCCTTGCGGCCGGCCTCCGGCCGTATAATAAAAAGTCTGTCCTCCCTTCCTCCCGGTCCCTCTCACCCCGGAGAAAAGATCGTCAAAAACGTCACCGAACACAGAACCTGTGGAGAACCCGCCTCCGCCGGCGGCAAAATGCCCTAAGAATTCGGAGAAATCAAATCCTTGCGCCGAAGAAAAATCAGCGGTGCGCGCGCCGAGCCTGCGGAGATTATCGTATTCTTTTCTGCGTTTCGGGTCCCCCAGGGCATAATAAGCTTCGGATATCTTCTTGAACCTCTCCTCTGCCCTTTTATCCTCCGGGTTCTTATCGGGATGGTATTTCAGCGCGAGCCTGCGATAAGCCTTTTTGATTTCCTGATCGGCCGCGTCCTCTTTCACTCCCAGGACGGAATAGTAATCCTTATCGGACAATGCCCTCTCCCCCTAACGTGCCCCGTGTGTCTTACTGAAACACTCCCGCATGAATATCTTTACAAGCCTTTCACTCACCATGGATATGCTTTTCTGCCGGGGCATATCTTTGCTCGTAAGCGTCGCTTTAAGTTCCCTGCGCCATAACTGTTCACCGCCGGCAGCATCGGTAACGCTAAAAACCGCCTGGATACGGGCGTAATTTTCAGTAACAAGGGTATCCATGGCAATGCCGGCTATCCCGGTGATGTTGTCAACAGGGTCTTCCGCTGTCCATAAAAATTCGGTAATATCGCAGTCTATAATGATATCCGCGTTCTCTTTCCCTGGAACCAGTTCGAAATTGATCGTCAGCCTTGTGGCCAGAGCATTCTCCAGGGCCTCTTTTAAGAAGATAACGTCCACTTCGTTTCCTCCGGAAGAATCCGTGATATCCGAGACATGCGTCTTTACCGCGCTCTTTCCGCTCAACATACCATAAAGGTTTTCCTGTTCCCGGCACTTCCCCTCTTGCGGGAATGCAAGCGCCAGCGCGATTCCAACCATGAACACGACCGCCAAACCCCTTTTCATTCCACCCTCCTGTCTTAGTTCCAGCCCCGGGCTTACCGATTCACACCCCCGGGTGTGAATCGTGTGAGTCGATACACCCGGTGTCGGAACTGGCACGCTTAAACTTCGAGTCCCTGCTGCCGGGATAAGACTTCCTTGCTTATAAAATGCGCTACTTTCCGGTATTCCAGCTGGCCGACAAGTTTACGGGACCCTTTTTCCTTCATAACCGGGATATAGTCGATGTTCTTGGTCTCGAATATATCCATCGCGTCTCTCAGCTCCTGCTTCGCATGCACCACAACGTCGCTCTCCCGGACAATATCCCCGGCAAGGATCAACATGTCCATCTGTTCCTCATAAAACGTATCGCGTATCTCTCCAAGCGAGATGACCCCCATGAAATTGCCGTCCATGCCTACCACGGGAAACTTATACGCGTTGCTTTTCTTCATGACGTCTATTATCCGATGCAGGTTATCGTTCTCCCTGATGACAAAGAAATCCTCGTCCATCACATCGCTGACCCTGTTGGCGTTTATAACATCTTCTTCCGTAATGTTCCTGTTCATCTCATCCGCTTTTTTTATCCCGTATTTGATCAGCGGAGGAGCGACAAGCTGCAACAGGAACGTTGTGGCCGTTATTATACTTATTATCATAATCCCGGCCAGGCGCACCTCGCCGCCCAGAGAACTGAAAGTGTGGAACACAGCTATAGACAGGCCGACCGCAACACCTGCCTGGTCAAAAAGACAGAACCCCAGGTACCTGGTTACGGTACTTCTCGCCCCGGAGATCTTCCCTCCTATATAAGCGCCCGCCATTTTTCCGAAACTCCGGCTCAGGATATAAGCCACGGCAAGGAGAAGAACACCGCCTTTCGCCAATATCCTGGCATCAAGACGCGCGCCTACCAGGACAAAAAAAAGGATGAAAATAGGGGAACTGAGTTTCTTTATATCGTCGAACACCCCCTGTTTTTCCGAAGGCTGTAAATTCGAGGCCACGGTGCCGAGCACCATCGACGCGAGTATCGGGTCCACCTTGAAATATATGGACAGCCCCACAACAAGTATGACCGTGCCGAGCGTGAACGGCAGCATCCGCTCTTTTTCCCTTGTCCTCTCGCCGATATTATGCAGCACAAATCCGGACGCGATACCGATAAGGACTGAAACCGCGATCTGGAACAGCGGCATGCCCATGGTGCGGCCGAACGACAGGCTCTCATGAACGATAAGAGCCCTGGCGAACACGCTCGCAAACCCGTATATTAAAAGCGCCAGCGCGTCATCCAGGGCCACGATGGAAAGCGTTGTCGTTGTCAGAGGGCCCCGCGCCTTGTATTCCCCCAGGACGCTGTATGTCGCCGCGGGCGCTGTGGCGGACGCGAGCGCGCCCAGCATCAGCCCCATATAGATCTTTTTCGTGATAAGGGCAGCTACAGCCGCGACCACAAAAAACGTCAGAAAAGCCTCAACGAAAAGTATGGTGTATATCGAACGGCTGTACCGCTTAAACCGGTCAAAGCGAAGCTCCGAGCCTATCATAAACCCTATGATTCCCAGCGCCAGGCTCGTGATGGGCCTGAAAGAATCCAGTACGGGACCGCTCAAAAAGCCATGAAAAGATTCTCCCAGCAAAAGGCCGATAATTATGTATCCCATAACCTGCGGCAGGTTTAACTTGCGGAATATCCTGCCCCCTATAGTGCCGAGCAGTATGATTATGCCTATAACCAGTAATATGTTCATATGCCTGTCAACTTTTCAGACACTCAGGCCTTTTTCTTTCCAGTGCCGGTTTTTTTTCTCTTTCTGGACGCGGCCTTTCCGCGGGCGCGCTTTTTCTCTTTACCGAGTCTCGCGAACTTCTCCGAGTAGTCCCGCAGTTTCCGCTCTACCAGATGATTGATCGTACCTGCCGGGTACTTTGTTTTCCCATCCTTCTTCCCGGCTTTCTTCCCGGTCAATATCTCGATCCCTTCGTCGATCGTGGATACCGCCCATATGTGAAACTTCTTTTTCTTTACGGCATCTATCACTTCGTCTTTCAGCATAAGATGTTTAACGTTAAGTTCCGGTATTATCACGCCCTGCTTTCCGGTAAACCCTTTTATCTTGCAGGCATGATAAAAACCTTCGATCTTTTCGTTTATCCCGCCCACCGGCTGTATCATGCCGTGCTGGTTCATGGAACCCGTGACAGCTATTGACTGTTTTATGGGAACCCCGGAAAGCGAGGACAAAAGGCAGTAAGCCTCGGTGCTTGAGGCGCTGTCGCCGTCGATCCCGCTGTATGACTGTTCGAAACAAATACTCGCGCTCAGGCTCAACGGAATATCCTGGGCGAACTTCTCGCCGAAATATCCATTCAGGATCATCACGCCTTTTGAATGGATATTGCCGCCCATCTTCACCCTTCTTTCGATATCAACGACCCCTGTCTTGCCCATATAGGTCCGGGCGGTTATGCGCGTTGGATTACCGAACATATACTCGCCGATGTCGATCACGGCAAGGCCGTTAACCTGTCCCGCGAGTGTCCCCTTGACGTCTATCATCAGGATATTCTTGCTTATCCGTTCGATTATCTTCTCCTCTATCAGGTTAGAGCGGTAGATCTTCTCATATACGGCTTTTTCTACATGCTGGGCGTCGATATATTGCGCGTTTTCCTGTCCGGCCCAGTAATCCGCTTCTCTGAGTATATCGGCGATGTACATAAAGCGGGCGCTGAGCTTTTCCTGGTCACTGGTAAGCCGCGATCCATATTCCACGACTTTCGCCACCGCGTTCCTGTCGAAATGCCGCAGCCCTTCCTCTTCGCATCTGACCTTGATAAAAGCGGCATATTTCTTGACCTTCTCGGCATCCCTGTCCATCTCGATATCGAAATCCGCTTTGATCTTGAACATCTTGCGGAAGGCTTCGTCAAATCTATAAAGCATCTGATACAGCCACGGCGCGCCGATCATGACTATTTTTATGTCCAAAGGGATAGGCCTCGGCTTGAGGCTGGTCGTGCTTATCAGCCGGAACTGCTCGTTTATGTCCTCCACTTTGATCTCATGGTTCCGAATGACCCGTTTAAGGGCATCCCAGGCCATAAAACTGCTCACTACGTCCATCGCCTGAAGAATAAGATACCCGCCGTTGGCCTTATGCAGTGCCCCCGGCGCTACCATGGTAAAATCGGTTGACATGGATCCGAAGTGCGATATATATTCTATCCTTCCAAGCAGATTATAATAAGTCGGGTTCGGTTCCCTGATCACGGGAGCGCCCTTGGAATGCCTGTGATCCACCAGCAGGTTGACCTGGTATTTACGGAACACGTCTTTCTTGGGCGCGCCGCCTTTGAACCCGAAAACGACAGCCTGGCCCTCCTCCTCTTCCCCCCTGAAAATATCTATGTTGTCTACCACATCCTCCTGCACGTGGTTCAGATACTCGACAATATTCTCGAATTCTCTGTATTTGAAGCGCAGTTCGTCGATTATGTGTTTAACGGAAAAAAGCGCGACCTCTCTTTCCAGTTCCTTGATCTTAACTTTAGCGGCCTTTTCCATAACACGCACTTCGCTCAGGACCTGCTCGATCTTGATATGCAACTCGTGCTTTCTCTTCTCTGTATCTTCTTTTTTCTTGTTCGAAAGTTTTTCGTATTCCTCAGAACTCATTGGCTGGTCCCCGCTGCGCGGGACAAGGATCACACCTGTGGCGGACTGTTTCAACACAAACCCTTCTTTAAAGGCCTTGCTCTCGACGTCTTCCAGAGTAACGTCCCTTTTCTGCTTGTACTCTTTGAGCAGGTCCTGCCTCCGCATTTCATAATCTTCGCTCTGGAAAGCCCTGGGGATCTCGATCTTCAGCTCGCTGACCAGTTCCTCCATGTCTTTCTTGAACATTATACCCCGGCCAGCCGAAAGGCTTATAGCCATCGGTTCATCCTCATGAATAAAATTATAAACATATATCCAGTCATCGGGCACCTTCTCCCTGGCCGCGATCTCGTTGACCGCTTTGTTCACCTGAGTGTTGCGGCCGGTCCCCGTGGCGCCGCAGACGAATATGTTATAGCCGTCAGACTTCACGTTCAACCCGAAATCTATGGAATTGACCCCTCTCTCCTGATGCAGGGGTTCGTACTCGAATACATAATCTTCCGTAGTTTTAAAAGGAAACAGCGAAGGATCACATGTCTCGCGCAGGTCACTGGTTCTCAATTTTCTCATAGCCATCCTCTCCTTTACCTCAAAGCTTCATAAAAAAATCCAGAAAAGGGTCCTCGATGTGGTGGGCCATCTTCTTATATCTGTAACTGATCACGAACAATATCGTCCCGGCGGTGACAAGCAACGCGGCCACTATAAGCGTGAGTAGCGGTGGATATAACGCTATCATTATACCGCTCAGGATCAATACAGCGCCTAATATCATGTCATGCCTCCTTTTTCAAGCCCCTGATTTCTCTATCCCATAAACAATGAAAATACCTTATCGGCACCTATAAGTCAAGCACGCAGAGATTCCACCCCGGGGGTGGACACCCCCGGGGTGGAATCTGCAGGGCTATCTTATAAATATCCGAAAAACAGCGAGCCAGAGCGGAATACTGAAAATCGCGATCAAATGAGTATAGAATATAATACTGCTGAAAAACTTATTGTCACCCCCGGCATAACTGCCGATAACCACCAGGGAGACCGCAGTAGGCATTATACTTTGTAAAAACAGAAAAAATTTATAATCAGAAGCAATCGGGACATATACAAGCACCGGCAGAACGAGTATCGGAAACAGCAGAAGTTTCACGGCCGCGCAGGCAGCAAGCGGCGTCTTTTTTTGAGGCTTATGAGCCTGATACCTGCAAAGATAAGCCCCCAGGGTCAGCATTGCCAGGGGAAACGCGGCCTGGCCGAGCTGGCTCAGGGGATCCATCAACAGGGGAGGCATACTTCCCCTGCCCAGGAACGCTACCCAGAGCAGCGAAAAAACAGTCGCGACGACCGGGGGGTTCAACAAAACATTCACCTTAAATCCGCTCCTTAATTTCCCTGACAGAAACAGGGGCACAAGCGACCACATCAGGACGTTAAATCCCAGTATAAAAAGGAACATATAGACAAGCAGCCTGTCACCTATCGCGCCCGCAAAGGAAAACAATATCAAGTTCATTGGAAGATACCCGCAATTCTGGAACCCGCAGCTGCACATGAACTCTCTCCGCGACTTAAACCCCTTCAGAAAACCATAGATAACCGCCCCTATCAGCATCCCCGCCAGAGAGAACACAATGGCTGCCAGCGGTAAAAACCACCAGCAGGCGTATTCGGCGAAACTGAAATGCGTAATGGTCTTCGAGATAATAAGAGCCGGGAATACCACGCGGACGAGCAGGAGGCTCAGTATATCGGTGAATTCGTCGTTAATAAGCCTTTGGCGGTAAAGGACATACCCGATAAGCATCAAAACAAAAAGTTTCGCAATAGCTATCGCTATCGTATAAAAAGTAAACTGAATTTCCATTTTTTTATCCGGCTCCCGGCTCCCGGCTCCCCGGCTCCCGGCTCCTGGTCTACACATTTACACTTTCGGCTCCCGGCTCC
>Ga0164318_10002255_pt1 | contig 17807 bp, 18 predicted proteins | sample GuaBasSedimGuay9_FD_113734 | JGI IMG/M metagenome (GOLD analysis project Ga0164318, IMG submission 113734) | Subseafloor sediment microbial communities from Guaymas Basin, Gulf of California, Mexico - Guay9, Core 4571-4, 0-3 cm | ecosystem: Environmental > Aquatic > Marine > Hydrothermal vents... | reverse complement strand
TTTAAGCATATTATTACACCACTAGCAGCATTATTATTATTTGTAGTACCTTATAGTGATGATGGATTTACATATGACTGGCCATTTTTCTGTAAAGCATATGCTCCTGGATTATTTAGATTGAAATATGGTGCATTTGCAGATATTGCAGTTACAAAAGGTGGTGATACGATAGCGATAGCATTTAATCAGATTCCTGCAATTGTAGATGTGCGTATTACATTAATAGATTTATTTAGTACTATGTTGGGTGGTAACGGACAGCAGACTAATATAGTAGATTATTTAGCTACAATGGCAACTCCAAGACAAGTAAAAGGATTTGAGTTCAGACTAGCTACGTTGACATCACCCACCATTTCTAATCAAGTGACAACACCCACTACTACATTGTCAAATGATGTAGCGAAAGCCAATGTTACGTTAAATATGGAACAATTTGCTTCGTATTTACGAAATAATTTTCCTGAAAGTATTAACAATCCAGATAATGACTTAATTAGTGATTTGCACAATATACTTCAATCATCTAATGCACAATTATTATTCAGAGATTATGAACGTGGACTTACGTTACTGAAGAATAGAATGCTAATAGCAAATATAACAGCCAGCTCTGTTCGATCACCTTCATTACTAGAACAGTTACAGTCAAAGAGTATAGCGACTAAACAGAATTTAAATACGTTAGCTGGTAAATTAATGAATAATCCAACAGATAGCACATTTCTTAATAGAGCACTACGTGATATAGCTATTAAAGCATTATCAAAACCGTCCCCAGATGATTCAATTAGAGCATCATTAGCTCACTTAGATCCGTCTACATTAAGATCATATGCTAAAAGAGATATAGCAAATTCATTACGACCAGATGTAGAGTTAAGATTAAAAGAGGACTATCCATCTATTACGAATAACGATATAAATGCATCTACTAATGTATTAACAGACTACGGACTGGATGAATCAGAAAGGAAAATATTTGGTGAGATTCTTAACAGAACAGTTGCTTAATTACGCAAAGATAATATTTGGTGAGGGCGATATATAGGTTAATATTGTTATGTTTGAATATATCGTGTAAATACGTATATAATGATGATTTGTTTGAAATTAATTTAAGTCGACTCTTCTGCCATAATACTGAACATAATTGTGTCTTTTTTGTGACGCCAGACAATAATAAAATAAAGAAGTCCTGTAGTTGAACGGAATTTGACTGTAGTTGTTTAATACAGTATACAACATCTTGAACATTAATAGAGGATACATTAGTGACTGCATATTGCAGACATTGTGGAAAAGATTGATGTTGAATGCTTTTGACGATTATTGGAGCTAATTTTCTATTAAGCTGTTCTTCATGCTGTTTAATATCTTCAGGTGTTAATGCGTAATATCGTTTAGCTAATGCTCTAATCATTTGAGCTAAAGCTGTTCTCAATTCAAGAAACATTTTTATAACTTCTTCTTCCGATCTTGTCTTCTCATATCTTCTGTATATTCTCTCCGCTGTATATAATAATGCTTTTTCTATACCCATCCGTTTAAATAAATGCTTACCATGTAACTTATCTAAAGCCATTCTTAATCGTGTCTTATCACAAAATCTAATGAATTTTCGCATTAGAATTCCATATATATGCAATGTAAGAACTTTATATGCAAGAAGTAAAATGTCAATATTGTTACTTGTTTGAATTATATATAGTAAAATAGCAGTCACTTCGTTCTTTAGCATTTTAAAGTCTTTCTTGAAGGTGATATCTGTCTCGTCTACTACTTTTCGTAATTTTGGAAGATACTGATTTAAGGATGGATAGTAACATATATCAGATAATTGAGGCAATTCTCGTAAAAAGATAAGTTGTAGTGTTTTGTATAACTGATTCATGTACTATTCCTCGACTGAAGCTGAATATACATTTGTAATGATGTGTATATTGTCTAGTGTAAAATATGTATAATCCGGTACAAATTCGAATAGTTTATCATCCGATAACTCACTAATCTTAAAGTTGAAGAATATATCAAATTCTGGTTTGATAACATTGCAATATACAACCCCTGGAACTGATTGTGCTATACGTATAAGCTCTGCTCTAAATAACGGTTTGAATAATCCAAATTGACTAGAGAAATAGTCATATAACATGTTTTTAATTTCGTTAGCTATATTACTAGAACTTTGAGATTGTGGATCTGTAAATACTTCCAATTCTATAGTTAATGGTAGTGTTAACGAAGTTACATCGTGCCAGTTATCGCCATTCCATATGTATTTTTTATTATCTTCATTATTTAGCACAATAGTAGATAATGATGGATCAATGAATGACCATTCAATTGGATTGTCATTAGTACATTTAGCTATTTTCTTTTCTTGACCGTACCATGGATTTGATGTATCTGTTATTTTATCACCAAATGCTGCTACAACAAATGTGTCATCTATGCTGACATCAGCAGGAGGTTCTAGTAGTGACATATTACGAACACTGAAAGCTGGTTTGTTATGCTCCATATTAGTAAGTCTACCACAAGTGTTACCGAATTGAATATTAATAGCTGAATTGGCCATTCTATAAATTGCTGCAGATTGACTGACAAATTTATTAATGATATATGTATTAAATGCACTACGCTCTTCATCGAGTAAATTATCGTACCAGTCTTTTTTAACAACGGGAACTGGATACATAATTTCGTCATCATTAGTAATATACGCACTATCTGTTAGCCATACAAAGTTTGAAAAACAAACCTCTTCTAATGACTGTTTAATAATCTGTTGTGTGCTTAAGTAATATACTTGAACATTAGTATTTACATTACATATTGTAAAGTAGAATTGTAATGTAGATGATGGTATATCATGCAGTGGTATGTCGATATAGAATTTTTTGGTATTTTGATCTTCATAAGAATTCATAGTATATGTTGCATCGAAATCGTCCTTCTTGAGTCGTAATCTAGCTTCGTAATTGGACAACGTATCTACTTGTACATATAGCTCAATAGTTGCAATTTGAGTATTAGTATCAACATCAATATATCCCTTTGTAATGACAATATCGTCTTGTTGTAGTACACTCTGAACAACAGTTGGAACGAACATTACAGAATTTGCATAATAGTATGTTGATACAAATTTGCTATTAATTTGTGGAATGTATTCGAATAAGTTGTAATAGGTATCACCATCATATGTTAACTCTGTCAATGGCATTAGATGCATATCTCGTAGTTTACCACTGACCAAAATAGTACGTGTAGGTATAATTTCGTTATTGAAGCTAAATATAGAATACAAAGCAACTTCGTTACATTTCAAATCAGATCTTTTCAAAATAGATATTGTATCATAAAATGGAAATTTTGTGATAGTTGCAAAATTCGAATAGTCATATCTGCTAACTAACCTTTTTTGTGCTTGCATATTAATTAATGCATTATATCTTACATCATCGATACTTTCTATATTTTGTCCACCAATTGATGATGACGGATTTGTACACTCGTATATTAATTGCTTTCTTCCTTGTGGTGTATCATAATATATTCTATCTCCACGTTTAATGGCACCAGCTACAATTTTTCCGTCTTCACCTAACGTAACGTATGCTATAACTTTAATAGTACTTGATGGTGGAGGTTGTTTGCCAAAAATTCCATTACCGAACATTACTATAGCACCAGTTTCAGTAGTTCTTATTACGTATCCAGAATCTGATGCTCTCATTAAGTATATAGAGTCAAACTGGTTCCATAGTTCGTCATTAACATAAACTTCTACATCTACTAATTGATCTTCAAAATCAATAGGATATCTACTAAACGTATATATTTGTTTTATAGGATTTGATACCATATTAAATTCTAGTGTATCTTGCTGTATAGTTGAAACTGTAAATGCAAGTTTGTTATTTTGTATGATATATGGTAAGTTGTATATGACACCATTATTAGGATCAATAACAGTTACAGTGTAATTATTATTGACATTGTCTATAGTAACTTCTACTTTATATTTCAACCTATACTTAATATCTCCTGCACTGAATGCATGATTTTGTTGAAAAGTCACGGTAACAGCATCGGATATATTACCTAAAGGAATTTGTATGAGTACATCACACTCACATGGTCTTGCATTTTGTGGCTTATAACCTAAAAATGCTGAAAGATTGTATACCGATTCAGGAAGCTGAGCCAATGTCATAAATGCTTCTTGATATGACATGCTACTATAAAACATAAGATTACTTGTTAAAAATGACAACATGTCTATTACGTAAGAAACGAAAGTTCCTCTATGCAAATCAGTTTCTGATAATCCTAATTCTGATAACAGTAAATCTATTACTTGTAGTCTGATATTATCATATGACGTAAATACTTTGACTTTATCACTTAACTGTGACATGTAAATACTCCTCTCTTATAATGTGATACCAATTGTCTAGTATTTCGTGTTGCTATTTGTGTCAATTCTTTTAGCATATGACCAAGAATGTACGGTATTTTATTATCATAATCATATAACGATGTGATATAATGTTTGATATAGAATGGATTTAGTTTTTGCTTATAAAATAAAAAGTCCCGATACATGATAATATCCTTTAAGTTGTTCTACGTTATACGTTTTAATGTCCATAAGTTTATAAGCATTTAATGCTGATTCTGCAGTCAAAATTGTTTTTACTGGCTCAAACCATACTTTAGTTTCAACAACTTGTTCATCAATTATATTGTAGCTTGTTCGAGCACTACGTATATTACACTTCCACATTGTGACTTGGGTATCAGTAGACTTTTCTATTCCTATAACTTCGTAAACAGGATATTTAGTTGATGGATTTAATTCTGATGGAAAATACACTAGATCATGTTCATATGGGATAATATTATAGGATGATGGTATAATAATTGAACTCATAGTTTCATGTATATAACCCCGTTCATCAGCACTGTATGTTGGTTGAATTGGTTCTACAAAGTACACTGGTAGTAACATAATCTTTGTATATTTTATACCGCTAGCAGATCCGTAAAATTCATAACTTCCACCGTCAAGTTTATCATTGTCGTATATACTTTGATCTTTATTGATATTAAAGTAAATACATAAACATGATTGTGCATGAGAAGCGTAATAATCGTATATTAGTTTACTGGACTGTTTAGTATATTCAAAGAATCTGCTGTAAGCTTCCATGTCAGCTCCTTTTAGTATAGCTAATCTTCTACTGCTTTCAGAAAACTAAACGTTTCTGGGGTAATCACAACTTGAGTATTATATGGTTTACCACTTGGTAATGTCAGCGATACATTTACAGTAAATCCTTTATTGGCACCGTGAAATAAGACATTAACGAATTTCACTTTTAATCGTTCATCTTGTTCCTCAAAAGATCTAACAATTTCTTCTCTAATTGCTTGTGCTGTCTCTTCGTCACTGGGACTGTATACATACTTATACAGTTCACTACCAAATGAACAATCTTTTAAACGAGCTCCTCTTGGAGTGGACAATATAGAGTTAGCACATTGTAAAACTACTTCTTTGCCGTATAATTGCTTAAAATCATTCTGTACAATTTTTCTATCGTAACCAAGTACTTTATCATTTTTGGCAAAGAGTCTATCAGGATCATATCCTGCTATTTTAATGGCCATGATATATACCTCTATCCATTGAATAAACGAGCATATGCAAATGTTTTTGTTGTTTGAATATAATAGACTATATAAACGGTAATTAATAGTCTTAAGATACGTCTTTAGTAAGTTCTTCAAGCTTCTTGTTCAATTTTTCAAGTTGTTTAAGCTTTAGATTAATAATGCGTTTGAATCTATATATAGGCATCTTTAGAATAGACTCATATGGTTGATGCAATTCTTGCATCATGAACATTATGTTCATGCATCTATCTTTTTCAAATTTTTCTCTAGCCTCAGGATCAGATAATGGCGCGAAAAAGTAAATCTGTTACATCCAATTCATGAATGTTTTCTTTACCACAATCTGGCTTTGAGCAGAAAAATTTATATTGTAGATTCATACCATACTGTGCAAAGTTATCAGTAATAGCTTTAGTTAATTTACGTCTTACTTTATGAGGTAATGGAACTAATGTAGCTTCAATATCTGGAAGTATTTTAGCTTCTTGAACAGGTTTATCTGTTTTCTTATCAATAATATTTAATTCAGCTATATGAAGTAATAATGTCAGTACATGTAATGGTAGATTTCTTTGTCCGAAGTGATAGAAGATTTCTTTTTCTTTGGCTAATGTAGGAACTTTAAGTTTAGCGTTAACGATGTGATTTTTTAGTTCAACATTAACGTCAACAACATTACTAATTAATTCTCCAGGTTCACCAGGATATATATTCGCATTAAAACATGATTCTAGACTTACTTCAACAGTTTGTTTAGTTCCGCAATATGCACATGTTACGTCTATTACTTGCTTGTCTTCGTCTGAAGCTTGTAATATAGAGTATACAAAAGCATCTCTGTCTTTTTGAGTAGTGTTAGCTAAAAATGCATTAAAATCTGTAATGTTGTCAGGTTTGTTAACAATACAACTCCAAATGACTTTGTTGATATTATCTAGTACACTGTATGCAAACGTAGAAGATTGTAATAATCTATCTTCGTCACCAACAACTAAACATCTCACATCGTACGTATACTTTGACTGTGGACACACAACAGTATAAACGGGATAACTAAAATTTGGTAACATGTAAACGCCTCCTTTAATACTTTTATATGTGTTAGTGAAACGGATTTTGACTTTTTAAGATGAGATTAAGTGAGATGTGATCAATAAGATGTGATGCGCAGGTCAGTCTAATACCAACCTGCGCATACATGAAAGGTGGGAGAAGAGAAGGTAGCTTGTGGTAGGTTATACACCTTCACGGCGCTGATAAATAACCTCTCTATCAGAAAAAACGGAATTAGCTAATGCTGTACATTTCTGGATTATCCAATCTTCCATTTCGTATGGCACATCAACATTCCAAGATGTTTCAAGTGCAACTAAATCGTTTGTGCCAATATCATGAGCAAAAGCATCCTCGTTAGGTCTATTTGGAAAACAACCAGAATAACATGCACAATATTCAATAGTTAATCCATCTGGTTTAGTTGTCCAATAGAATATAGTAGAACTATACTGTGATTTGGTGTAATCGTCACCAATTAAATTGGATGTTCCACCTCTTACGTCTCTTATCATTTTCGTCCATCCATGTAATATACGATATATTGGTAGCCCACTAAATTCATCATGTCTAGTGGAAAATTCATTACCAACATCTACGTTACTTGGATATGAATAGTTTATTCCACCAAGACCAGTAGCAGTAGCTTTGTTAATAGTTACGGCAGGAATAGTCGTAACCGCTGTACATGATGCTGTTAATACTTTGGATATGTCAGTTAATGACAATCCACAATAGTCTTGTAGTTTGGGTGGTAAATCAGTCCAGTATACCCAAAAGTAACCAGATATGTATCTATCTGCTACACCATGCTTAGTACCACCAAAATGTCTACTGAACCTATTGTGTAACAATTCTTTCCAAGAGTTATTAGCTGCCATAATGTTACTCTCCTTTATGCAAATTTGAAAAAAATTTGATGAACATGTCTAACTTTGAACATAATTCATATAATTCTTTATTCGTATCTTTTAAGTCGGCTATTATCGTTTTAATTTCAGATTTGTTTTCTTGTTGCGTTGTAAAAATAGTATTTAATTTTTCTTTTGTGGAATTCAATGATGCTTCAAGTTCTAACAATTTGTCATGAAATTTATGAATATCCTCTGATATAGAATCAGTTAGTGTCTTATTGCTTTTAGCCGTTGTGAATGTAATGACTAGTAAAATAGCACAACTTAAGAGTAATACGGATACTAGTTTGACTAATGAAACATTTGATAAAATTATATTTTCCATATATCTCCACATAGAAAGGCTAAGTGTATAACTACAACGAATATTCTGGTCTGGATTAGTCTGAATCATAACCTTTAATATCTGACCGAATTTATGAGCTACCATACCCTAACTAAAAGAGGTATGGCTTCCTGCTTTATCGTACAAGACTTATTCGAACAGAGGTCTCGTACTTCACAGGCGTAACTTCGGTCTGCTCCAGGCCTATGTAGTTTAAACTTAGCGCAAATTCATCCATGTGCTAAAGCATCATGGCTTTCTCTGTATCAACTACTATAGAGACAAGCTCTATAGTTTGCACCTAGACATTACGTCTGATGCGTATGGACGGTTGATGACGCCCTGCCTATCAGTTCCGGACTGGGAAGATAGGAAGATTGCTTTAATGTTTTGTGCTGCATTTAATCGTTTATTGAAACTCGAAAACTACAACGCTAATTTCTCTATAGAGACAAGCTCTATAGTATCCTTAGCGAGGATGTATGAAAAATTGTAACGTGTTTTAGATTGACTCTGGATTATAGTTCAATTACTGTAATCACAATCCAGCCCGTTTTAGTATCTGCTCACGTGACTCTGAAATAACAAATTTTAAAGTAACTGAATTGTTAGGTGCAGACTCGACATATAAGTTAACAAGACAAGGAGATGATAAAATAAAACCTACATTTCTACCATATTGGTTTTCGATAATAATTTCTTTAGCTCTTTTAATTATGTACTGTCCTTCACTAAGATCGCTAATATGAGATGTTTTTGATAGTTGCGTATATTTTATATCTTTACTAATTGATTGAACAGTACTGAACGATAACGTTACGAGAGCAAGTATCATTATTAAAGCTTGTAGCATTGTTTTCCAATCATCGCATAATAATTCAAATATACTTTTCACGAGTCCACCTTCTAGAAAATTTTGTCAAATAAATCTACGTTATTTATGTATAATTCTTCAACATGTAGCTGTTTCAATCTGCTAAATGAACAAGTTAATATGGTTGGTGTTTGTTTAACTATATGTTGTAGCTGATGTGTAGTAAGATCATGAAGTAGTAGCTTAGCAGCATTTTTGCCCATATCGTAGAAATTAGGAGAAATGCTTAAACATATATTGGCTTGTTGAACTACTAGTGGATTAAACGATACTTCAATATGTTTAGTGTTAATTTTGCTGACGATTTTGCAAATTTGTAACAAGTCTATATAGCGTCGTATAGAGGGATCGAATAAACGTTGCGTTACTATAAACAATATCCCTAAATTCTTTAAATTTAACTCGGTAAGCACTTTGTTAAGATCCGTTGTTGTTGATAGCGGATATATCGTTACGTGAAAATCATACTTGCGTAGTTGTGTGCGTATATTAGTTAAAATTGCTTTATTAGTTATACTACCACGAATTTGATCATCTATTAGTATATACACGTCTGTAATAGTAATGGTTGTATGATCTAATACTGTAAATAATTTATCAAGTATGCTATATTCCTCAACTCCAGAAGCATACTGCAATTCGTCATTGGACAAAAATTGTTTATAGTAACGGAATGGGAAATTTATACCTGAAAAGTACACTTTTTTGTGTTGTTTAATTAATCGTAATCCAACATATAAGAATGCGTTATCATCAGTTATGTAGATAAAATCAGGATTAATTCTCTTTATATCCTTCAGGATTAAATTAGCTTGTTTTTGCATTAGAAATTTTGTAACATTTTTGATTTTAGACTCCATGTAGTAGGTAATTGGAACAAATCGAACATTTGTAGTATCTTCATATTTATGCAACTGTGATATAAAACCATCAACTTGAGGTTTACCACAAATATGGTTGTAATTATAAGAGTTGATTATAGCAACGGAAAAGTATTTGTATTTTGTAGGATAATTTGTTGCGGGTTGAATTTCTATACTAACAGGAGTCATCACTGATTTAATAGCGTACATACCGAATAACGTAGTAAAAAATACAGTAACCGCCAGAATTATCTTAGCGGTTACTGACACAAGTATACGAAGAAGTTGTGATATTGGTTTCATCGTTATTTGATAAAGAATGTAAGTTCGATCTTTTCGATTGGTAGAATTGGTTCAAGTATTACATCAACTCTAATAGTTTTAGTTTTGACATCATATGGAGTTTGATATACTTTTACATCAAAAGATTTTAAAGCTCTACGTCTTTTCAAATCAGATAGAAATGTAACTATCTCAGACTTAATACTATCGAACGTAATTTCATCAGCTTGTTCATAAATATAAAATTTACAAAATCTGTCTAGTGCTCTTTGTGCATAAAGAACCATGCGAACAACTGGAATATTTTCCAGTTTAGAAGACTTGAACTGCATTGTTAAATCTTGCCATACACATATACCAACATTGAATTCAACAAAATAGTTTATTCTGTTCAGATAGAACTGTTCTTTATGACCTTCTTTCGGATTATAACGCATTCTCTTACAATCAATAACAGCATTATTTAAACCTGCTGGAGCAAACCATATTTCACCTGTACGATCTAATTTTGGAACTACTGTAGCCATATGATACATTGGACTTACCCATATATCACGACCTGTAAACTCATCGTATACTTCTGTATATTGTTCATATAGTGCTGCGTATGGTGTATTCCATTTATGATCATTTTGACGTTTTTGTAGAGCAGCTTCTGCAGTAGGATTGTCACCATTATCGACAAATGCAAAACAATCTTGTCTTAGATTTGCAGCTAAATCTACGATACTATTCTTAACGTCTGTGGGGTATCCGGCATCCCACACCATATTGAAGTATATTTTGTCTTTATCAAGTACAAGATCATCAATTAATCCACTATATGCTTGAGCAAGAATTTGTGTTGCGACAGTTGTATTTACGGAACCATCAGTATTTAGTAGCGAACCTACACTGCCATTACGAAGATGTTTATAACTATGATTGTCAGTAGATGTTGCAGTATATACACAAGAGTATGGCTCAAATACTTGCCACACATCTCCAGTAAAGTAATAACGTGTATCAGATGCAGTCACTTTTACAATCATACCTGTATCTGGACTATCGAATGACCAGTCTGAACCATCATATGTAGCTATATCACCATCATGATTTTGCCAATCACCTGTAGCTCCATCAGCTACTAAATATTTATCATTAGCAGATGGACTAGCAGGAGGTGTATCAGTATAATCAATTACTGTTTCTGTAACTACTGTATTTAGTTCAGATAGATTATCTTCGTTTACATATATTCTGACATATTGACTATATCTATTAAGAACGTCTACTACGTACATTGATTCACCAGACGAATCAGTTTTAGTAGGATTAAAACTAACAGTAAAAGATTCAGCTATTACGTCATCACCTTCAGATGTCTTTTTGTATACATCCAATACATAGGCTTCGTCGTCAGTAAGAGATGGTGTCAAGTTTACAGCAAAATCATTATATGCATCACCACGACCAATAGGCACAATAATGTATATAACCTTATTAGTAGAATCAGCCAATTTGGTTTCAATTTCTTCAACTGAGTTAACATTAGTATCTGAGTCTAGTTTAACTAAATTGCTTGAAGTTATATAAAATTTTAAATTAGCATATGCAGCATCAGATGGAAGTACTCTCATTACATATTCACTACCAGATTGTGTGATAAAATTATTAGCAATATATAGTCCTTGACCAAAAGATTGTCCATATGTATTAATATTTGGTTTACCGTATTCTTTAAATAACTCTTCTTGACTTGATTTAAACTTTAATTTGTTATCTTCACCATATTCACTTAAAAATGCAACAAAGCCAATAGTAGATGGGACTTGTTGTACATATGTTGACAAATCAACAATTGTAGAATATACTCCTGGAACAATATGTATAGCCATAATATCCTCCTATAAATTTTGTGTGTGTATTAGAAACATAAAAATTGTATTATACATTGAACATGCTAAACCGAACACATTAAAACCAAACTTTCCATCTAAATAAAATATCTCTATCATCTGTAAGCTCTATTGTTGAAAATGTATATCTAGCAAATAGTACGAATGTAGATGCTGTAGGTTCATGTGATTCGCTAATATACAATCCACATTCATTAACTTTATCACCAGTTGCTGCTGTAATAGTAATATCTATTTGTGCTAATAAGTATCTATTATTTTCATCTGGATCTTGTAGAATTTGTATATCATCAAATGGAGCTTTTTTACCACCATCAGCATATGTTGGATTAGATGCATCAATAACAATAGGATTAACAAGTTCTTCATCAGTCAGTTGTACTTCTAATGGATTAAACGGATCGTCTATAGTAGCACCACCGGTTCCTAGACCAAACCAGTAAACACTCCATTCATTAGCATGAGTAGCAGGTTCTCTATTAACGTTGAATACACGTTGTGGAAGCCATTCCCGACCTGTGTAAACAATATGGTTGTTGCCATTATTTAGCAATTTAAAACAATTTGTGCGTTTATTATGTTCAAACATCTGAACATAACCTTTTGGTCGTGCAAAAGATACTGTGTCTCTTATTTTATAAGTTGAGTCTAATATAATCATATGTCACTCCTTAACTAAAAGAAATTTCAAGCCCATCATATACGTAACTATGTCTCATTGAATCAAACACTCCACCTTTATCAAAATCAACATGTTCAGTTTCGCTACCAATGCCACTAGTCATAGAGTTGATAATATGGTTATTGCACTCATCAAGTATATTCGATAATAATGGTGCTATGATTCTGATATCGTTAAATAATGTATCGTAGTATATTGGTGTTTTGGGTTTATCAAAAATTCCATTTTTATCAAAATCGACTCCATGCATAGCTATGAATCCAGAGTCGTTAAGTACTGTAGTTATTTTAGAGTTAACAGTGTCATTAATACTAAGTGCTCTACTGTGGTCGAAATAACCATTTTCGTCAAAATTGACTAATTCAGTAGCTAAACCATCTGGAATGTATTGCTTAATTAACGTATAAAATTTATCGGTTAGTAAAATATTTACGTTAACGTACAAATATGGTCTCATAGTTAGCATAGTTATAATTGTATGTCTAGTATCAAATTTACCACTTTCATCGTAATTGTCGTATTCAGCTGATACATATTCGTTAAATGATTGATGAATATATTCATGCGTATCAGTGAATATTAAATACTGTAATGCATCGTATATGTCAGTACTATCGTAAATTAAATCTCTATGTCTCTCAAATTGAGTAATTGCGTATTGATAAATATTCATATGCACATTATCATCTGTTACTATAGTATCAAATGTTGTAGATATTTCTAACAGATATGCAACATTAATGAGTCTAGCATATATGGGCTTAAAGAAATTAATAACATTATATATTTTAGTTCCTTCAAAAACAAGTATATTGGAAAATACGGATAATGCTAAATCTAATGCACCAGTAATATAGTCTAATACACCCCATAATTCATTAATTGTATGCTTTAGGTTATCAGTGTGTTTACTATATAACCAATTGAATAAATCAGGATTTATCGTTTCTAATAATGTTCTGATATCTTGTGGATTAGGTAATATACTATAGTTCCATTTATGCAGAAATTTATCTTTGTATTCTTGTAATTTTGCACGTAATTCACTTCTTGTTTTTGGTTTAGCTTTGAAGACGCTATTAAAGTCATCAGTGAATGTATCAGTATTTAGTTGATTTGCTATATCCACTACATAACATAAATGAGCTTTTTGTTCGTCAGGAATAAGTGTTGCGAATTTTTCACTATTCACTTCATTCGTAACAGGATCAATGTAGCCAAATTGCACATAAAATGACCACCATAATGCTAACATACATTCCAGTAATGAAATATTACCGAAATCTCTTAGCAAATGAATTCTGTATACTACACCATTATCAATGTAATCTTGATATTCTTGTTTAACGAGTCTACTAATGATAGCATACGTTTCGAACCATTTTGTAATATACTGACAATTAAATAAACCAAAAAATGGTGTTAATGATGGTAGACTGAGTTTTAAATTTGCGTTTAAATGTTGTATTTGATATTCGTTTAAAAACCAATGCGCATCTTTAATTTTTTCTTTAAATTGATCATACGTATATCGAACTTCTAAAGGTTGATCAGTAAGCATTCGTTCAACTTGTTTACCAACGAATAGTAACTGTTTTGGTAAAACGGAATCGTCATATTCAAAATCCATATCATATGTAAGAGTACTTACAGTTTCATCTGATACTAACCAATATTCAAGTAACCTTAAATCTGTATAATTTAAAAACTGTAACAATTTTACTAGTGCTTGTGGAGATCCTTTAATCTTATATAAGTTAGCTAATTCTAACAGGAATGTGGGCTTATTATTAGCAGGAATATATTCGGGATATATGAATCCCATCGATTTGATATATTCGTTAATACTTTCGTCGTCTAACGTATATGGATCACTAGTGTTTTTATGTAGAGTTATAACTGTTCTAGCTGCAGCATACCAATGAAGAACAAAATCAAATAAATTATCACTATCGTAACCTGTAAAAGATGGTAGTTGCACAAATTTTGCAAAAAATTGTGAAGCAATATGAAGCTGTTCGTTTGCAATAGAACGCACTTTATCACTTAGTAACGATTCGTCGTTCGTGATATAGTATTTGATTATATTAAAAAATAGTTCTGTTATGTTCATGACTCTATAATACTCTCATATATATGATGACACACTTTGATTTGGTATGCTAATTCTAATAATGTATGTGGAGCTAAATTGCTTAAGTTATCCATATTTACATTGCCAGTAGTACAGTAATTTAAGAATATCCATATTAACTTAGATAATACAGTAGACAACGTACTATAATCTGGTAATGTAAACGTATTGTTTTCGTAAAATTGTCTAAGCAACTCCATTAATGATATATCTTCAGTAGTTATATTCCATAGGTTAATATCGTCACAATTCAAATCATTAGAATTTGGATACAGTATAATAGGATTTGCGTAAATAGATAATTTATAACTCAGTTTATTGTAAATATCGGAATTTGTAGATTCTACATATCCAAATAAAATATCACTGCTCCAATCAAATTCTTCCGGATGTAATAATGCCAGACATATTGATTGTGAATTGCATAAATTTTTGTCGATGGGTGTATATGGTATCGTAGTTTCAACAATAGTAAACTGTTGAGATGTGACAAATTTGAACCAACTATAATCGAAATCTGGTGCTATAACCGTACTAAGCGAAATATTGTTATTACTTAACCATGTTTGTAAATCAATCATGTTATTCCTCTAATTCAACGTTCCAAATATCGTCTTCCGTTGTTGCATTAAGTACTGATTGTTTAGCATTGTAATATTTAGGTAAATCTGTTAATAGTTCGTTCAAGTAATGCTGAAGACATTGTTTACAATAGTCATCAGGATATAGCTGTTCTAATTGAGATAAAATATCGTTTAAGTAATCAGTCAAGTCAGCTTTTACTGCATCATCAGTAGTTAATATCAGCTTCATTATAAGCTTGATACCTTTTACGATATCAGCAATAACATCACCAAATATAGAAAATCTTGCTTGAATTTGTGATTTTAATTCATCTAGTTTCGTATCACGTGCTAACTCTAATACTTCATCAGAAGTGATTTGATAAATTGTATTATTAGTATCATCGTATTTTAGTTCATGTAAAGGTGCATCTATGTCACTTTCTACCGTAATAAAGTTTGATGTGTCATAATTATTCGTATCAATAAGAACACCTACAACATCATATGTATCTTTATCAACTAAGTATATCATGATTAGCCTCTTGTAGCGTAATGAAATGTTATAACATTATGTGTTGGTGCATACGTTATCCGAACATACTTATCACATGAAATCCATAGTTCTACTTTAGAATCTTCAGACGTAATGTTAAGAATATGAGAAAATTCTACAGAATATACTCCATTATGATGAAATACTAATCCGCCAAATGTTTTGGTATATTCTACATTACCGTTAACATACCACATAATACTACAATATTTTACGGAATGTAATCCTAACAATGTTATTGTTCCTTGTAAACTCCAGTAGCCCACAGGTAAGCGTATAGTTGAAGCATTATCTAAGTATGGACAATTGGAGTTTGTTACAAACAAAATTTTAGTTACTCGACGAGGTTTTATAACTTGAAGTCTTGGATATATAGTACATGTGAGTTCTCGAATTATGACATTATCGTTATGAGCTTCTTCATCTGTCCTTTCTCTTACTGTATTTGTAGTAGTATCATATATAATACCATTCTTTGGATACGAAATTACCGGCCAGTAGTCAACTAGCTCATTATCAACAGGTTCACGTTGAGTATTAAACTCAACTAATTCTCCGGTAGTTTGATCAAAAATACATCTTATACTCATTAGTATGCAAAACCTCCAACATACATATCTACGCGTGCGTTATCAGTATTTACAAAAATGGATTTGTTTTTAGTTAATGGAAGAAATGCTAAACCGTCACTTTCGTATCTATAATTACGAACGTATCTAATTTCATCGGAACCATTCAATGAAAACGACACTTTCCATATTTGATAATTAGATATACAGGAAATATCTAGCATATATGTAGCTAGTGGAGAAACTAAATTAGCATCTAATTCGATATAGTTAGCTGCTCTTCCACGCCATAGTAATATTTCGTCAAGATAAATAACATTATAGTATGACTGTATAAATGGTAGAAATTTAGTATCTTTATATAATGTACTGCCTATTAAGGTATATTCAGTATATCCCATTGGAGATATACATATCCAGTCACCTTGATTAAGTGTCACTTCTTGATCTAATGTTATTTGTGCATTACCAGACGTCGAGTTATTAGTAATAGTGCTAGTAGTGTATATAGATGAGCCACTTAGAATAATAGCAAGACCATTAGTTTGAGAGTAAATATCTGTTGTCCATCCTATATCAGATACCGAAATTGTATTAGATGGTTGTAGATGGTTGCCCAATGTAATTATGGTTTGACCAGCTGAAATTTGACTAGTATTAACTCGTGCTAATGTAGTTAATCTAGCTAGCACGTTACCAGTATCGTAAATTAAGAATAACGAATACCAGTTAGATTGTAATAAATTACCGTGATCTACAGTATCGAATTCAAATGATGCATTAGTTACAGATACGGATGATGTAATATCTACATATCGTTGTATAAGCTTGAATTTATCAAAAACAATAGTTCCTGTAATATGTGCAATAGTAGGTTTATTGTAATTAATGTAGTCACAAATAATTGGCGGGACATTAAATTCTTGTAACGTGGAAGGAGGCTTGTTAATAACATTTGCCCAATCAATGTAACAATCTAAGATATCAGTTTCATCACATACTGCTATTAAATCACTATCCAGATATAATGGTCGTATTAACATTAAAAAGCTCCATAAAAGATTAACGGGCAACTTAAAAACGAAAAACGGAGGTGCTTAAGAATGGGAATTATGGAAGTACTATTATAAAATGATGGGCCTTGCTATATCTAAGTTAATGGCAGTTGTTGAAATAGCTTTTCCAATATAAACAAGATATTGTCCAGATGATGTTGGAGGTGTTTCTGTTAACATACCAGCAGTATCTGGATCTAAATAATAGCTAGCACCTGGAGTCAGTGTAGCATTACCAGTAACTGTTGACCAATCTGCTAATTCCAGAATTCCATCTAACTGAACCATACCAGTACTTCCAGCTGCAATATCCTCTCTTAGTAACCCTATTACTTTCGATGTACTTAA
>Ga0164318_10002254_pt1 | contig 17807 bp, 17 predicted proteins | sample GuaBasSedimGuay9_FD_113734 | JGI IMG/M metagenome (GOLD analysis project Ga0164318, IMG submission 113734) | Subseafloor sediment microbial communities from Guaymas Basin, Gulf of California, Mexico - Guay9, Core 4571-4, 0-3 cm | ecosystem: Environmental > Aquatic > Marine > Hydrothermal vents... | reverse complement strand
TGGAGGGAGTCTCAGATATAAGAGACGAGTCTGACCGCGAGGGCATGCGTATCGTCGTGGAAATCAAAAGGGATGCCAATGCAATGGTGATCCTGAATCGGTTGTACAAATACACGCAGATGGAAATATCCTTAGGCATAATTCTTCTGGCGATCGCAAATGGAAGGCCTGTTGTCCTGAACCTAAAGCAGATCCTTGAGCACTTCATAGCACACCGAAAAGAGGTCATTCTTCGGCGGACAAAGTTCGACCTGCGCAGGGCCGAGGAGCGGGCGCACATTTTAGAAGGATTGAAAAAGGCACTGGATTTTCTTGATGAAATTATAGAGTTGATAAGGTCTTCGGCCGATCCCAAGGACGCCAAGGAGAGATTAGTGGAGGAATTTGAATTTTCCGACGCCCAAGCGCAAGCGATCCTGGATATGAGGCTGCAGAGGCTGACGGGGCTCGAGAGGGAGAAGATTAACTCCGAGTATGAGGATCTGATAAAAAATATAGAGAGATTTAAGGCGATTCTTTCGAATCCTCCTATGGTGATGCAGATCATCAGAGACGAGACTAGTAATATTCAAGCAGAGTATGGAGACGACCGTAGGACCGAAATCTTGGAAGAAGAGGGTGAGATTGACCTTGAGGACCTCATAGCTGAAGAAGATATGGTGGTCACCATCAGTCACCGTGGGTATATCAAGCGAAATCCCATTACCCTTTACAGGGCACAGAGGAGAGGCGGAAAGGGTTTGATGGGTGTTAAGATAAAAGAGGAGGACTTTGTTAAAAGCTTGTTTGTGGCCTCGTCTCACGACTACCTGCTGTTTTTCACAACAGAGGGGCGGGTGCATTGGAAGAAGGTCCATGAGATACCGGAGGCTGGCAGGGCGGCACGAGGAAAGGCTATTGTGAATTTATTGAACTTAAGGAAAGGGGAACGAGTAGCAACAACTCTTTCTGTGAGAGATTTTGGTGCAGCTAAGTACCTGGTAATGGCCACAAAAAACGGTCTAGTAAAAAAGACCGAGCTGAGCCTCTTCAGTAACCCGAGATCCATAGGTATAGCTGCAATCAAGATTAATGAAGACGATGAACTCATTGATGTGAAAATGAGCAGTGGTGATCAAGACATCCTCTTAAGTACAAGGCAGGGCAAGTGTATAAGATTCCATGAAACAGATTTGCGCCCTATGGGCCGGGTTGCTGCAGGAAATATTGGTATCCGGCTAGCCGATGGAGATCAGGTGGTAGGGATGGAGGTATTAACAGAGGGGGCAACGGTCTTGACCGTTACAGAAAAGGGATATGGGAAGAGGACCAGAATGGATGAGTTCAGGGTTCAGGCTAGAGGCGGTAAGGGGATTTTCCTTATAAAGTGTACGGAGAAAAATGGGACTGTTGTAGGGTCTTGCCAAGTCAAGGACCATGACGAGGTAATGATCATAACAGAACACGGTATGATAATTCGGGTCAGAGCACGGGATATCTCCGTTATAGGCCGGAACACACAGGGCGTTAAACTTATTCACCTGGAGGAAGGCCAGCGAGTTGTGGGTCTGGCCAAGGTGGTGGAAGATTGATGTACAAAGTAGCAGTGATAGGCGGGGGCAGTTGGGGAACCACTCTGGCAAACCTCATTGCAGAGGAAGGTCACGAGGTGAGGTTATGGGTTAGGGAAGAGCAGGTCTGCGAGGAGATAAGAACACAAAGGATCAATAGGATGTTTCTGCCTGGTGTCAGCCTTTCAGACCGTCTGTTGCCCTCAAACGACCTAGCAGAGGTGTTGGACAGGAGAGATCTGATACTCATGGTCGTTCCCAGTCACGTATTCAGGGATGTACTGGAGCGAATGAAAGGGCATGTGTCAGAAAATGCAATAATCCTAAGCGCAACAAAGGGCATAGAGAATGGCACTTTAATGTTGATGTCTGATATTGTAGCAGATGTTCTACACGGCTTTCCCAAAGAGCGGTTTGGCTGTTTGGCGGGCCCTAGTTTTGCCAAAGAGGTGAGTAGACATTATCCTACTGCCATAACCGTTGCTTGCAAGGACCAACAAAAGGCAATACGGCTCCAGGAATTCCTCTACAGACAGTATTTCAGAATTTATGTGTCCCAGGATGTTGTCGGCGTGCAATTGGCCGGTGCGCTGAAAAATGTCATAGCCATAGCGGCGGGGGCCTGCGATGGCTTGGGATTTGGGCACAACGCTAGGGCAGCGCTCATTACCAGAGGTCTTGCCGAGATAACCAGGCTGGGGGTGGCCATGGGAGCAAATCCACTAACCTTCGCTGGTCTCTCCGGAATGGGGGATCTGGTGCTTACCTGCACCGGGGATCTGAGTAGAAACAGGAGCGTCGGACTGGAGATTGGAAAGGGCAAGAGTATCGCTGAGATTACAAAGTCAATGACTATGGTGGCAGAAGGAGTCAAGACCGCGCGGTCAGCTTATGCGCTGGGCAAACGCTATGGGGTTGATATGCCAATAACTGAGCAGGTCTATCAAATTCTATACGAAGGCAAGGACCCCAAATCAGCGGTACGGGATCTTATGACCAGGACGCTCAAATCCGAGCTTGATGGTTGATAAACAAAAGGTTCATAATAGCTCTGTGACGGTTCCGGGTGAATTGTGTCAATCTGCCTGCCAATATAAAGCTCTCAACCTGAACTTGCTGAACAAAATTCTTGCTGGGTCAATGTTCTCAGGGCGGATCTATTACAAGGAAAGCGTGGATTCTACCAATAAGGTGGCGCGAAATCTCGGCGACAGCGGTGCCCCCCATGGCACTGTTGTTGTATCCGAGTACCAGAGCGCTGGTAAGGGAAGGATGAGGAGAAAGTGGTTTGCGCCCCAGGGAGTAAACCTTCTTTTTTCCGTAATCCTAAGGCCTCAAAGTATGAGGGCTAAAAGGGAAGAGTGGCAGGATGATATGTTTCTGTTTACTGCCGTGGCGGCCATTTCCCTCGTAAATGCAATGAAGGCTATGTGCGGGGTGGAAGGGCAAATAAAATGGCCAAATGATATATATTTAGGTGGAAAGAAGCTCGCAGGAATACTTGGTGAATTCTCCTTTGATTCCTGCTTCTTGGAATACGTGATAGTGGGCGTGGGAGTCAATGTGCACTGGGCCCCTGCAGAGCGTGAGGTTGGTGGACAAAGGGCCACATGTATTGATGCTGAAACAGGTAGCCCCACATGTCGTACCAAGCTGCTTGGCGATATCTTGTTAGAGATGGAAAGGCAGTATCGCTGCCTTGAGGCGGATGGAAAACACAAAATCCTTAGTACCTATAAGGCAAACTCGGTAGTGCTTGGCCGGGAGATAACTGTAGTTGATAGGGGCAATGTGGCTGTGTGCAAAGCGATTGACATATTAGCTGACGGAAGCCTTCTTGTACTTGACCGAGGCAACAATCAGAGGTCCCTGCGTTGGGGTGACGTATCTTTGAGACTTTAAGCCAAAGAAAGTCTGATCCTGTTACTTAGTTATATGGAAAAGAAGGAGAAGTTGGTATATGGATGTCCTTGTTACTATTTCCTTGCCTGAGCACCTTCTTGCAAGAATCAAGGTGGAGCACTCTGTCACCTGCCACGGGGGTGATAGCCCCATACCTCGCCGGGAACTTGAGAGCTTAATTGATGGCTTCGATGGAATTCTTTGCACTATCACGGATAGGATAGATGCCTCACTGCTGGAAAAGGCTACGAGATTGAAGGTAGTAGCAAATTACGGGGTAGGCTACGATAATATTGACGTGCGCGCGTGTTCAGCGAAAGGAGTACTTGTTACTAACACCCCGGACGTGTTAACCGACGCTACTGCGGACCTTACTATGGCGTTAGTGTTGAGTGTGGCCAGGAGGGTAGCAGAGGGTGATAGCATCGTACGGGAAGGAAAATTCCGAGCCTGGAGTCCTTTTGGGTTTTTGGGGACAGAGGTCTCCGGTAAAACCCTGGGCATAATCGGGCTTGGCAGGATCGGAAAAGCGGTTGCAGAAAGAGCCAACGGGTTCAAAATGAAGGTACTCTATTATAAGCAGAGCAGGCTAAACAGTGAGGAAGAAAGGGCCTTTAAGGTGAGCTATGCCGGGATGCAGGAACTGCTTAAAGAATCAGATTTTGTGTCGCTTCATGTGCCCTTGACACAGGGCACTTATCATTTAATGGGTGCAGAGCAGTTTTCCTTAATGAAGCGCACTTCTTACCTCATTAACACGTCCAGAGGCCCAGTGGTGGACGAGGAGGCGCTTGTGCATGCTTTGGAAACCGGGGTAATAGCCGGTGCAGGACTGGATGTTTATGAGAAGGAGCCGCATGTTCATTCAGAGCTCATAAGGATGAAGAATGTGGTTCTACTGCCCCACCTGGGTAGTGCCACGATTGAGACAAGAACAAAGATGGCAGAAAGGGCCGTGAGCAATCTCCTTGCTGCTCTGAGGAACGAGCGGCCCAAGGACTGCCTCAACTGGGAGGCGGTGTACGGGGTGTCTGGCTGACGCCTTGCCATCGGGAAATTAATTGTCTCTTCAGGGAAGCAGATAGTCTGGTAGCCCATATTCGTCAAGCGAAAAGGATAAGGTAGATAAAGATCTGTTGCCACGTGGGCCAAAAATGGCGATGGAATAACCTAAAGGTTCCCGAATAAGTTTGTTGTTGCATTGTGAAGAGAGCGTACTATATTTTAACTGACCCCAATACCGGGATCGGTGCACCTGGCACACCCAGAAGAGCAAGGAGTTGGAACGTGTCGACCATTATGCCTAAGGGAGAAAAATTGCGGAATGCCGTGAAATGGATATCGGAAAAGCTCAAGGAAGAGCCAAATAGGACGCCCCAGCAAATGATTCCATTGGCCTCGGAGCGGTTTAACCTGTCTCCAAAGGAAGAGAATTTTCTTGTTTCTTTTTATGGGGAGAATAAGGGACGGGAAAAACACGGATGATAGCCTACTAGAGGATCTCCGTTCTTTTTGCTTTCCTGAGACATGCCCTGAGGACCCTGAGCCAAGCGCTCACTAGAAAAGCCGTTATGAGGACAGGGGCTGTGAGGGGAAGCCAGCTTCCGGGCATAGTCGGATTCTTATATGCTACCCAGAAGGTAGCTGTGGCGACAAAAAGGACTGCTGAAAAGAGACATGTGGAAAAAACCCCGACCAGCCACATGGCCAGCACAGTGGGTCGGGAACTTTGTTTTGATATCATATGCTACCCTGTTTTATCTTTCGACTCAGGAACTCAACTTCTTTTCGCACCCTTGCCTCTGCCTTTATTTTTTTCTCAATAGTTTCGTACGCGTAAAGCACGGTTGAGTGACTACGGTTTACAGCCCTTGATATGGTCTCTAAGGTTTCTTCGGTAAAGGTCCTACAAAGATAAATAAAAATATTTCTGGGATGAGTGTGGCTCTTTTTGCGGGATTTCGAACCTAGTATCTCGGGGCTTACTTTATAGTATGTGCACACGAGGTCCCGGATTCCCTCCAGATCTATGAGGTCGTTGGAATTGGTGAGATATCTCAGGGCTTCGCGGGCCAGCTCTTTTGAGACTTTTTCATTAAGCAACTCAGACTTCGCCTTTAAACAATTCAGCGCACTTTCCATCTGACGGATGTCTTTTGTGAGCTTGTCGGCCAGTAATTCAGCTACGTCGTCAGGCAAAGGAAGTTTCATTTCCGAGGCCTTTTTTCGGATTATCTTGACTCTGGTGTCAAAGTCAGGACTTTCTATGGTTGTCACTAATCCGCCGGTCAGCCTCGATGTTAAGTCTTGGGAAAGGGAAGGAATATCCTTTGGTGGAAGGGAGCTAGTAAAAATAATCTTTTTCTTATCATTGAAGAGGGCATCTAGAGTGTGACCGAGTTCAGCCTGGGTTTTCTCTTTTCCGCTGAGAAAGTGTATCTCCTCCAAAAGTAAAACGTCACAGGCTTGCCTGTATTTTTTCTTGAATTCCTCTATGCGGTTATGTCTGAGGCAGGAGATCATCTCATTGGTAAAATCCTCGGCTGTTATGTAATACACCTTTTTGTGAGGGAAACATTCGAGGATTTTATGACACATGGCTTGGGAAAGGTGGCTTTTGCCTAGGCCGGTTCCGGCAAGCATCAACAGGGTGTTGTAACCCCAGGCAAAGTCTTGGGCCATTGCCTTGGAGGCGGAGTATGCGAATTCATTACAAGGTCCGACCACAAAGCGGTCAAATGTGAAATTACGGTTGAGCCCAATATATCCCCTGGTTGGTCGATAGCCCATATTGGGAAGGCATAACTGCTGGGGGACTTCGGAAGGCGGGCTGAGCAGTTTTTCAGGGCAGCGGGGCTGGACTTTTAACTCCAGTTTTAGGGACCCAAGCCCTGCCTTGTAAAGTTTTTCTTGGATTAATTCTTTGTAATTATCTGCCACCCAGTTTTTGGAGAACCTATTTGGGCATCCCAGCACCAAGGTTCCGTTTTTTCTTTCTAGGAAGTTTAGAGGGCTTATCCAGAGAGAGAAACTATTCTTGGGAAGTTCGGCACGCATTTGGTTTTTTATTTCTTCCCAGATCTCTTTCATAAGACCTCCTGTCTGTGACAAGGTTTTGCTGGGCAGACAACAAGTTGATAAAGTTATAAATCTATGGGGGAGGCAATTGCGGCTGCCAACAGGCGCCCTTTTATAGAATTTGGAAACAGGTGTCAAAGGGCGGGGTGGTGAACTATAACTTAGAGCACCCATAAGTTTCGACAACCGCTAACCTATTTTCGTCCAAGAGTTTTTTTGTTAGTTCAGCGTAAGGTGGCACAGATTAAGGATAAAATGGGGGCAAACAAAGTTGCCGTCATTAGTGGTGCTTAGGGGCCAAATGAGATTTTGTCAAAAACCTTTTTCATATTTAAAATCTCTGGATTTCTCCATTTTTCTTTGTTTTTCTAACTGAATCATTTTTTTTGATGGAATTTTTCAGCTTTTGCCACAGTGTGGTCCAAGTTTTTGCTAAAAAATACCTAATTCTCTTAAGAAGTTTTTCACAAAGTTCCGTGATCAGAAGCAAAGATCGTAGAAAAGCCGCGTTTTTTCAACCCAACAGTGCGACGGTCTGGGCTATTCTATTTGCCTCAGCAAGATGAAGTATGATATTTATCATTGCAGTGTCGGGCCTTCCAGATGTAAGGAAAAGAGAGCAAACCTGGCAAAATTGCTTTGGAAAGGATTGGCATGGATAAGATAAGGGTGGCTGTTATTGGAGGCGGATGGTCATCGGAGCGGGAAGTTTCCCTGAGCAGTGCGCAAACCGTGCATGAGAGCTTACCTAGGGAGAAGTATCTAGTTAGTTTTTACGATCCGCTTAAAGATCTCAAGAGATTAATAGATGACAAGGAACATATAGATGTGGCCTTTCCGGTGTTGCATGGAAGATTTGGGGAAGATGGATGTATTCAGGGATTACTCAAAATCCTAGGCATACCATTTGTAGGTTCAAGCGTGATGTCGAGTGCCCTGGCCATGAACAAGAAAGTGGCCAAGCGGATGTATTCGGCTGCAGGGCTCGATGTACCCAAAGATCTAGTTTTAAGAAGACATGACGAGGTGGATCCGCGTAAGGTCCGGGAAGAGCTTGGCGAAGTGGTCATGGTAAAACCGGCCGTTGAAGGGTCAAGCTATGGAATATCGCTATGCCGGGGGTTGGATGAGATTTTGGCTGGTGTTGAGAAGGCCCTTGAGCTGGATGAAGAAGTGCTGATTGAGGAATACGTGCAGGGCACCGAGGTCACATGTTGTGTTTTGGGTAGGAGAGAACTAGAGGTTTTGCCTCTAATTGAAATCCGGCCAAGGGCTGGATACCCATTTTTCACGTATGAGGCCAAGTATGAGCCTGGTGCATCGGAGGAGATTTGCCCTGCCCCTTTGGACCGTGAACTTTGTGAGAGGATTGAAGAAATCGGCAAGAGGGCGCACAGGATTCTCCACTGCAGGGTGTGGAGTCGTACAGATGTGATCATAGCTAGGGATCGGATAGCGGTGCTTGAAACAAACACAATCCCTGGAATGACACCCAACAGCCTGTTCCCTAAGGCCGCTAGGGCAGCAGGAATGAGCCTGTCGGAGCTTATGGACAGACTGGTTCAGTTAACCCTGGAAGATTCAGCAGATTCGTGGTAGTTGCTCGCCCGTGAGCATTGTGACTATTCTTGTCCCACCCACACGGGTTTTGAGTATCACGCTGCCAGGATTGCTTTCTGTAACTCTCCCGATGATTGCAGCTTCCCGCCCATGTTCATTTTTACGCAGTATTTTTAATATATTATCAGCCTCTTTTTCAGCCAGAAAAATTATGGCCTTACCCTCATTTGCTATATAAAGGGGATCGAGACCCAAGATCTCGCAAGCGGATTGAACCTCCTTTCTTACAGGTATTTGCTCCTCAAAGAGCTCAATTCCTACCCTGGATTCTTGAGCAATCTCGTTGAGCGCTGACGCAATCCCGCCCCTGGTGGGGTCTCTCAACACGTGGATCTCACTTGAAGCCTTGAGTACCTGGGACACCAACAGGTTGAGTGGCGCTGAATCACTAAACAGATTCCCCTCAAAGTCGAGGCCTTCCCGCTTTGTCAGAATCGTTACTCCATGGTCGGCTATTGGGCCATTAATTAGTATGAGATCTCCTGGCCTTGCGTTATAGGCTCCTACGTCCAGGCCCTCGGGTATTATGCCTATGCCTGAGGTATTTATGAAAATCTTGTCCGCATGACCTCGGGGGACAACCTTTGTATCTCCTGCCACAATCTTGACCCCTGCCTTCAAGGCGGCCTTGCCCATTGAATTGGCTATCCGCTCCAAATCTTCCAAAGGAAAGCCTTCCTCCAGTATAAGGCCGGCGGCAATATAAAGGGGGGTGGCGCCTTGCATACAAAGATCATTTATGGTTCCATGCACAGCAAGACTACCTATGTCGCCGCCTGGGAAGAAAATGGGATCAACCACGTAGGAGTCTGTAGTCATTGCGATTGTAGAGTTTATTGGTGGTAGAACGGCACTATCATCCATCATGGATAGGAACTCATTGTTGAAGTATTTAAGGAAAACCTGCTCAACAAGGTCACGTGAGGCCAGGCCGCCGCTGCCGTGATCTAGGGTGATTCTTTGGATTGACATATTCTTCTCCTGCTCTAGGATTGTATTTAGAAGCCTTTTAGTTAGGTCTAGGCGAAGCTGAGGTAAAGTATGGAAGTCGAGTCGATGGTGTCAAGGGAAATCAGGCGGGCGATGTTCCACGTGGAACAATTCTTTCAACTTTTCATGTGTCTAAATTTGTGTTATCCAGATTGGAAATTTCAGGGGTCGGGATGGGCCCGTAGTCATGGGCAGAATTATAACAATTGCCAACCAAAAAGGCGGCGTGGGAAAGACAACTACAGCCATAAATCTAGCCGCTTCCCTTTCAGTGGCCCAGAAAAAGTGCTTGTTAGTTGATTGTGACCCGCAGGGAAATGCCACGACCGGCCTTGGATTTGATAGAGAGAGTCTTACCGAAGGGGTATATGAAATGGTGACAGGCGATGGCTGGGGTGCCGGGATAATTAGAGAAACCCAAGTGCCCGGTCTGTTTTTGATCGGTTCCACAAAGTCTTTAGTTGGGGCAGAGGTGGAAATAGCAGGCCTGCCATATAGGGAATTCAGGCTAAGAGACAAGCTTCGCCAGATAAAAAGAGACTATGACTTCATTTTCGTGGACTGCCCGCCATCATTGGGCTTCTTGACCATTAATGGATTGGTTGCAGCAGATGAAGTGCTCGTTCCTATTCAATGCGAATACTATGCCTTGGAGGGCCTGTCCCAGGTGATCACCACCATTAAAGCGGTAAAGAGATCTTTGAATCCCATGCTGAAACTAGGCGGCATACTACTCACAATGTTTGACGTGCGCAATAATTTGTCTCAGCAGGTGAGTGAGGAGGTGCGACGGCATTTCAAGTCCGCCGTGTTCAAGACAGTGATTCCTCGTAACGTGAGGCTGAGCGAGGCCCCCAGTTACGGGAAACCTGCATTGCTTTATGACGTCAGATCTAGAGGGGCTCAAAGTTATCTTGCCCTTGCACAGGAGATGCTTAGAAAGGCTGAAGTATCATGAGCAAAAGAAAGGCACTGGGTAAAGGTTTGTCAGCTTTGATACCCGAAGCCCAGACACTCATTGAAGAGGAAACGGGATATTTTTCGTGTCCTGTGGAGCTCATTGATCCCAATCCTTTGCAACCGCGAAAAGATTTCTCAATATCAGATCTGAAAGAAATGGCCCAATCAGTCAAGGAGATGGGGATAATAACGCCTTTACTGGTGAGCAAGAAGGGGCAGCGTTACCAGCTTATAGCAGGAGAAAGAAGGCTTCGGGCAGCCAAAATGGCCGGGATAGAGCGGGTTCCTGTGGTGGTGCGGGAGGTAAGCCCCGTGGAGTCCTTGGAGATGGCCCTTGTGGAAAACGTTCACAGGAAGGATTTAAACCCTATTGAGGAAGCCGAAGCTTACCAAAGGCTGCTTGGAGAGTTAAAGATAACCCAAGAAAGCCTTGCCAAGCGGGTAGGCAAGGATAGGGCCACAATCGCCAATTTGCTGCGGCTGCTCAAGCTCCCAGCGGCAATACAAAAGGACCTAATAGAAGGTCGAATGAGTATGGGGCATGCCAGGGCACTGGCCGGTGTCAAAGGTGAACAGAAACAGCTGGCGCTCAGGGAACTGGTAATAAAAAAGTCGCTTTCTGTGAGGGATCTTGAAAAGATTATAAGTTCCAAGGGGGTTGGGAGAAAAAAAAGACACGCCAATTCGAGCTTGGGCGAGTATTTGGACTCGGTGGCCGATGAGCTTAAGAGGAGTCTGGGGACAAAGGTGGAGATCCAGAAACGCGGCAAGACAGGAAAAATAGTAATACATTTTTACTCTGATGAGGAGTTGGAGAGGCTTCTAGAGAGGCTTTCTTAAGAAAAAACTGCCCAATGGGAGAAGGGGGATAATATTGCGACTGGCAGTTATTGATGGCCAAGGTGGGGGTATAGGAGCGACTATAATAAAAGGGATAAGGCAGGTAATCGGCCAAGAGGTGGAGGTCTTGGCGTTGGGGACGAATTCTGCCGCCACCACCAGAATGATGAAGGCCGGCGCAAATAAGGGAGCGACAGGAGAAAATGCAATTGTCATGACCTCCCAGAATGTTGATATAATAATAGGTCCCTTTGGTATCATCATGGCCAATTCCATGATGGGGGAGGTTACCACGAAAATGGCCGCCGCGGTTACCACCTCCAGCGCGTGCAAGATACTACTACCCTTGACCCAGGAGAATGTGGTTTTGGTAGGTGCGAGCACAGAGCCTTTGCCCCACCTTGTAGAAGCGGCCATAAAGATGATCAAGGAGTTATATGAAGATGTGTGAGTCAACTGTTTACTTGGTAAACGATGATGGTGAGAAGCTCGTGATGGAAAACGTGGAATTTATTGAGGCGGAAAATGGCAAGCTTTCTCTGGTTGATCTTTTTGGTGAGAAAAAAGAGATAAGGGGTAGGGTAAAGTCTCTTTCGCTTGTAGACCATAAGATCTTGGTGGAGCCTTTGCCATAGTGTGCCTTTTGGGCCCTTTGAGTTGTGCTGAACCAAATTTGCTGGCAGGGGCGTGTATTTGAGCTTGACCTGCGGCAGCGAGGGAGTAGCCTACCTCAGCAGGTGAAGGGAACCGCTGAGGCCGGCCTTAGCCTTAGCGGGCGTCTAGAGCTAATGACAGGTGGGAAAGCACTGGGGATGAAGAAAGCGGCTCAAATTGGGATCTTCAAAATTTTCTGAGGAAAGGATTTGAGAGGGCTTCCCTTGCATGTTTTCGGGCCAACTGCGGAAGGCTGAAAAAAAATGCCGCCTCTTCCTCTTTTCCTCTCTTTAGACATCCTGAAGCATATATCCTGCACTTCCTTTCGAGTTCCTCAATGGCTGTATCGCGCTGGTCTTGGGAAAGGCTTTCTGAGGCGATGATCTTTACAATGCTACAGATTCGGAACCGATCCATCCCCCAGTATCTAGCCGACAGTTGATCAGGATGACCTCCATGTTTTATTACCAGCTGTTTCTCAATGAGATACACAGGCCATCGAGAGGTCAGGCGGAGCCACAGGTCATAATCCTCGCAAGCAGGCAGTTCTTCATCAAACCATCCAACTTCGTCTAATACCCAGCGCTTGATCATCACGCTCGAAGGGCTTATGAGACAAAGTCTTAAAGATTGGTCGAACATGTAGCCTGACGGCTTGAGGTGGATTTTTTTGGGATTGACACGCTTGCCTTTACGTATCCAGATTTCATCGGTTTGGCAGGCTACTGCTTCGGGATTGGCATCAAAAAAGCATATCTGAGCCTCGAGTTTTTCAGGAAGCCAGAGATCATCAGAATCGAGGAAGGCGAGAAAGGGGCCTGAGGAGCGGGCAATGCCGGTGTTTCTCGAAGCCCCCGGCCCTAAATTTCTTTCGTGACGGATATAGGTGATATGCTCCCTCAGCGGCTGCAAGACCGTGGGGGTCTGGTCCGTGGAGGCATCATCCACAACAATCAGCTCAAAATCTTTGAAGGTCTGGCTCAGCACTGATTCGATGGCCGCTGGAAGCCATTGGGCACGGTTGTAGGTTGGTATAATAACGGAAACTTTGGGACTCATATGCGGACCCAAATAGCCACTAAGATTGCTAGCAAGAGGAAATTAGCCTCCACTAGGGCCTCAAGGGATATGCTGGGCAAGGTCCAGGCCTTTTGGTAGAGCCACAAGCATAGGGCGAGTGTGGCCGCGGGCACTGCTGCAAAACAGAAAGTAGTTGTTGTAATGCCAAGTATTCCCCCTGCCAGCGCCTGAGCTGCCACTGAGAGCAGTAGGATCTTAAGTAAAAGGAGAGTCCTTTTTTCGCCAAGGAGAATGGGGAGGGTTTCGGAGCCTGCTATGAGGTCGCCTTGTAACTGGAAAATATCAAATATAGCAGCCCTTACAAAAGCAAGCAGAAAAACGCAGCTTCCTACAAGCAGCAAAGCAGCAGACTGCTTCATACTGCCATTCAGCAAAGGTATAACGACCACAAGGGCTGTCCATGCCAGGGCCTCTGAGAGGGTTTTGGATCCCGGGACATCCTTTATCTTCGTATACCTAGTTCCAAGCAGGAGACCCTTTGGGATCACCGGTACACTATAGACCAGCCCCAGTAGACTGAGAACCAGCAAGGCGATGAACGTGTGAAGGCCGAGTTTCAAGGAAAGCCCAATAGCGCCAAGTGTACTCAGGGCCCCCATGAGGGCGAGGGACTTTCCGTGCCGCATGAGGAAAGAAGCCCTTTCAGGCTCGTTGTAGGCGGATGCGGTTCTGTCCAGAAACCTGTTTAATACGTGCATGGCATAAATGTAAAGGAAAGTGATGACAGGGTAAATTGGGGCGGAGGATTCCTGAAAAAAATGGCTTGCCGAGTAAGATAATGAGGCGGCGGCAGAAGCCGCAACAACATTGCTCAACACCAGAAATTTGACGACCTTGTTAAGGATGCGGCTGACACGGGTTTCCTTTTTGCCCTTGATCTTTTCTAGCTCTACCACTACGTCCTTTATCAACCAGTTTGGAGTGGAGGCCCCTGCAGTAACCCCCACCATGTCCATTTTTTGCAGTGCTTTGGCATCAAGGTCTTTGGGGGTTTCCACGTGGAATGCCGGCTTGCCAGTTGATCGGGCTATTTCCACCAGCCTTCTGGTGTTGCCGCTATGATACCCACCCACCACAACCACAGCATCTACCTGTCCGGCCAAGGCCCTTACCTCCTCTTGTCGCTGGTGAGTAGCCTCACAAATGGTGTCGAAGACAATGGCCTCCGGAGATCTTTCCTTAATTTTCCTAATGATCTGGTCATAGCTTTTTGCATTTTGGGTGGTCTGGGCCACCACGAAAACCTTTTTGTGATCTATTGGAAGGTCTACGACTTGAGATTCATCTGATATGACCCATGCCTTGTCATCCGCATAACCCCTAAGGCCTACCACCTCGGGATGGTCAGCATCTCCCACTATGATGCCTGTGTATCCCTTTTTTGTGTAATACTTAATGATGGCTTGAACCCGAGCCACCTTAGGGCAGGTTGCATCTATTATCTGGGCCTGGCTGTTCCAGAGCTCTGCCCTTAGCCGGGGAGGGATTCCATGGGCCCTGATAACAACCCTAGAACCCGCCGCGTCCTTGGGGTCGTGGAGCACTTTGACACCCTTCGATTCCAATAGTTCCAACACCTGCGTGTTGTGAATAAGGGGCCCTAGGGTATAAAGACCTCTCCCCTTGTCCCTGTGGGCCTCGGCCAACACTATTTCCATGGCCCGCCTGACTCCCATACAAAACCCAGCGGATCTGGCTATCTTAACCTTCATTTCCCAGTCTCCTCAAGTGCCGAGAAATAAAGATCCACAGCTCGGGTCAAGCTGGTCAGATCTTTGATCTTTCCTATGGCACCTCTGAATCGACTACTCATGGGCAGGCCCTTGGTATACCAGAAAAGCAGGCCCCTCATCATACGGGCCGCTCTTTTTTGTCCCACATGGTGGCATAATAACCGAAAATGCTCTTGAATGAACTCTCTTCTTTCCTTGAGGGTGGGGCTGTGGGGCGGAAGACCCGCTTGCAACTGAAGTATCTGCCTGAAAATCCAAGGATTTCCAATTGCAGCCCTTCCTATCATGACCCCGTCACACCTGGTCACCTCCCGCATCTTCAGGGCGTCTTGGGGCCTAAAGACATCCCCATTGCCAATCACTGGTATCGAGACCGCCTTTTTAACTTCTTTTATTATGGACCAGTCGGATCTGCCAGAAAAGCCCTGGGAGGCATATCTTGCATGCACGGTGACTGCATCCACGCCCATCTCCTCCAAGAGTCTCGATACATCAGTTGCCACTAGATGGCCGGGCCTCCACCCTGCCCGTATTTTCGCAGTGAGGGCCCCTGGCCATGCCTTTCTCACCTCTTTAATAATCTCCTTTAACCTGCCTGGGGCCATAAGCAATGCTGCGCCTGCCCCTGTCTTGGTGACCTTTTTTACAGGGCAACCTAAGTTAATATCAAGAATCTCGGCGCCGGTGTCCAGAACAATATCGGCTGCACTTGCCATAGCCCTTGGTTCTGAGCCAAATATTTGCACAGCCAAAGGGTGTTCACGTGGGTCCGATTGCAGATACTTTAAGGTTCTTTTCTGGTTCAGGATCAGTCCTTTTGCACTGATCATCTCAGTGGTCACAAGTCCCACACCTTGGCTTTTGACCATCAAACGGAAAGGAAGGTTTGTGATACCTGCCATGGGTGCAAGTACTAGCCAGTTTGCCAGTTCAATCGAGGCAATTCGAAACGTGTGGGAAGCGGATTGATGACCGGACATCAAAGATTTTCCCGAAAAAAGCGGAGCCAATTTAGGCCAATGATGGCCTGGATAGAGTCATCATCGTAGCCGTGGGATAAAAGAATGTCTTTCAGCCTCTCAAAGGCCTCCGGCCCAGACAATTCCGGGGGGCTCTTGTCGAATCCGCCCAGATCAGAGCCAATGCCAACTACATCGGGGCCAAATCTCTGTACAACGGTGTCGAGGTGGGCAAAAACAGTACCTAATCCCACCTTTTCATCAGGGGAGAGCATCTCAGGGTTCAAAGTAATACCTATTATCCCGCCTCTCTCAACAATTTCTCTAACCTGCTTAAGGTCCAGGTTTCTTGGGATCTTGAAGATTTCCTGAATTCCTGTATGGGAGCAAATCACCCCATTTTCCGTGAGATCCATGAGTTGCCAGAAGGCTTTTGGGTGCAAGTGGGCGGTATCTATAATGAAGTGATTTTCAAGGAGGATGTCTATAGCCTGCTTTCCCACATCAGTTATGCCATCGGAAAAAGTGACACCGTTTCCATCTGCCAGCCTGTTTTTACTGAAGTGGGTAAGACCAACGATCCTTATGCCGTCCTGGCGGAGCCTTGGAACGTTCTCGGCCGGATCGTCGGCCAGAAAATCAGCATTTTCTAGCAACAATATAGTGCACACCCTGTCCGGGTCTCCCTCTAGGAGGGCTAAATCTTCTTTTTCGTTTATAAGATTGATGGTGTCAAGACGAGATACTGTGTAGTCGAGCACCTCTTGATAACGAGCCTCAGACCCCGGGCCATTATAGGAATCCTCACAAAAGATGGCGGTGCAGAAGAGTCGCATGTTCGCGGACATAAATGATTTAAGGGTTAGTGGGCCGTCAGTAAGCTCAGACAATGGCTTGTCGAGCCCACGGGACATCATAAAATAGGGAAGGTCAACATGACCATCCACTGAAATGGGTTTGTCAGGGGATACCTGGACCTTTTTCTTTTCCTCGGTAAACTTTTTGATGAGCTCCGCGTCTGGCATTATAAGCGAGGAATCTTTCATGGCTCACCACCCATTCCACGAATAGTTTCCCTAAACAGCTTTGCAATATCCTCCAGGATGGCATCAAACTGCCTCCGCATTTCAATCATATTTTGCCGCAGCCTCAAAATTACCTCTACTCCTGCCAAGTTCACACCCATTTCCTGCATGAGGATTTTTGCAAGACGGAGGTTTTCCAAATCTTCTGGAGAGAACCGCTTGTCTTGCCTCTCGCCGTAGCACTCTGGGCATATTATTTCTTCTGTTTCCAAGAGATCGAGAAAATCGTCTTCAACTTCAAAGTACTGCTTCACCTCAGTCAATGTTAGATAGGTCTTTGTCATAACTCTCCCCTTTTAGGTGTTAGGGCCTCGCCCAATTCTAAATAAATTTAATCAAATACGGCTGTTAGTCAAGAAGTGGCTGCAAGCGGTTTCTTCATGCATCCTGAGTGCGAGGAGGGCGCTAAGCATTTCGCGCCCTGTTTGACATCATGGCCAAAATAGCAAGAGGGTGCGAAAGCACAGTGAGGTGAAAAGGGGGTGAGTCCCTGCCCGCACTGACATGTCGTACGGGCAGGCAACATCCTAATACGTGACCGAGGGAAATAACTTTCGGTTGGTATGGGGTAAAAACAGGGCTGCCACAAATTCGTCCATAAAGGGCTGATAGTTGGATAGTTCAATATTGGTCATCGCCCTGGATATGTTAAAGGATTTTTCCAAAGCCTTTTCCGAAAGCAGGCAAAGCCTTGCTCCTGTGAGAGAGCTATTGCCAATAAATTCAATTTTTTCCTTGGGAATATCCGGAAGTAATCCGATAGCAATGGATTTTTCGATATTGAGAAAATTTCCGAATCCTCCAGCCACGTAAAACCTGTGTATTTGATCAAATCCTAGCCCAATGTAATCCATCAAGGACTTTATTGCAGCAAATATGGCCCCTTTTGATTTCATGAGGTTGTCGATATCTGTCTCTGTGATCACAATGGGCTCCCCGCTCTCACTTTCCTCTGCAAATGCGATGGTGTATTCGGGTATGTCGTCCACGATGGCAAACCGCTCATCCTTGAGGTCCCGGTTGAATTTGCCATCAGGCGCTATGATACCGTTCTTGACCAATTCGTACATGCAGTCAATTAGGCCTGATCCGCACAGTCCCCGAGGTTTGGCGTTACCTATGGTTTTGTATGTCAACTTTCCGTTTGAGATCTCTATTTTTTCAATGGCTCCCTTTGTCGCCCTCATTCCACACCGTGTGCCGCCACCCTCGAAGGCGGGCCCAGCGGAGGCAGAACAACATACAAGCCACTCATTGTTGCCTATGGCGATCTCACCGTTCGTGCCGATGTCAATCAGGCCTTGCACCTCGGGGCTGTTTGGGATGCCGCATGCCAGAACGCCAGCCACAATGTCT
>Ga0164318_10002252_pt1 | contig 17812 bp, 13 predicted proteins | sample GuaBasSedimGuay9_FD_113734 | JGI IMG/M metagenome (GOLD analysis project Ga0164318, IMG submission 113734) | Subseafloor sediment microbial communities from Guaymas Basin, Gulf of California, Mexico - Guay9, Core 4571-4, 0-3 cm | ecosystem: Environmental > Aquatic > Marine > Hydrothermal vents... | reverse complement strand
TATTTTTATATATAATATCTCCTGTTGTTTTTTGAATATTTCCAGCAAGAATCTGTTCCAGAATTTCAAGGCCATTTTCTCTTATTCCAGTTACTACCAATGTTTCATATTTTTTTATATGAAAATTAATATCAAGATAATTAACAGCTCCTTGTGAATATGTAATATTTTTAAATTCCAGTAGTACAGAGCCTTTTTGAATATCCGGCTTATTGCTTTTAATTTTTGAGTTTCCATCCAATATAAGACTGGATAAATGATTGATATCGGTTTCAGAACTATTTAAATTTGCAATAGTTCTACCTGATTTCATAACAGTTATACTGTCTGAAATTTCAATAGCTTCTTTTAACTTGTGGGTAATAATAATAATTGACTTACCCATATTTTGTAATTTCTTTATTACTTTGTGTACTGTGTCAGCTTTTATTTCATTAAAAAATGTTGTTGGTTCATCCAGTATTATTATTTTTATATTGTGATATAGAATGGATAAAAGTGCTGTTATCTGTTTTTTATCGGATGTTAAATTTTTGACTAATTTTTTTGGATCTACAAATATATCAAATTCTTTACAAAGTTTATTAATTTTATTTAAAGCGTCTTTGGAATTTAGAGTACCTGCTTTTGTTGAAGGTTCTACCCCCAGAATAATGTTTTCTAAAACTGTAAGTTCCGGAATTAGTTTAAGATGCTGGTGGAGCATTGCTATTCCATTTTTCAGGGCAATTGATGGAGTTGATAATTCAATATTTCTATTTGAAATAATAATATTTCCGGTATCCGGAATTATTTCTCCTGCAAGTATATGCATTAATGTTGATTTTCCTGCCCCATTTTCTCCAATAATAGAGTGTATCTCTCCTGTCCCAACTTGTAATTCTGCACAATCAACTGCCTTTACTCCATTTCCGGGAAAGGTTTTTGTAATATTGTGCATAGTAAGCAGGTGTTTATCCATTATATCTAAACTAATAGACCGGCATTTTTAGAGAGATCTTTCCAGACACAAGTTCTGAAATAATTTCTTCCATTCTGGAGTTAATATCTGCAGAGATATTTTTCAAATAGAGTGGATGTTTGTTATCAAAACTTATCCATCCGTCTTTTACAGTGGCAATTTCTGCAGTTCCAAAATTCATTTTACCAGCTATAGCCAGCTTAATTTTTTCATATGCAGCTCTTTCCTGTTTTATTTCTGTTGATCCTATAATTATTCCAGGAGCATCATCGTATGCGCTTACATCGTACATTAGTACATATTTCCCCATCTCTCTGGCAGCAGTAATAACTCCCTGGTTTGCTCCACCTGCTATTGTAAGAATAATATCAACACCAGAGTTAAACATGCTCATACTAAGAGATCTTGCTTTTTCAGCATCATACCAGTTACCAACTATCCTGAAGTCTACTGATATTGAACTGTTTACATTTTCTGCACCTGCTGTGAATCCTGGCAGAATGGCTTTAACCATATCCGGATATTCCTGACCTGCAATTAAACCAATTTTAAGATCTGTGTTTGCTCCATCCATTTTACTGGATGTAATAAGCCCTGCAAAATAACCGTTAAGAAAACTTTGTTCTACCTGATTGTATCTAAATGTGTAGATACTTTTATTACCCTCTAAAAACCCATCAAGTAGGAAGAACTTCTGATTAGGAAATAATTTTGACACTTCATTACAAATAGCAGGCATGGCAGGGTTTGTTGAAACAATTAGATCGTATTCATTCGATGAAGCCAGAACAGTTATTTTTTCCAGCCACTCACCCTGATTGTATCCACCTTCAATAATTTTTAGTTCTCTACCATCTACTTCATTTACAGCTCTTTGTGCCCCTTCTGCCATCATTTCATATGTTGGACTACCTGCAATTACTCCAGGAACAAAAACAGCGATAGAGTAGAAGTCATTGGTATTTTCTGTATCTGATTTTTCTTTTGTGCAGGAAACTAACCCCAGTGTTAAAAGAAACATAACTATTAAGGAATAATATAAAGATTTTACAGCCATTTTGAGCTCCTAAAGTATTTTTAAGGGAATACTGGCATAGGGAGCACTCAAAACAGTTCCATTTTTGGAACATTTCCTCTCCCATCCAGACTTTCACTGTCGGTAACGGAATTACACCGTATCACCCTGATTGAATCAGGATTGCGGACTTTAACCGCCGGTTGGGACATTTTGTCCCTCCCTCGAAGAAATTATATATTGAATATAGGTTCAAATATTATAGATGTCAAGGCTGATGCAGGGTTGTATCATATTTTTTTTGATCTCATAGATTGACCTGTAAAAAGTCATTATGGTATGTTCACTGTAATATTGATACAATTTGTTTAAAATAGAAGGTATTATGAGTCCAACCAGACCAATTAAACTTGGTGTTATCTCCTGTCCTGGTACTGAAAAAGTTACAAAAGAAGTTACCAGGCATTTAAAGAAACAATACACAAAAAAATATAGTAGATTGGCCATACATATTTCAAGAAAATATAATATGCAGGTTGAAGATGTCTGGAGAATGATGTATTTGAATGAAGATCTTCATTCTGTACGATTAAATCAGAATAGTGATTTTACAAAGTATCAACCTCCGGAATTTAGACTTCCTGTCAAATTTACCAGATTTGCAAATGGTGAATTTAAGGCTGAAATAAATGCCTCTGTTAAGGGGATGAATATTTTCATAATTCAGGATGTTGAAAATCATTATCCTATTGGTTTTAATGATAATTCAGAGAGTCATATTCTTTCGGTAAATGATCATATTTTTCTTCTTTTTGTAACAATGGATGCAGTTCGTCAGGCGGGAGCATCAAGTGTAACTCTTGTTCTTCCTACCTATCCATATTCACGGCAGCATAAAAAAAAGGGAAGAGAAGCTTTAACTGCCAGTCGCTTTGGGCAGATATGTGAGTTTATGGGTGCGAATAGAATTATAACTATAGATATCCACTCCAAAGAGATTGAAAATAGTTTTAAAGATCTTATATTAGAAAATCTTCATGGATCCTATCAGGTTCTTCTTAAACTAAAAAAACTGGTAGATTTTGATGACCCGGATCTTGTGGTTGTATCACCGGATACTGGGGCAGTGGACAGAAATAAATTTTTTGCAGGTAATCTTAAAAAGCCTTTAGCCATGTTGTACAAAGAAAGAGATTATTCCAAAGTTTCCAAGGACGCAGGAAAGACTAATATTACTAATATACGTCTGTTAGGGGATGTTCGGGGTAAGACTGTTTTTATGGCAGACGATATGCTTGGTACCGGTGGAACTCTTATAATGGCTATGAGAGCATTAAAGGGATTTGGTGCAAAAAAAATTATTTGTTCAATAAGTTTACCTATCTTTTCAGGTAATTCAATAAGTTTTTTTGATAAAGCATATGAAGAGGGATTGTTTGAATATATAATAGGTACTACTGCTGTTTATCATGATGCAGATCTCCTTGATAAGGAATGGTTTGTGAGTGCTCCAGTATCAGATTTAATTGCAAGGAGTATTTCCAGGCTCTATCATGAAAGGTCTTTAAGCCCGTTGTTGGATAACAGTAGAATGATCCAAAAACTTTTAAAGAAAAATTAGAGTTATTTATGAATAGCTTAAAGCCTTGTGTTTTATCTATTGATATAGGAACTTCTTCAATGAAGGGAGGGGTGATCTCCCTGGATGGTGAACTTTATACTTTTGGAAGAGTTCCTCTGGCAGATACCGGTCAAAACAATTTTTTGGATTGGGATGGTTTAATCTGGAATAGAGCGTTAAAAAATTTAATTCAGGATCTATCAAATAAACTACCTCTAAAACAACTGGATATTAAAGCTGTTGTTGTTAGTGGGAATGGACCCACTCTTGTTCCTCTGGGGGATGACGGACAACTTAATGGTTTTAGCCATTTATGGTTGGATAAAAGGGAAAAAAGAATACCTGGTCAAAAATCTTTTTTTCTTCCTGCAGCTGCATGGATTAAAGAGAATCAGCCGGAAATTTATGATAAGACCAAATACTTTTTAGGCTGTCCTGAATATATATCATATATTCTTACTGGCAACTCGGCGGGGTTTACTGCAAATTCAGATTTTGATCCTTACATATGGACAAAAGATGGTATTGATACCTATCAATTGGATTCAGATAAATTTCCTGATCTTGTAAATATTGGAGAAGCCATTGGTCTGGTTACCAAAGAGGCTGAAATTACTACCGGAATAACTAAGGGACTCCCTGTTTATGCAGGTGGATCAGATTTTATCATGGCAATATTAGGAACAGGAACTGTTGTCCCTGGTCGAACATGTGACAGGGCTGGAACTTCAGAAGGGATAAATTATTGTTCTGAGTTTTCTGTAGAAAATGAGAGAATTCGTACACTCCCCCATGTTATTGATGGTTTATATAATGCAGCAGGAATCCTTTCTTCAACTGGAGCTATATTTGAATGGTTCAGGAGAATTTCAGGGCAGAAAAATAAACCTTATTCAGAAATGATGGATGAAATTAAACAAATAAAACACGAACAGAATATACCCGGGTTTTACCCCTCTCTGCACAAAGGTGAGGTGTGGGAGTTTTCGGGAGGATTATTTGTAGGCCTGGAAGCATTTCATGGACCTGTAGAAATGGGTAGGGCAGTGACAACAGCAATTGCTTATGGAGTAAGAGACCTTGTAGAAACTCTGGAAAGAAATAATTGCCCTATTGAAAGTCTTAGAGTTTCCGGTGGTCAGGGACGAAGCTCTATCTGGAATCAGATGAAGGCTGATGTTACTGGAAAAATTATTGAAATTCCTTCAGTTATTGATACAGAATTAATGGGTAATGCCTGTACTGGATTAAAATCAACAGGTTTTTTTGCTACTTTATCAGAAGCTTCGGAATCTATGGTAAAAATAGTTAGATCGCACACTCCAGATAGATTAGAGCATAGAAAATACAATGATGGGTATAATTTTTACCATCAGCGCTGTGAAGATCTTGTAAAAATTATAGGTAGTGGATTGGGAAAGGAGATATAATTATGATTGTAAGTAAATTTGGAGGAAGTTCAGTTGCAGAGGCTTCTCAGATACGAAAAGTAAAGAAAATAATTGAAAGTAATTCTATGCGGAGAATTATTGTTGTATCAGCTCCTGGTAAACGTAATAATAAGGATGAAAAAATAACAGACCTTCTTTACAGATGTAACGATGAAGTTGAAAATGGGTCCAAAACCAAAAGCTTCAATATAATACGGGAAAGGTATACCGAAATTTGTAAAAATCTTGGTATGGATGATATGTCTGAAATACTTGACGAAGTAGAATCTGGAATAGAAAGTGGAAAAGGGCCGGATTATGCCGCATCGAGAGGAGAGTACCTTGCTGCAAGGTTATTGGCAGATTTTTTTGAAGCAGAGTTTATTGATACAGCTGAAGTTATAAAATTAACAGATGATGGAAGAGTTGAGGAATCCAGTTATAAGGCTTTAAATGCCAGGATAAAAGGGACAGGGAAATTTATTATTCCTGGCTTTTATGGTTCGAATTCCAGGGGTGAAATTAAAACATTCTCCCGGGGTGGTTCTGATATAACAGGCGCTATTGCAGCAAGAGCTGTAGGAGCTGATATCTATGAAAACTGGACCGATGTATCTGGTCTTTTAATGTCAGATCCTCGTTTGATTGATAATCCTTGCGTAGTTAATGAGTTAACATATAAAGAGATAAGGGAGCTTGCTTCGATTGGGGCAAATGTGTTTCATGAAGAGGCTATTACTCCTGTAAAAGATTACAAAATTCCTATAAATATTAGAAATACTAATAAACCGGAAGAAGAAGGAACTATGATCGTAACTGACAGGGATACTTCTAAATCTCCCATTATTGGGATATCCGGAAAAACAGGGTATAGAAATATTTTTTTAGAAAAATTAATGCTGAATCGTTATCCTGGATTTAGAGAAAAATTCCTTTTACTGCTTAATAAGAATAATATTTTTCCTGAATTTGAATCTACAGGTTTTGATAGTTTATCTTTTCTGGCACCAGAGAATCAGTTTGATAATGCAGATTCAGTTATTTCAGATATCAAAGAACAGCTTAATCCTGAATTAGTTGAACTACGCCCTTCGATTTCTCTTATCGGTGTAGTAGGAAGTGGTCTCCCGGAGCAGATTGGTGTTGCTGCAGATGTTTTTACTGCCTTAAAAAATAAAAATATAAATGTTCGTTTTATCAATTATGGTGGTTCTGATATAACTTTACTTGTTGGGGTGGATACAGATTCTTATCTGGATGCACTTAAGGCGGTTCATAGTATATTTGGAGGAAAATAGGGGTGGCAGAATATTCTTTGGAAGTACTTGCCTCAAAAATTGAGTTTGATGTAGAAGATTATATTCCTTTAATTGAACTTTTTATTGATACTACAGACTCAAATCTTTCTGATATAAGTGCAGCTGTTAAAATATCAGATAAAGAATCTATTTCAGTTAATATTCATAATATTAAAGGTGCTGCAATGAATCTTGGGCTTGAAGCTTTTACAGTATTACTTGGGCATATGAGTAAGCTAAATAAAGCGGGATCTTTTGCCGATATTGAAGAAGTGGTACTAAAATGTATGTTTGAGCTAAATCAAATAAGAGAAGTTTTGGAGAAAAGTTAATGCAAAAAGTTCTTGTTGTTGATAATAATCCTGTAGTTTTACAGTATATGGACTCATTTTTAAGTAAAAATGGATATTCTGTAAAAACAGCAGAAAATGGATTGATAGCTCTGGATTTGGTTCAGAACTATATTCCTGATTATATATTTGTAGACCTTATTATGCCCTACATTAAAGGTGAACTTCTTGTATCTATACTTAGGGAACGGAAAGATCTTTCTGATACTTCAATTATTATACTGTCAGGGGTTGCTGCAGAAATTGAGCTTGATTACATTGCTATGGGAGCAGATGCCTGTATTGCGAAAGGTCCTTTTAATTCTATAGGAAAACATATATCTCATACCTTAAATGAATTAGCTTCAAATGGTAATAAACGACAATTTGAGCAAGTCATAGGTCTTGAGGATGTATTTAAAAGATCGATAACCGAAGAATTGATGGTTGCTAATTTGCATGGTGAGGTGATTCTTGAGAGCATATCGGATTGTATAATTGAGTTAAGTATAGATTATAGGATTGTATATATAAATAATGCTGCTCTTAATTTTTTGAATAAAAGTAAAAAGAATGTAATTGCTTCAAATCTTTTTAATAATATTGATTCAACATGGTATGAAGACTTTATAATCTTTTTAGAAAAAATAAAAAAAGGTGAAACCTCAAAATCTATTGAATTAAGCAGAGGTGATGAATCTTTTTTAATAACTGCAAAATATCTTAACTCTACAAAAGATAATACAATAGTTCTAATTATTAAAGATATTTCACTACAGAAACAGCGTGAGCAGGAATTAAAAAATAAAATTTCGGAAAGGGAAATGATGATAAAAGAGGTATATCATAGGGTTAAAAACAATCTTGCTATGGTTTCCAGTATTATCAACCTTCAAGTGGGTGAAACAGAAAATGATGAAGCCCTACGAGCTCTTAATGATTTAAGAAGTAGAATAGATTCAATAGCTATGGTTCATTCAAAATTATTTAGGGGAAAAGACTTAAATAATATACATTTAGATGATTATATAATGGATCTTGTGGCTAATTTAATTGATTCACTAAGTTCTTCAGAATTAATAATTGCTGTAGATATTACATTCCCAGAGGTTTTAATTGATTTCGATAAAGCAGTCCCTCTTGGAATAATAATTACAGAATTAACAACCAATGCTTTAAAGTATGCTTATGATGGTCAGACCTCAGGTTTAATAACAATTTCATACCGTGATACCGAAAATGGTGTTGAGATTGTTTTTGCTGATAATGGAATTGGTATTTCTTCAGATTTTTCAGTTGAACAGGCAGAGTCTCTGGGGTTTAATCTAATTACCAGTCTTGTTATGCAGTTAAATGGGAGTATTATTCTTGAAAATAAAAACGGGGCAGAATTTACTATATCACTACCCCGTTTTTAATTATTACACTAATAATTAATGGTTAACTTAGAACCAGTTCCGTTTCAATATCAAAGAAACATGATTTTGAATAGTCAGGAATGAAATAGGCCTGATCATCAACTTTTATGTCTATTTCCGGTCCTGTTCTTGCTATATATTGATGACTCCCTGTACTTAGATAAAGATGTATCTCAGCTCCGAGAGGTTCAATAACTATAACTTTTGCAGGAATTGTAGTTTCTTTAACTTCTTTTTTTGAATACTTAAGATCTTCAGGTCTAATACCAAATACTACATTTTTTCCTACATATGCTTTTAAATAGTCACAACCTTCAACTACTGTGCTAAAGTTTCCTTCATCAATTATTATTTTTCCACCTTCTTCTTTAACTGCAACATTCATGAAGTTCATTGGAGGTGATCCTATAAATCCTGCTACAAATCTGTTAGCTGGTTTATTATACAGTTCAAGAGGTGAGCCTATTTGCTGAATAAGGCCGTCTTTCATGACTACAATTTTATCTGCCATGGTCATAGCTTCTACCTGGTCATGAGTAACATAGATCATTGTTGCATTTAGTCTACTGTGAAGAGCTGATATTTCTGCTCTCATTGTTACTCTTAATTTTGCATCCAGATTTGAAAGTGGTTCGTCAAAAAGGAAAACTTTTGGCTGTCTTACTATTGCCCTTCCTACTGCAACACGCTGTCGTTGTCCTCCTGAAAGAGCTTTTGGTTTTCTTTGGAGAAGTTCCACTATATCAAGAATTTTTGCTGCTTCAGAAACACGTTTTTGAATTTCATCTTTAGAGAATTTTCTTATTTTTAAACCAAATGCCATATTGTCATAAACTGTCATATGCGGGTATAAAGCATAGTTTTGAAATACCATCGCAATATCTCTATCTTTTGGTGGTACGTCATTTACAACTTTCCCATCAATGGAAAGTTCCCCTTCTGTAATATCTTCAAGACCCGCAATCATTCTTAATGTTGTGGATTTCCCGCATCCTGATGGGCCTACCAGAACTACAAATTCTCTGTCATTTACTGTAATGTTAATGTCTTTTGCTGCCCTGACATCACCATCGTACACTTTACCGATGCCCTTTAATAATACTGTTGCCATAATAGCCTCCGAAATTTATCTTATGGTATCAGAATATTATGAAAGCAGCTGGTTGTCAAGAAATATATATTCAGTACTTTTATGATTTTTGTTTTAACCACTCTGCAATAGTTGTCTGAAGGGTTTCATCTGGAGGAGCTGCTCCTGTTTGCATATACATCCATGGTATAATAACTTTGGTTTTTAATTCGTCCCAGTACAAGGGAAGGGGATCTGGAAATATTAAAGATGATTCCTGAGGGATATTTCCAACCATATTGGGGTAGATAATTGGAAGTTCATTCTTGTTTATTTCTTTAAGAGACGAAAATCCATTTGCGAAGCCAAATGTATCCATTCTTTTAATTTGAGTAGACTTTAGAAGGTTTTTTTGAGTGCCCGGATCAAAAAACCAGTGAATAAACTGGATGGCACCTTTCCTGTTCTTTGCTTTTTTGGGGATTCCGGAAAAAAGGATATTCCCAAAAACAGGAATTTTGTTATCTTCAGCAAGCCATCGGAAGTCCAGATTTCTCCTTTTCTCAGGTGCAATACTAAAAAAATTGACAATATCAGAGTAATAAAAAAGAATTCTATTTTCTTCAATTAGTTTATAAGATGGATCATAAAGAAATTTTGTTGTAAATTCCTCTTCCTTATCCAGTCCTCCATTAGTTTCATTACTCCATTTTTTTATATATTCAATAGAATCCAGAAGTTTTTGATTATCCCATGATAAAACTCCTGTATTAAGCATTTTGAAATTAGTATTCATTAGAACTGCATTGATAAATAGAACCTCATCTTCCCATCTTTGAGAAAATCCCATCATTGCAAAATTTGCAGTACTTTTTTTATTGAAATTTACTGAAGCAGTTTCTATATCTTTGGAATTCATGTAAAAAGATGGTATATCTTCATTTTCTATAGATTTTTTGAACATAATTGTGGGAAGGTTAAAGGATACAGGAAGAAGAAATAATTCATCTTCTATGTATCCCAGATCCAGTAAGCCGGAATAAAATATTGACATATCCATAGCATCTTCTTTATAAACGTCTTCTAATGGCGAGAATAGTGCTAATGTATCGGGAGAATTTAGATAATCGGATATAATAAGATCTACAGTATTATTTGATTGGTTATTTGTCTTTAAAAGAGTATACCCAGGTTCTTTTTTATAGACTATTTCTATTCTATACCTATCCTGAATAGAATTAAATTCTTCAACATATGCTGCCATTTCCGGTTTGTCAGTCCAAAGTATTACTGTAGAATTAGAATTTTGGCTGCAAGATGAAAGAAATAGAAATATTGGGATTACTGTCAAAATAACTCGTTTCATGTTCAACACACTAAGATGCTATAAAAAGATTGTCAAGCTCGCTTGTATCGAACACTTCGATACAATTTTGCGGAGCAAAATCACTCAGTGATCGAAACAATCGGCAGTACTGTTCCCCGAGTTTTTACCGAAGCTACTTCGGCCACTGAGTCAATATGAAGTGACCCTGAGCACTTGCTGAAGCCTTTATGTCTGTGGATAATGTGCTGATGGAAAACTCGAATCGTTTATTTTACAGCTATAGTTCATATTTAAAAGAAAAATATGGAACATCAGCCTATAGGGTTGCTGTTGATGCAGGGTTTTCATGCCCCAATAGAAATGCAGATAAAACAGGTGGATGCACTTATTGTGATGAGTTAGGTTCAATGGCAGTTTATCAGAGAGGGCAGGAAGCAGATCTTGCACATAACGGGAACTCTCCTTTAATAGATCAGGTGGACACACTTCCATTATCTTCACAATATCTTTTTGCGGATTTAGAGAGTCGGAAAAAGCGGATTAAAGCTCAAATAGAGAATAGTATCAATTTTTTAAAACGACGCTATAACCCTGAGTATCTGCTTCTCTATTTTCAGGCTTTTTCAAATACATATGCACCCGTTTCTGAACTGAAAGAGATTTATGATTACAGTCTTTCTCAGGCAAATTTTAAGGAACTTATAGTTTCTACCAGACCTGATTGTATTTCCAAAGCTAATATTAAACTATTATCATCTTATCAGAAGAAAGGTATTGATGTCTGGGTGGAGTTAGGGTTACAAACTTCCAACAATAGATCATTAAACCGGATTAATCGTGGGCATAGTAGTGCAGACTTTATTAGAGCTTACAATCTTCTAAAAAACAACGGTATTAAAACAACAGTGCATTTAATATTTGGCTTACCTGGCGAAAATTATGATGAAATTATGGAAAGTATCAGATATTTGGCTCTATTAAAGCCCGAAGGGGTTAAAATACACAATCTGCATATTCCAATTGGAACAGAAATGTTTTCTGAATATCTTATGGGTGAACTAACTGTTCCGTCCGGATTAAGACATTTAGAGTATGCTATAGAGGCTATAGAGAGACTACCTCCAAATACTATTATCCATCGCTTAACATGTGATACTCCCTCTCACCGTCTTGGTGCTCCCAGAACATTTTTCAAAAAAGGAAGTTTTTATAATCTGCTAACTAAAGAAATGGAGTTGAGAGGAGCCTACCAGGGGAGATTATTTGCACTTAATGTTGATTGACATGAGGGGTAATTTACCATAGATTTAACGTATGAGTGATATTGATATGGATAACTCTTCAGGTAAAGATATGGATGATGTTCCTGAAGGTCTTTTTAAGAGGATTCTTTCTATTCTTTTTAGGGGGTCTGATCCGGAAAAAGAAAAAAAGCGGCTGCTTCGTGAAATAGCAAAAACACTGAAAAAACATCGACTGAAATTCTATAATCCTAAAGGTGAAGAAGCTCAGGCCGGAATGGCAAAATTTTTTTATGAAATATATAAAATTATTAGTCCTGCTCAGGTTCTTCTTGAGAATGCAGAGTCTTCCGGAGCACTTAGATCAATTATAATTGATGCTTTTATGAGTGAAGAGCAGCGGGCAATTATGGAACTCCTCGACGAAGATGCTATAAGAAAAAGAGCGGGAGAGGTCGATGCCAAGATCCTTGCTTCTGAACTAAAAGATAAACTTGTAGGTTTTTTTGCAGGGTTTAACAGTGAAAAGGTTAATAGTATTAATTCTTTGTATAATCTGTTAATTGTTTTTCTTGATCTTGTTGGTTATGATTATTATTTTGTTCTAAAAAAATTCGATTCAGGGCTGCCTGAAAGAGATTTTGTTTATAATCCTAAATTTGAAACAATAAAAGCTAATTATATTTTAGAAGATATTAAGGATTTTCTGGCTGTTCTTCCGGAGAATATTGATGCTGACTGGGAAGTATTGTTTAATATTTTAAAAACCTACAAAGGAACAGAGATTATAGACAGGGCACAATGGAAAAAGATTTTAAAAGGTCTTGATGTTGTCCGGAAAGAAAGAATTTTTGTATTAATGGTTAAGCATATAGATAAGGATCCTAAGTATAATTATACTCCTATCATAAATTCTGATCGAATTGTTGATGACTATCTAAATAAGATAAGAACTCAGACAGAAATGGTATTACAAAAAATACTAAAAGAGAGAAGGGGCAGGAAAGTAGATGCTTTATTGATGGAAGTTTTTGGAACTACAGCAGTTTCCAGAATGAAGAATTATACAGATAAAGCAAATTTAATGTTTACTAAAAAGATGTTAGGTGGATTTATTCATGTTGCTCCAGCTAATTATTTAAAAGCGTTTCTTTTAGATTTTTTTAAACGGGATATAAAAGCCTTAATGGATTTATTGTTAATACGAGGGAAATGGGCAACTGTTATTTCAAGTCAGCATCTGTCAGATGCATTTCATTCGGTTATGGATGTTTCTGGAAAGCTTGTTGTTTTTGATGAAGATCTTTCTGATGAAGGGAATAAGGGGACTGCCTTTAAAACTTTGACTTCAAAGTCTGACAGGGATAAAAATAGTATAACAATATTGCGAACCCAGTTAAAAGAAACAAATGATGAAGTTTTAAATATGATAACAGTTGCTGCTCAGAATTTGATTATAATGGGAAGAAGTCTGAAATCTGTTTTAGAGGATAAAGATAAAAAAGATCATGAAATGATAATAAACTGGAAAGAGATAGAAAATGCAACGGATCTTGAGCTCAAAGATGAAATAGCCAGGGTCTATAAAAAGATCTATCATTTTGTACAGCTAATGCAGTTTTTTGTAAAAAAGAAATAATTATATTGCGTAGCAAAATATTATTTCCGTAGGGGCAGTCCACAAGGATTTGCTGTTGCAAACCCTTGTGGCTGCCCTTTTTTTCAATGTAACAATCAATAAATAAAAGACACCCCCATCATCATAGAAATCCCATCTATAGAATCAACCCCGGGCATCCAGTCAGATTTATTCCATGAAAACGTATCATCTCCATCTCCGGCATTTACAGTTGTATAGGCAAGTAAATTAAAACCTTCAAAAACATTCCAACTTAATCCGGATGTAATTTGTGCAGATAAATCAATAGGGCTTACAATAGAACGTAGAGACATCCTGACAGTTGATCCCAGACCAAGGGATATTTCCGGATAAACCAGTATTGCATAGGAACCTGCAGCTCCTTCGTCTCCTTCCCAGTTAAGGTAGGGTAGTATAACAGATTCCAGTCTAAAAGACAGAGAATTATTATAACCCACTTCCATCATATGGAATAATCCCATACTAATATTAAAAGTATCTTTTGTAATAGATTCAAGAATATTGCTGTTCGATATAGGGATTGCTACAGAGGAGTTTAGATACCAGTCCGGGCCAATATTTCCCTGAAGGCTTATGTATGGTCTATGTAGAGCATTTATAGTGTAGGCCTCTGTTGAGTTAGTATAATTAAGATCATAGGTTGTGTTATCTGTACCATCAAAATAATAACCAGTTTCAATTTTTATTCCACCAGCTTTTGTATATAAGCGAAAGCCTGCGCCACTGTCCCCAATTTGCCTCATCCCGGAGGCATTTGCCTCGGGAGCAACAATAAGTCCTTCAATAAATGAAAACCGTCCAAGAGGGTAATTTATAGATGTAAGCCAGGTAGTGTCAGTCCGGATTTCTGATCCTGTGAGGTTTACATAGGGAGAGGTACTGCCAAAAATAACATCTCCTGAATTAAAAACAAATCCATCCCCCCAGCCTAATCTTGTTTTGCCAAGAGTCAATCTTAATGTAGGAAATTTTGCCTTGACATATGCCTTTTGAAGGATAAAACCAGGAATACCAGATGAATCAGGATATAAAATATCACCAGCAAGATCTGCACGTACATTTCTATTCCCTGTTGATTTAAAAGAAACTGCAGCTTTTCCTGCCATAGCATATGCCCAGTAAGATTCCTTTGCTAAGTTTCTTGTTTTCATGACAGTATTGTACAGTTCCATATCAATGGAAATACTATTTTCTGCCATTAACAATGGTACTGCTGCCATTAAAAGCAGCAGTACACTAAAAGCCTTTTTTACCATGAGAGTTCTTCCAGAGAGAACATAGCATCATCAATAGGAATATTAATTTTAATATCTGACATAAACATAATAGTTTCTGTATCGGTTTTCATTTTATCGACTATTCTTGTTTCTACAGCTATAGTTCGACCATTAATAATTTTGGTATCAAGGGTTTCCATCTCTTTCAGCAGTCTGTCTGATTTTGTATAATACTCAGCCTTCCATACGAGAAATGTTTCCTTATCAATCCATAACTTTTCTTTTGGGTAGGGAACTGTTCTTACTTTTGCTGTCATAATTAAAACATAGCAGTCGTTTCCTTTAAAACTTTCTTCCCCTTCAAGTATAACATCATATTGGGATATTCTGTCTTTGCCGCCAGTCATATCTTCGTAAGATATATCCGACCCCAGCATTGATTGACGAAGCATGGATCCCTGCATTCTAATAAGTTCTTCTGCATCAGGGTAAAAAAGGTAGAGTTCATCTTCTGTTCTAAGAACTTTCTGGCCTCTCTCCGCCCTGCTCGTAAATTCTATTAGAGATTCATTTGTTCCTCTTGACCATGAGTTAAAGGTACTTACCTTAACTCCAAACCTGTCCTTAATTTGAAATTCTCCACTTGCTTCGGATGTTTCAAATATCTGGATATTATCTGCTCTTCTGATAATCTCTTCTCCGGTTAATGTAAATGCTGCAACCGGAATAAAAAGTGATAGAAGAATTAGTATTGTAATTATTTTGTTTTTCATTTTTATTCTCTCCTAAACGTATCTCAAGGCTTCTACTGGTTCTATCTTTGCTGCCTTTTTGGATGGAAATAATGTAGCCAGGGATGCAATAATTACAGAGTAGAAGAACACAAATACTGTTTTACCAATGCTTAATTTCGGATAGATCATTCCTGAAACTTCAAAGTCAATGCCCTGCATGGATTCAGTAAGGTCAATACCTGTTTTACCAAGGAGTAAAGTAAATCCTATTCCTGCGAGGACACCTATAAAAGTTCCAATTATGCTTATAAACATACCTTCAAGAAAGAAAAGCCTTACCAGTTCTTTTCCATGCATACCCAGAGCACCAAGGGTACCAATTTCTCTCATTCTTTCAAAAATAACCATCATTGTTGTATTTATAATAACTGTGCTGCCCAGTAGAAAGAAAACAAATGCCATTATGATATACACAGTATTTGCCATCTCAATCATCTCGTATGTTCCACTAATCTCTGTATAGGCCTGAACATCGTAATTGACGCCAGTTTCCTGCTTCAGGATCTCTTTGATTTTAACTGCAATTTCAGATTCAGTCCCATCCTCTTTTACCTTTAAAATAACTTCCTGGGTTGCATCGTTCATTCTAAGGAAATAACTAATTCTATCGATTGGAGCCCAGAAATATTTTGCATTGAGTGATGCCACAGGAAAAGCGAATAAACCAACAATTTTTAAAGTTATGGCATTAGTGCCTCTTGCTGCTGTTGTAGACATAATAGTTACCTTATCACCTATGTTAAGTTTAAGGTCTCTTGCCAGTACAGCTCCCATGATCATTTCGTTTTTACCGGTTTCAGGTAGTCTTCCTTTTTTGAGGGATCCCTCAAGATCTATAAAATCTGCTTCTTTTTCAAAATCAGCACCAACACCCATGGCTCCGAAATTTGTTCCTTCAATATATAGATTGGCAGGAAAACTTGTTCTGGGAACATAAACATCAACTTCTTCAATGGTATTCAGAATCTTTTCAATAGTGTTAGCGTCTACTGTCAGATGTACAGGGTTGAAGCGTTCATACTGTTCATAATTTTCATTTCTAATCCGGATTCCTCCAGTGTAATAACTTTTAAGATTCGATTCCATATCAACCTGCATACCTGCTATAAGAGAAAACAGCATTACAATTGACATTGCAGCCACACCTATGGCTACTCCGGATAGAATCGATCTTCTTTTGTTTCGGGATATATTTCTTAATGCAGTTTTTACTAACTTTGTTGTCATTTTGGTCCTCCTTGGGACGCATAGGCGAGCAGGAACGAAGTTCCGACCAGCCTTATCTATTGATGTCTTAAGCAAGATGGGATATCCATCTTTAGGGCTCTTTTTGTCGGGAAAAAGGCCACCAGAGTCGACATGAAAATTCCTGCAAAAAAGGCAATTCCCATAGTTTTAAAATTCCAGGCTCCTCGAATAATTGCCTGAACCCTGTAACCTATATCCATATCTCTATACATATCACCATAATTAATTCCGTATTTTACAACAAAAAAATTGACAATTATTCCCAGAAAAACTCCCATTATTGAACCAATAAGGCCTATTCCTGCAGCTTCAAGCATAAAGGCAATTCTAATTTTTTTATCTGACATTCCAAGAGACCTCATCATTCCCAGTTCCCGGATTCTTTCAAATATTGCCATGAGCATGGTGTTGGAGATTCCCACTGCTGCTATTAAGAAAATAAGAAATAGAATCATTCCTGTTCCTCCTCTTTTTGCTTCAGCAATTGCAAGATAATCAGCAGCCATAGATTTCCAGCTCATAACAGTTAAACCATCTCCATTGAGTAAATTCTGTATATGTATAACTTCCTCTTCAACATCTGCAGATTCGGGGAGTTTTATGCTTATCTCTGTTGATGCACCTTCCATAGCAAGGTATTCATCAGCAACATCTATTGGCATCATAATTAATGTTCTGTTTACATTTGGATTGGGACAGTTAACAATACCAACAATCTCCAGATCCATGGCTTCATAAAATCCACCGTTACCTCTTGTAACTATTGTTATCCAGTATCCCAGTTCGGCTCCTATGTCTTCTGCAAACCAGGATCCGATAATGGCGGCATCTTCATTTTTTTCGAGAAAACGCCCCTTCTGGAGGGTTGTGCCAAACTCAAACACATCAAAATCTCTTTTAGGGTCAATGGCAGTTACTACAACTGACATATTACCATCTTCACCAAAATCTGCACTGTTTAATATAAGATCTCCTGAAAATTCTATTCTTTTAGTGGCAGTTATTCCATTATCTTCCAATTTATTTATTATCTTATCTGGATTCGGAATATTAATGTCCAGGGGCCGTTGAAAACGGTTTTCCCAGTAATCATCGTTTAAAATTCTAGCCGAAGCTGTTTCAAACCATTTAAGATTTCTTACAGATTCAACTTCAATGCCAAGCAGCAGGGAATCTACAAAAAT
>Ga0164318_10002251_pt1 | contig 17814 bp, 17 predicted proteins | sample GuaBasSedimGuay9_FD_113734 | JGI IMG/M metagenome (GOLD analysis project Ga0164318, IMG submission 113734) | Subseafloor sediment microbial communities from Guaymas Basin, Gulf of California, Mexico - Guay9, Core 4571-4, 0-3 cm | ecosystem: Environmental > Aquatic > Marine > Hydrothermal vents... | reverse complement strand
TACTTTTCTTGGGAGAGGCAGAGTATATAGCAGGCAAGCCAGAGATAATAGTAACGGATAGCTTGCATGTATATCAAAAGGTCATAAGAAAGGTTTTTGGAAGAAGAAAACCAAAGGTAAAGCTATACAGACTACCACATCTATTCCTGCTAGCCCTAACCAATCGTCAAAGCTGATCTTTATCATGCTTACCGGATAGTTATGCTTGCTACTCTGTTAGTAAGTGGAAACTTAGTAATGTGTGCCAATCCGAGGGTAGAGTTATTTCTTCCTCCCTAGACCTCAGCATCAATAACTATTACTTTTGGTGGTTAAATCGGTACTGATAGGAATTTTTCGACATGCTCACTTAAAAATCACAAATATTTATTTTGAATCCAATAAATAATTGTATATGTATAGATGTAACCTGCGCATGCTTTTTATGTGTATCTCCACGATAGGCCTGTTTATAACAATGTACATAATACTTACTAACGCACAGCATATCTCAGTTTTATCTGGTAATATGTACTCTTCAAATTTACAAGCATTAATGGGAACCGATAAATGGGCGGGGATTGTAGGACATTTAAATGCTGGGGCGCTTGAAGAAAATACCACATCATTTGCTCAAATTCATATAGCGTCTTCAGCTATTTTTGAAGCTAACTTTCCTGGAAGTTCATTTAAAGATGGAAAGCATTATTTTGTTGCAATGACACAGGATATTTCATTTAATTTGAGTAACCTCTACAGCGTAGATGAAGATGATTTAAAGGAGTTCGGTATATTTAATCAAACAAACTTTCCAATATTTCATCCAGGATACTATTCAAAGGCGGACAATCCTAATGCAACATTTTGTTGCAACAAGGAAAAAATTTTAGTTGCAGGTGAAAATTTCACAGCATTTTCAATAACTCTAAGTAACAACATAAAATATTTTTTACTTAAATACAAGATAAATAATGGTTACATACCCGCTTTCTTTGTTGAACTGGGGGATTATCTTTGCTATAATGCTACAAGTTGTAATTTTGAGTTCTTGCTTCCTGTAGGCAAGACGTACCACTTCTATCTTTTATCAAAAGAACCTGCCTATAAATTTTATATTTACATAGACGGTGTTGAGACCAACACATTTCAACAAACTGCACTTCCATACAACCTTACGATAAGAGTGACATATCTTTACACGGGCGAGGCCTTAGCGAACAGAACCATAGTGGTTTTCGAGAACGATGGGAATGATATATTTATTCCAAGAAGACTTTCAGGAACGATAGCAAGGGGTATGAGTTTAAGTAAAAGTGATGAAAATGGCATTGTTACATTTATAGTTTCTCCCACAGAATATCCTTTAATAGATACGTACTCCATAAATATAGGCGCACTTAGCAATGATATTATTACAAATATAAAACCCTTAGTTGTTACAAATGCGCTAAGTATAGAAAGGCAGAAAAAACATATAAATCAATCAAGCCTTTCAGATAATGCAAAGGTTGCTGTCAATGCTATGAATCAAATATCAAATTCTCTTTACATATGGGCAAACAAAGAAAAGATGGCGAAGGTTTATACCATCACCTGCTATATGGATGGAAGCTATACTATCTATAATGCAAGTGATGGCATGTATTATACCTCTGCAGAACTGCAAACAGGTGCACCAAATGTAATAACATACATACTAAAATATAATAACGGGACAGAAGCGTTTGGTTATGCCAAAATTGAGGAAACAGATGGGTATCTTGTAATGACACCTGTGTATAATCCACCTATTATAGGCAGCAAGACACACAGGCACGAGTTAATAAATCTGACCACAAACACGCAGTTTATAATAACACCTACAAGCTATGGGGGCGTGACTTCACAAGTAAAGCTTTATCTTTATGACTCTCTAAATAATTTAAAGTGCCAAGTAAATTTTAATATAAATCCAAATCTTGAACCAAGGACAGGTGGAGTGTATTACGAAAATGATGCAATGAAGACGCTAATAAATGCCATGAACTCTGTGCTTGATTCGCTCTACTATGCTCTTAATTGAGGTGAAAAATGAAGAAGGTGTGCGGTTTAATAATTTTCATGCTCCTCATACCATTAGTTCATGCCCAATCGGCATCAATAAAAGCGAGCAATGGGGTTATACAGAATCTATATTTTACTGGTGATACCACCAATCCAAATAAGTGGTACCAAGATGCCATAGGAAATAATCCGGATGTTGGAATAGAGATTTGCGATGTTGGTCAGACGTATGTTGGAGCTACATATGCGGTAAACGTTAATGGTAATTGGAAATATTCTCTCATTACCTACAGGTCTGATACACAGGCGCTTGCATTTACTGATGTAAACAATGGTGGCGGATGTTATTTTACAAGCCCCGGTTATCTTACGTTCTCACCTTCACATCTTGCCACACCCAGTCCAAATGTCTATTACGCGGCATTTCCAGGAAGGCTTTGGATTGCATACTCAAGTACAGGTAATCCTGGTACGCTAAGTAATTTTGTTTTTGTTGGTAGTAATGGGTATCTCAGAGGAAGTTATACGGTTGAAAGGAGTTTCTCTCAAAGCAATAAGCAGATAACTGTACAAACACCAACCATAACATTTCAAACATTCTCTGGTACCTTCAGTAAGTCTGCTTCAGATTCGGATTTTGGTGTTAATACAGATAGAAAAATGGTTGTTGGTATTTGCGATGATGACTACGGCAGTAATTGTCATGATGGGAGGGTTGTGCCAAATGAAGGTATATTCCCATTTTCATTAGATAGTGGTGTTGGCGTAGTTAATGATCAGAACAAATATGATAGGTATGTTGTAATAAATGGGCTTGGGAATTACATATGTATAGGGGCAAATTTAAAAATAGCAATAGATTTGGTTCAACCAAACCCCGTGTACTATAGCCAAATCTTACAAATAAAGTACACAGTATCAAATCCAAGGGACACACCTTATGAAGAGCGAGGTGGTAACGTTGACGTTACAACCGATTTTAATATAAGAGTAAAGATATACCAACAGGATAATACGAGCAATGTAGTTTTTGAGAATAACTATATGGTAAGTGACGATATACCCGTTGACGGATCAATAAGTAATACCATAAATTGGCAAGCTATAGCTCATAGTGGAACGTATGTTATTGAAGTGACCGTGGATTCTAACAACGACATAGTGGAATGTAATGAAAATGACAACACTGCAACCAGGACATTTGAACTTAAACCCATCCACATACCAGAGATATATATAAATGGGAATAAAAGCACGGTCTTTCCTTATGCAGGCATACCCTATAATTTTACCATGCATTTAAAAAACTCTGATAATGAGAACGTTTCAAATGCATTGGTAAGGATAGTGGAAGAGAACGGAATATGTATACTCGCCCCTACCCAAGTATGGAACAGGACAACTAATGGTACAGATAGCAATATGACAGGCCTTAAGAGCTACAACATAGCTCAATTTTATACAGACTATTACGGGAATGTTAATTTTACCATAATACCAACAGGTAACAGGCTGTATGCACCAGAATATTCGTATTTGAATGTCAACAAGTATATTGGCAACTACAGTATCTATCTTGAGGGTACAACACAAAATGGTGATAGTTTGGTGTTCATAATAAATGGTAGTGTGACGCATAAGTACCCATTGAAGATTGCACACCCCTATACATACGGCGTTCAGAACAACAAACCTTCAGGCTTTATAAATGAGAATATCTTTATAAGGCAGATCATGGAATGGGTATATGCAATATTTGCAAATTTCTGGAAAATGGTAACTTCGGGATAAAATGATGAGGTATTTAATAATTACCTGTGCGATCAGCATTATTCTATTTTTTTCTTACAATTCCTTTTCATTCACAGGGTCTTTAGTCAATGAAAATATGTCAGAAACAGACCTTTACTATGACATTATAAACACGACCACAAACACAAGCTGGTCATATAGAGATAATTCTCTAAGGAACGACAATATATATGTAAGAATATGTAATATTACAGACCACTACATTGGACGGCTTGTAGATCTTGCATATGCATCTGAAAGTGGTAACATAACATATAGTTTGCTTGAAGTTAAGCCAATGATAACAAGTATAAAGAATAATTGCGCACTTGTTGATATCGATATATCAAGTCATAAAGCGTTATACCCAGCGATACCTTTCATTCTCATATATAATTTTTCAAAGGAAAGCTACAATATAACTCAAAATATAAGCGGGAATATAACAAATATCACGCTTTACAGAACAATTGTAAATTATGAATGGTTCAAAGTTAATCAAACAATGAATGGTAGTTACGAAGTCGGTGTTGATGTTGATGATATAGGAAAGAACATATATATAAAAATTCAGAGCGCACTCGACGATATGAAAAGAAAGATAAGCCCACCAAAGAGTGGATATGTAATTATTACCATAAAAAATTCTACGAATCATATAATAGGTGAGGGTATCTCAACCGCCGATACACCTATAAAATTCAATTATATGTTCAAAGGGAGAGAAACGGTATATGTTAATGGTATACCTTCGCTTAAGATAAAACTTTTCAACCCGTGTGGAATAATAAATGAAACGGGGTATTATATCTTGAACTTTAGTAAATGGAACCACAATGATACGTGCATAATTGTTGAAAATATATCAAATGTGGTAATAAACTTTGCAAATAAAACAATAGATGGTGACAAAAATTTAACCTATCAAAGAGAAACCTGTGCCGTGTTATTAAGGAACGCCGCCAATATTACCCTGCAAGATATAAGGGTTGAACAGTTTAGATATGGTGTTTGTATATTTAATAGCACAGGAATAAAAATAATAGGCACACATGCTAGCGATAACATTCAAGGTATATATATGAGTAAGAGCAAGGTAAAAATAATACATCTTTTGTTTTCAGATAAGCTCTCAGAAATATTCGCGATCAATGATAGCTTTATTAAAGTAGAGAGATCAAGATGCAGCAGCGCAAATTTTTCTATAAATGCAAAGGATGTTTTAATAAAATCTGTTGATAATCCACCGCCAAATCCTGAAGGTTTAGAAGATATAGAGCAATGGCTTTTTGTAAACAATACAAATACAAACTCATGGGCAATAATAATGTTCGATTACACACTCCCACTACCTAATAACGTGGTTTTGATGAGTGTCATCATATACAAAACCAACGCAACGCAAATAAATGGTACATGGACTAATGATACATGGCAACCCGTAGCTACTATTATAGATACAATAAATAGAAAAATATCTACCGGAAATGTTACAGAGTTCTCGATATTTGCTCCTTTTGGAGAAAAAACAAATATAACACAGCCTGTACCAACACCTCAGCCAACACCCCGTCCGACACCAACACCAGCCACTACCGCTGAAAGAAAGGAATACCCACCCCAACCCGCTCCACCGCTGGTTGATTTACAATTAGAGAAAAAAGAGATAACACTTCAACAAGGAGAGAGCGGCAGGGTCAAATTTAATATAACAAATCTCGGTGAATTTCCGGTATTTGATGTTATTGTGAGGGCTGAGGTTAGAAGAGGTTGGGATACAGCAGATATTGTATTCGATAAAATCGAGATAAATGAAACAAAAGACGGTTTTATATATCTTACAGTTTATGAAAATGAGATACCAGGTGAATATATTATAGCGGTAAAGGCTATTGTTAATAACCTTACCGCAGATATCGAAACATTGAAGGTGAGGGTTATTCCAAGAGAAAAAATCGCAAGGATGGAGATAGTTGAGCTTGCACCCATACTAACGTTTGTTGAAAACTCTGTTGTTAGTATACCAGTTCTTGTAAAAAATACTGGAGACTTTGATCTTACTAACATAACACTTACAATAGAAAATGCAGAAAGGTGTATAGAATGGGTGAATGGTAGTTCAAATTTAAGTATAGGTGAACAGAAACCCCTTGTATATAAAGCAAAAACAAAATCCGCATTACAAGAATGTAGAAGTGTTTTTGTTTTAATTTCAAATGAGGGTGCAGTTGCATATTCTCCAATAATAATTAGAATAGTACCATTCTCCATTCTTATGCTTTTCCCTGAATGGTTAAAAATAACGCATATAGTATTTGTAATATGGTCTATAATATTGATATACTTGCTGCGGAGAAAAAGATGATAGCATGAGGAAAAAATTTAGATGGATAAAGTACAGGATCATGTACCTTTTTTATATAAAAAGGAAGAAAGAAAAATATTCATACCCCCTGCCAGAAGGTGAAACAAAAAGATACAAGAAAAGAAAAATAGGAATGACAGAGAGGTTGGCAATAGCAATAGAAATCTTATTACTAATTTACATAATTCTTGGTGCTATAGGGCTCGTCCCAATCTTTTGATGAGGAATATTGCACTTTTTTTCAATTCCTTGTCAGATTTTGCACTCTTTTTTGAATATTCTATCTCTATCATATCATTGAAAAATTCAATTAATGCATTTTTCATCTTCTCGTCCATTGACTTTTTACTTATTTCTCTTACGAGGTCAGAGTATGTCGTTGCATTTTTTATTCTATATCTAGTTTTTACAATTTTACTGAGTTTCTTTGCAAGGCTTACAAGACTTTCTCTTGATAGACTTGCAGTTGAGAATTTATCTTCACTGATACCGATGCTACGGAGAAGGAACTCTCTGCTTTCTTTCTCAATCTTCTCATCAATGCTTTTTATTTCTTTTTTGAATTTTTTTGTGACTATAAAATTAAATACAGATAAAGAAATAGATACAAGAGATATTATTAATACAACAATGATTTCAATGCCGTGACTCCCATGATTCATAATTAATATATAATAATTCTCATTTAATAAATATTATAGAGAAAGTATAGGTGCGATAGATGCTAAGAAAAGGATCGGAAATAGGAGGTGCTTTTATATGGTAGATGAGGAAAAAATGGAGACTGAGGATGTTTTAATAACGGATATAATAAAAAAGGTAAAAAAAGAAATAAACGAGCTCAGAGACGAGCGAGATGAGCTCAAATCAAAGCTTGCTGACCTTACTGCAGAATTAAAGAAGTTAAATGATAAAGAGAATCAGCTCAGAGAGAATATAGCAAAGCTTACGGAGAAGGAGGCAGAGCTGTCTGAAAAAAGGAAAAAAATAGAAGAGACGCTTGAGGAAATAGATAACAAACTTAAAAAACTCACGATGGCTGAAAAAGAGCTTCATGAGTCGTTATGAAAAAGGATAGTATAATTGACGCGTTAAAGAAGGTTTATGGAGAAGGGTTAATAGATGAGGAGAAGTATAGGAAAGTAGTTGAAAATCTTGAACGGAAAGAAAGTGTTGAAGTTGCAGAGATTGATGATTTAGAGGTTATTCAGAGGAAAATAAAAAGATTGAAAGAAGAGATAGATAAGGTTGTTGTTGGCCAAGAGAAAGTTGTGAATAGTATTTTAATATCTCTATTGTGTGATGGTCACGCATTATTAGAAGGTGTGCCCGGGCTTGCAAAATCCCTTCTTGTCGAAACATTGGGAAGAACAATAACGGGCACGACGTTTAGAAGAATACAATTTGTACCAGATATGCTACCCGCTGATATACTTGGTGTTAATGCTTATAACCCAAAAACAGGTGAATTTTACATCGTTAAGGGCCCTGTATTTGCAAATTTTATATTGGCTGATGAAATAAACAGGGCGCCTCCAAAAACACAGGCAGCAATGATGGAGGTTATGCAGGAAAGAAAGGTTAATATACATGAAAAGGAATTCAGGTTAGAGAAACCGTTCCTTGTGCTTGCCACGCAGAACCCATTAGAGCAATTTGGAACATACCCGTTACCAGAAGCCATAGTTGATAGGTTTTTCATGAAAATCATAGTTGACTATCCAACACCAGAAGAAGAGCTAGAGATAATAGATAGGAATACAATGGTTAATTATAATATTTTTGACAAGGTTAAACCTGTGGTTGATGCGTCTGAGATTATAGAAATGCAGAATATTGTAAGAACTATATATATTTCACCAGAGGTCAAGACCTATATTGTAAGCTTGATTAATACAACAAGAGGGAAAACCAACATTCATATAAAAAGTTTAAAGTATGTAAGATATGGTGGTTCACCAAGAGCATCCATATCACTTGGCCTTGGAGCAAGGGCTGTTGCTCTTATGAACGGCAGAGATTATGTTATACCAGATGACATAAAAGAAGTAGCATATGAGATACTAAGGCACAGAATAATCTTGAATTATGAAGGAAGGGCATCAGGCATCACAACAGATGAGGTTATTAGCGAAATAATGGAAAGTGTAGGTGCCATATAAATGGATGTAAATGTATCCGTTCTATCTTTTGATACGATGCTTAAAGAAATTAATATTAACGTATGGAAACTTATAGAGATCTTCAGAATGAATATGCTTTACTATAAAATAATAACCGGTAAAGGTCTGGAGTTTGATAGGCTCAGAGAGTACCAGGATGGTGATGATTCGTCACAAATAGATTGGAATTCTACAGCAAGGGCACTTAGACCATTCGTAAAGGTTTTTAAAGAAGAGAGGATGCTCGATGTAATAATAGTTTTTGATGTATCCAATACGATGCTACTTGGAACGACAAGATATACAAAGAATGAATATGCTTCAATAGTTTCGGGTATATTGGGCTATGCGGCCCTTTCAAGTGGGGATAAATTAGGCTTAATAATGTTTTCCGACTCTATAAAAGTCATGCTCGATCCCTCTTTATCTATGGATAACTTTTATACAATGCTTAAAATGTTTGCTGATAAAAAGAACTACGGCGGCATGAGGAAATGGAACATGATACCAAAAACCTTATTAAACACATTTGGACCCGATACGGTTGTTTTCATAATATCTGACTTTATAGGCATGGGTGAAGATATATTTGATGATATAAATAAGATGGTCAACAGGTTCAATAGGGTTTTCGGAATGATGATCAGAGACCCCATAGATAGCTATTTGCCGAAAGGTGTTGGACATGTATATTTTTCAGATCCTAACACGGGAGAAATAGCATTGGTAGATGCTGATAAAATAAGGGAAGAATATAACAAAAAAGCAGAATTTGAAGAAAGAATGACCGAAAAAAATTTCACCAATGCTGGGGCGGAGTTCATAAAAGTCTATACGAACGAAAATTTTGTTGATACCTTCGTTGATTACTTCAAATCAGCTCAAAAAAGGGTGGAAGCATAGAGATAAATATATTTGGTCTGAGAATGTTTATTGAAGTACCGTACAGGAGTATTTACCTGCTCCTGATTCTCGTAACCCTAACAATCTTTGCTTATTTAATAATGGTTAGAATGAGGAAAAAAAGAATAATAAAGCTTGGTAATTTTGAAACACTCAAGAGGGTTGAAGGATATAAGAGATTCTCTCTTAGCCCAATCCTGCTTTTAATAAAGATAATAACAATAACACTCATCTTTCTGGTAGCAACGAACTCGATACAGATCAATGTAATGAAACCCGTAGCAAACACGGATTTTGTTCTTGCTATAGATGCTTCCTCAAGTATGCTCACACCAGATTATACGCCAAATAGATTGGAGGTTGCAAAAGGTCTGGCAATAAAATGGCTTTCAAGATTGCCAGAAGCGACAAAAATAGGTGTTGTAAAGTTTGCTGGTCATGCATATCAAGTTATAGAGCCAACGACAAATTTTGATAAAATAAAAGAGAGTATAAAGAATATAAATGCGATAAATGACGCAGGAACTGCGATAGGAGATGCATTGATACTTGGAACGAGCATGCTTAAATCCTCAAAAAAAGAAAAGATGATAATACTTATAACAGATGGAAAGAATAATGAAGGCACAAACATAACCAGAGCCCTTGATGAGGTAACAGATAAAGGTGTTATAGTTTATTCTGTGGGGATAGGAAATAATGAAAAAACAAAGGAGTTCTTTGAGGAGTTGCAGAAATCTTTAAATGAAAGCAAGATTATAAAGAGTCTGGGTTTGGATATAAAGAACTATACAATGCCTGAGATGGATTTCGAAACACTCCAAATGATAGCAAATATGACTAATGGAAGGGCGTTTCATGTTACGAATGAAACACTATTAGAGAGTGCACTTCAGCAAATAATTGTAAAGAACGAAAGAATACCACTTGATTCAGAATATTACATACTTTTATTTATTGCGATACTAATAATCTTGGAGTTGGTGTTGTTCTCAAAGTTTGGAGCCATATAAAATAGAGAATTAAAAGAGGATAAAGGATAGAATTAAGGAGAGTTCCTGCGATCACTTCAAAGTTTCTTTGGAGTTTTTACTATTCACCCAACCTTCAACTGATCTCTCTTTCAAAACCCAGTTTATCATTAAGACAAAAAATCGCACAGATGATCGTTGCCTATGGGAATCCAGCTATAGATACATCACAAAAACATGCTGGTAGTGATTTGATTTTAAACTTTAACAGTGATCTAAAAGAATTGAGAGAATTGATAGATCGGTTATTCGTATTCTTAATGCCAAAGGTATAAGGGTAGTAAAATAAGTAGCTAGATAATAAAAACTAAAAATATAAAAAAGGTAGGAATAGGGCTTATTGCCAGACCCTTATTCCAAGCTCTTTTGTTACATCCCTCTCCTTTTCCTCTATGGGCCCCAGGATATATGGAGATTTGACACCCGTTACTATAGTTATTACCCTTATTTTATTGTTAAAGGCTGGATCTATCCTTGCGCCCCATATTACCTGTGCACTCGGATCAAGTTGCTTTGAGACAAATTCTGCTATCAGGTTAACCTCGTCTAGCTTCATATCTTCTCCACCTGTTATGTGTATAAGTGCTCCCGTACCACCCTGATAATCTATCTCTAACAGAGGATTCGTCATAGCCTTTATTATAGCTTCTTCTGCCCTGTTCTTCGTGTCTGCTTCACCAAAGCCTATCGTTGCAACACCACCTGAATGCATTATCGCTCTAACATCTGCATAGTCCAGGTTAACAAGGGATGGTATAGCTATAGTCTCAATAACTCCCTTTACCATATTTGCTATCAAATCATCTGCAACACCAAACGCCTGTTTTAGCGGCAAATTACCAGCTATCTTTAGTAACTTATCATTCTCTATTACTATAACGGTATCGCATACCTGCCTTAACTGGTAAAGTCCATCTTCCGCTTTACCTATCCTTGCACCCTCCACCTTGAATGGCATTGTAACACATGCTATTACTATTGCACCCATCTCTTTTGCTATCCTTCCTATAACAGGAGCTGAGCCCGTTCCTGTTCCTCCCCCAAGACCGGCAATTATATAAACCATGTCTACATTTTCCAAAAGTTTTCTTATCTCCTTTTCACTCTCTTCTGCAGCCTTTCTTCCTATCTCAGGGTAGCCCCCAGCACCCAGACCTTTTGTAAGCTCCTTTCCTATCAAAAGTTTTTTGTGGGCCTTGGATATTGAGAGTTGCTTGGCATCTGTATTTATCGCAACAGTTTCAGCGCCTTTTATACCTATCTCTGTTAGCCTTGTAATGGAATTGTTCCCTGCGCCACCTGTTCCTATTATTAGAATTCTTGCACCCTTTACCTCCAACCCGAACTCGTTCCCTATCTCCTCTTCGATGCTATTTTCAACAACCTTTGCCTCTTCTTCAAATATTTTATCGAAGGCCTTTTCCACCAATGAATCCATTTTACCCCTCCATTTTTTATTCAGCCACTCAAACATATCTTTTAGAGTGGCGAAATCTTTTTATTTTACCTATTTAATTTATTTTTAAGAATAAGCTAAACAAAACCCCCAAAATACTAATCAAGATTAATTAAACCCCCAATGTTGACTAGTTTTGATTTTGTTTAATTTAATTAAACCCCCGTATTTTTTACTATTGCATTTTAGATTTATAAATATTACCCTCTCAGATTAAGATGTATGTATAAACAAGTAATTGTTGTGAGGAAAGATTTGAAAATGGGAAAGGGAAAGCTTGCTTCTCAAGTTGCCCATGCATCATTGCTTGCCTACAAAAATTCTGGGCTTATTAAAAGGATTAAATGGGAGAGGGAAGGTGCAAAGAAGGTTGTGCTGGAAGTAGGTTCGCTTGAAGAGCTCCAATACATTTACAGGAAAGCGAAAAAATTAAAGTTAGCAGTTTCGATAGTGAGGGATGCTGGAAAAACCCAGCTCAGGCCAGGAACAATAACATGTATATGTATAGGGCCTGAGAAAGAGGAAAAGATCGATAAAATAACTAAGCATTTAAAGTTATTATAGTAATTTTAATTATGACCGATAAAAAAGAGATTGAGGAAAAATATGTGCTTTACCAGCTTTTACAGTATAATCTGGAGCAAATGAAGCAACAGTATAATACATTAAACAACCAGTTGGTTGAGATAGAGGGAACTATGAACGCTGTAAGTGATATAGAAAAGGCAGAGAGCAGGGATGTGCTTGTGCCTATAGGAAGCGGAGCATATGCTTATGCAAAGCTAAGCGATAATAAAAACCTACTTTTCAATGTTGGTGCTAACGTAATGATCAAAAAAGATACAGCAAGCATTAAAGAATTACTTGAGAAGAAAAAAAGCGAAGTAATAAGGCTTATGGAGGAGACAGAGAAAAGCATGAATGAGATGGCCGAAAAGATAAACGAAGTAGTGCAGGAGTTGCAAAAGCTTTCACCTCCAAGCTAGTTATTTGAATCCAATCGCATAGTAACTCACAACAGAGCTGTAATCATGCGTTGTATCTCCAGAATTAGAGCTATGTATAATGCTTATGTTTTTTAGTCCAAGCTCTTTTGCCATGGCCATAACTACAGCTATACCACCATAACCACATATGCTAGCATCTATTTCCTCCAGCACTCTAAAAAATCCTTTTACATCAAGCCTCTTTATCTTTTCTATTGCCCTTTCATCTTTCTCCCTAGCCACGTCTGCAGGCAAATAATGAGAAAAATCCGAGCTCGCTATAACACCTATATCCCTGTCCGTCTTTACTATCCTTGCTATACTCTTACCAAGAGCTGTGCACTTCTTTGCAAACCCATCATCGTAGGATATATTCTTTATCGAGATTGGCACAAAGGTAAAATCTAATAGCCTGTACTGCAAAAATGGAAGCTGCACCTCTATTGAATGTTCATACATATGAGCATTAATATCCACCTTGACTATATTATTTTTTAATAATTTAGCTGCAAGCACCTCATCTATTTTGCAATTCCCGAGGGGGGTTTCCCAGATACCTTTATCAAAAATCGCAAACTCATAGCCTATAAGGTTATGGTTCGGGCCAAGTATTATGAATTTTGAGAAATTGGCAAGAGATGCTATGGCATGAGAAGCTGTCAAGCCAGAGTATTCATAACCCGCATGTGGAGATATTACCGCTATGCAACTATCTTTTCTTGTAGATTTGAAAAACATTGCCAGCTGTTTTTTCAAAAGCTGGCTGTCTGAATAATAAAACATTCCAGCAACCGCTGAGTTTCTAATCATTATTAAGGATTGGAAAGGTGAAATAAAAATCTTACATCTGTTCTATAGCTTCTATTCCAAGTAAATTTAACCCATTCCTTATTACAATAGCTGTTGCCTTAACTAAAGCTAATCTTGCATCCCTAACACTACTTTCTGCCCTTAGAACAGGCACAGATTGGTAAAACTCATTAAAGGCTTCAGCAAGCTTATATACATAGTTTGCTATGTGATGTGGTTCGTACTCCTTTGCGGCCTTTTTTACTATAAGTGGGAAGAGGGAGAGCGTTTTTATAATCTCTATCTCCCTTTTATCCTGAAGCAAATCGGTATTAAAATTAGTTGGCATGCTGCCTTTTCTCAAGATAGACCTTGCTCTAGCATAGGTATATTGAAGGTATGGGCCAGAGTTTCCTTCAAAGTTTAGCATCTTGCTCCATGAAAATGTTATGTTCTTTATTCTGTTCTGACTTAAGTCTGCATACTTTATCGCTCCTATTGCGACCTTTTTTGCAACCTCTTTCTCGTTTTCCTTAACAATGCCTTTCTCCCTTATTATCTTTAGTGCAAGTTCTATACCTTTATTTATCACATCTTCAAGAAATATAACCCTGCCCTTCCTTGTTGAAAGCTTGCCTTCGGGAAGTGTTATAAGACCGAAATCAACATGCACATACTTTTTTGCGTTAAAACCCATAAGCTCTGCTACCTTGAAAACCTGCTGAAAGTAGAGTTTTTGCTCTAAGCCAACAACATAAAGTATTTTGCTAGGCTTAAATTCCCGCTCCCTGTACTCTATTGTTGCAAGATCACGCGTTGAATAAAGCGTTGTCTCATCAGACTTCTGTATTACAAGAGGTGGCAGGCTGTATCTTTCAAGATCAATTATTACCGCATTCTCGCTATATTTTGCTATGCCCAGATCAAGCAATCTCTTTACAATCCTTTTCGCATGCGTATTATAAAAGCTTTCTCCCAATTTTAGCTCAAAACTAACACCAAGCAGCCTATATATTCTATCAAACTCCTTAAGGCTAAGATTTGAGAATAATTTCCATAGCTTGATGGCATCTTTATCACCTTCTTCAAGCCTTTTAAACCACGCCCTTGCCTCATCTTCCAGCTCCGGCCTGTTTTCGGCCTCTTTATGAAATCTTACGTAGAGCTCAAGCAAGTGCCTTATTGCATCCTTTTTAAGCCTGTCTTCATCTCCCCACAATTTATACGCACAGATAAGCTTACCGAATTGTGTTCCCCAATCACCCTGATGCAAATCACCTATACATGTATAACCAAGAAAAGAGTAAATCCTTTTTAGTGCATCTCCAATTATGGTTGATCTTAAGTGACCAACAGACATGGGCTTGGCTATATTTGGAGCAGAGTAATCAATAACTATTGTTTTTCCTGCGCCTTCCTTCGATGACCCATATCTTGCCCCTTCATCCAAAATCCTTTTTATTATCTTTTTACCAACCCTTTTCCAATTGAACTTAAAATTAACATAAGCCCCGATACAGGCTATGTGCTCAATATACCGATCTCCCTTTACCCTGACCGCAACCCTATTTGTAATATCTCTTGCAATTTTGTTTGCGCTAGCGTTCAATTTTTTTGATAGCTTAAAGCAGGGCAGTGCCAGATCTCCAAATGTTACGTTACTTGGCACCTCTAGCATATCCTCTATTTCTTCTGCTTCTATATCAAGAGCGCTTGCTAATATCTCCGCTACATGCTTTTTTAATTCGATAAACATGTGTTATATTTAATTTTTATTCTTAAAAATATCAACCTTGCTAAGCTATTTATCTAAGCTCTTCTTTTTTCCACTCCTTTGTTTTGCCTTTTTTGGTTGCTGCACTAGAGAGAAAGCCCCACTCTTCTTCTGGCATTTCTAATAAATCTTTAAGGAGCTCGAATCTGTGATCAAGTATTATTTGCCATTGCCTTTTCTCATCACCAGCTGTTAAATGCAATCCATAGAACTCTGGTGGTAGCTCCTGTGGTGGTGTATCCTTTTCTAGAAACTCTGCTATAAGCTTGAGCGCATCTATTGATTGCTTGAATGGGTCCTCTCCACCGCCCCTCTCATAGATAAGATAGGCTGTATAACCCTTACCAAACCCGGTCTTTCTGAGGAACCAAAGAATGGTATAAACAACCTCATCACCAAGCTCTAAAGGCTTATGGGAATGGAGTGGATCTGGATGGTTGGAATGGACAGCAAGCACGTATTTCCCAAAATCCCGCAGCTTGTTTGTTACATGCTCCATCTCTATGAGCGGGTCAACACCCTGCGTAGCTAGATGTTCAAAATCCATAAGCATCAAAACCTTATCTGTTTTGAGCACATTTCTTATTGTTTTTATGGCAGCATACAGCTGTTTTGGATGCCAAAGCATGTACATACCGCCATAGCTTGGGTCTCTTGCGTCAGGTATTTCAAATACAATTTTTAATTCCTTCGCTATCTTCTTGAGCTCTTCTTTGTCTTCAAAACTCTCCAGCTCTTTCGGAAGATCCTTTTCCATCCACTCCAGTAATGTTTTTACATGGCCTTCTAGAAACTTTGAACAAACAACAGCATAAAAAAAGCTCTTAAATTCCCTATCGTTTGTTCTATCTGCTTTTTCCCAAGACTTATCCAGCCATTTTGGATCATTATAATCAAGCTTATACTCATCAATAACCTTCTCCTTATATACATCTACCATAGCTTTCCATATAGGATCTTTATTCAGGAACAGGTACTGACCAACTATTCTATAACCATCAAGAAGTCTTGCGTGCGTATCAACCCTCCATTTCCTTTCCTCGGGCTTTTTCCTTCCAAGCTTCTCCTCAGCAGCCTTCCTTATCTCCTCTTCAACCCTCTCCCCCATTTCCTTCGATTGCTCCAATCTTATATTGTCAAGAAGCTCCCTTATTCTTCTCTGCTTTTCCTCTGGTATTTTCTCTTCCCCTACAGCTACAACCCTGCCATTTATGTTTGCAGTTTTTGGTATAGTATTTGGTACAACATCATACATCATTATCCTTTCCAGCAGGATCTGAATCTGCATCTCATCAAACTCAAGCTCCTTAAATAAGCTAACCAGCCTCTCGTACATCACACCTCTGTATTTATTTCTTACAGCAAGCTCTGCCTTGGTCTGGGCTTCTCTTAGCTCCTCCTCTGTTAAAATATACCTGGAATAAGGAATCTCGCTCAAATCATCCATGACCTCAACAAACCACTTTCTTAATCTTTTATCCTCATAGAGTATTTCAGAGATAAATCTTCCAATGTGATCGCATAGTGTTATGGTTAGCTTATGACCAGCATACGTTAAAAGTTCAAGCCAAAAGTTCAGGCTTGCATGAAAATTTATATACTTCGCGCCTGAGAAAACAGCAGCTTTTATGCCCTTTCTAAAGTGATCCTGCGCGTCCCTCCAGCTTGTTTGCTCCGGCATTTCCAAAGGCACTGTCAAGCTTCCATGAAATGTTATATCTAAACCTTGTTGCTTGGCAATGCGCCTGATTTCTTTCCCCTCTGTGTACGTTACCTCATGCGGAACATCCACTGCCAGCTCTATCACAGATGTACCTCTTGTTAATGCATACCCTATCTTCCTTACAGAGCTTGCTAATTGCTCATCCCTGGCTGCATAGTATATACCCGTGCTAGTACCTACCTTTATCATTTAACCATCCCAACTAGCATTAAAATTATGCGCATATACCATCAATTAAAATTTATAAAGGCTCCTATATAAATGGCTTTTCTAGCTTAAATTTGGCCCGTGTATTTTTGTGTTTTTGGATCCCATTCCCTTGCCACTATTACATCCCCTGCTTTTAATTCAAAATCTGCCAACCTTAGCTCAAACTTCCTCTTACCACTTGCAAATAAATCTTTCTCATAATTACCCATATAGATGGGTAATTTTTAATCCCCTCTTATTTTGACGGTGCCATTTTTTGGTATTTCTTTTTCTAAAATTTAATATTTTTCATCCATCTTGCATAACTGTGAAATCTTGTTGTCTGCTCTTTGCTTTTCTTCCATAAGAGATTCAAGAATCCTCAAATAACTTTGAAGCTTGTATTTATCAGAACCTTTGAGCTCAAGGTTTCTGAGGAATTCCATGCCTTTCCTTCCAAACAGGTCTGAATATTCATGTTTTATCCCGTTCCTCAACACTATTGAATGCAGCTTGTTCTTGAACCTTGCTATTTCCTTTCTTAGGGATAACCTGTGCCTGACAATGTTCCTGAGTTCTCTTGTTTTCCTCGGAGGAATCCATGATTCTGCTATGAATCCTGT